>FTBG01000660.1_pt1 | contig 23981 bp, 17 predicted proteins | sample 1639311 | NCBI WGS metagenome assembly FTBG01 (sample SAMEA3914864, study PRJEB12502) | metagenome | biome: forest; material: soil | place: USA | collected 2012-03-12 | depth 0.3 m | reverse complement strand
GGGGGGACTCTCAGATTTCAACTGCCAACTTCCAACATCCAATCGATGACTGTGCTCAAAGCTATCCCTTGAGAAGGATTAAAAACAAAGAAGGGCGGCACCGAACGCCTCAGTGCATTGGCAGTTGGCAGTTGAAATCTGAGAGTTTCCCCCTCTGTACGGCGATTAAGAGGACGAGGATGAGGAAGACCGTTCCGCCACGGTACCTTCCAAACCGCCTTGCCTACCTCGCCCGGCCGTCGTTATGTTGCCTTGCACTTGGACTCAGAATCCTTTTCCAGCGCCACTCTTTCCGAATTCTACCGATTCTCCCTATTGCTCGCGGGCAATCCGGCGAAAGCGGAAGCGGCGCTGGCCGCTGCTTGTGGTGATGTGCAGGAGCAGCTCGGGCAATTACGCACGGATGCCAAGCGCCGGACGTGGATGGCCATGCGCATCCGCCAGTATTTCCAATGCGCGGGGGCAGGGAATGGCTTTCCCACGCCGCCGCGACTTTTACGGGAGGGTTCGGGGGAAGACACCGAGGTGCTGGAGATCGAGGCGTACATTTTGGCTCATCACTTTCATCTTTTGCCGGAGCCGGAGCGCAGCGCGCTGGCGCTCTTTTATCTGGAGCTTTTCGAGCTGTCGGAGATCGCCGAGCTCCTGCAAATGCGTCTGGAAGATCTGGCCACCACGCTGGGCAGCGCGCGGAAGCGTTTGCACGACTCTTTAAAACAGAGCGAGGCTTTCGTGCAGCCTAGCTATTCTGCCGCATGAAAGCGGCCGCGGCGGAGCTTTATCTCCAGTGTCACCGGCCTGGAGGGCGAAATGAGGGACTCGTGCAAAAGGCGGTGCGTTTTGCCGAAAACGAATCCGAGCTGCGGCAGAGGCTGCAGGAGCAAACGGAATTTGACGAGCGCGTGATGGGGGCGATCCATGCCATCGAGCCGCCGGAGGATCTCCGCCAGAGACTCTGCGCGCGGATCGACGGGCCCGAGGGCGCCTCGGCAAAAGGGCGGCCGCAATTTACCGTGCCGATCATGCTCACGATGGCTTGCGGAATTCTATCGATCATCGGGTTGCTAGTCGTGATGGGGATGGATCGGCTGGCGCATTTTCCGGGACGTGATGCGGCGGAGAAAATGATTGATACGGCGAATAGCATGAGCGGCATCGAGCTGGAGCCGATCAATGGTCTGGATGCCAGCCAGATGGGGGACTGGTTTTACATGCACGGGTACGAAAACTATGCTGCTCCGGATGAAATTTCGCGGCTGAAGGTGGTGGGAGTGCGGGTGGTGCGGATCGATGGAAAATCGGTCGGACAGGCAGCCATCGATCAACATGACTGTATTCTTTATACGTTCCGTGCGAGTGACTTCGATAATGATATTACGCAAAAACCGGAATGGACGGTTTTCGATCACGAAGGGTGGGCCGGGGCGTTACGGAGACGGGACGACGTGTGTTCACTCCTGATTTTCCGCGGCACGGCGGCGGAGATGAATAGCTTCCTGAAATCGTTACACTAAGGCGTGGTTGAAACTGAAAGAAAGGTCCACAAAAGACACGAAATGACACGAAAGAAGGCTTTCGGTTCGGGGACTTTCATCCGGAATACGAGAGCGTTCACGCACGTGAGAACGTGCTATCCTTTCGTGTTTTTTTCGTGTCTTTCGTGGACCCTCTTACCTATCTCTGTGTCGAGGCTCTCTTCCATGAAACGACCCACTCCCATGCTTTGGAAAGCCGCGCTCTTTGGCGCTGCAGCGGCGTTACTTTGCTCGTGCAGCAGCTTTAGCCACCGCTGGGCGGCTGCGCCAAAACCGACCGCGGGTGATCCCTTTGCCGGGCGCTGGGATGGTACGTGGGACAGCGCCAGCCGGCCGGGCGAAGGTGGGCGGCTACAGTGCGTCTTTACCCCGATCCAGCCGCATATCTATGAAGCGGCATTTCATGCGCACTGGAAAATCTTTGCTTCCGATTACGCGGCCAACTTCGACGTGGTACGTCGTGGCCGCGTGCTGGACTTTCGCGGCACCCATCAAATGCCCGCCATTTTCGGCGGTATGTATCATTTTTCGGGACATATAACGCCGGTGAAATTTACGGCGCACTATGATTCCAATTACGATCGCGGGACGTTCACTTTGGCGCGTCCGCGATGAAAAAATGCGGAATTTTGTCGCAAAAGCGTAACGACTGTTGACGAGCCCCCCTACAAGGCTCTACAGGGAGCGCATGTCCCGCCCAACTCGACTGTTTTTCACGATCGTCCTTGCTTCTGCAACGCTCGCCGTGACCGGCTGCGAGACGATTTATCGTCCTGGATACTCCCCGCGGCGCAGCTATTTCGTGGCTCCTCCGAAGAAAGAAGAGCCGCCGCCACCTGCTGCGAAATCCAACGATACGGGCTCTGGACTGCCCCCCGCCACGCCGCCGCCTGCCGCTGCTCCCGCACCGGCGCCAAACGACGCTTCCCTCCTGCCGCCCGCAGAGTCGCCTGCTCTGCCACCTCCTGCGCCGACGCTGCCCGCGCCTGGCAATTAAGCCATTTTCTCTGCATAGAGCAGAGACGCGAACCCATGCACCTGGTGGGCGTTGTTTTCGGTGCTGACTCCGAAGACTGGCCGATCGATTCGATGGGGGAATCCGCGTTACTTGCCTTGCCCGAAGGATCGATGCTGTAGCCCAGGTCTATGACCTGGGTGGCGCAAGACGTTGATTGTAATCACGCTCATCTTCTGCCGCGGAATATGTAGGCCTCTCGCCCCCCGCAGCGCACAGAGCTGCTGCTACGGTGGCGCGGCGTACATCCCCCATCGCGAGCCACTTGCGCTACTCGGGTCGACCCGCGGGGTTTTATCTTCCGTGCTTGAGCCGTGGCGCGGAACGTGCATTTGTGCCGCGCATGCTCATGACGCCAAAGTCCGCGGGTTCGGTCGGGTTGACCGGCTGAGACCGCCTTCCCTGGCGTTGCCCGCGTATGAATCGCCCGATCTCTGAAACGCCCGAAGCCGGTTCGCAAACTCCTGTCCCGAACGGTGGATCGGAGGGAGCGCTGCTGGCGGAAATCCAGGTCTTCACCGGCGCGGACACGGTCACGAAATTCTCCATTCCGCATGGCGAATACCTGATCGGACGCGACGAGAGTTGCCACATTCCCATCGATGCTGACCGCGTATCGCGGCATCACGCACGCCTTACGTTTAGTGCCCATGAACTGGTGATCGAAGATCTCGGCAGTTCCAACGGAGTCTTCATTGATGGCGTGCAGGTGCAGCTCCCGACGCGGCTCGGGCCCGACCAGGAAGTGCAGATCGGCAGCGCCCGGCTGAGGGTGCGGCTCGACGACGAGACCGCGCAGAAAGTAGCCGAGGCGCTCTGGGATACCGATCTCGGCCTGGCGCCGGTGCGCGAGCAGTTGACCGGAAAGCGGTACAAGGTTCTCACGACCATCGCGGGCGGCGGCATGGGGGTGGTCCTGCAGGCGCGTGACTTGAGGATTCGCCGCACGGTGGCCATGAAGGTGATGAAGGCCGGTGCGCAATTTTCTCGCGAAAATGTGCTGCGTTTTATCGACGAAGCGCAGCTCACCGGGCAGCTCGACCATCCGAATATCGTGCCCGTTTACGAGCTGGGGATTGATCCCGAGGGCGAGGCTTTTTATACGATGAAATACGTCAAGGGCGCAACCCTCGACGCGGTTTTGCGCGGGCTGCGCAGCGGAGATCCGGAAATGGTGAAGCAGTATCCTCTGGGGACCTTGCTCACGATTTTCCAAAAGATTTGCGATGCCGTGGCTTTTGCGCACTCGAAGGGGGTGGTGCACCGTGATTTGAAGCCGGAAAATGTGATGATCGGCGCGTATGGTGAGGTGTCGGTGATGGATTGGGGGCTGGCCAAGCAAATGGTGGGAGCTTCACGTCCGGAAAACCCCGAGGAGCCGGTGAGGGAAGCCAAGCCGCGCGATCCACTGCGGGGCTTTCAAACGCTGCACGGGGTGGTGATCGGCACGCCGCCCTATGTGTCGCCCGAGCAGGCGCGGGGCGACTTGGACGACATCGACACGCGCTCGGATGTCTATGTGCTCGGCAGCATTCTCTACGCGATCCTTACGCTGCGTCCGCCAGTGGCGGGCGCGACGCTGCCCGAGATCCTCGATAAGATCATCGCCGGGGACACGCCGCCGCCGGTTACTTTCAACCGGCCTGCCAAAGATCAGGATGCATCAAGTAACGTAGACGGGATAGCCTTGCTGCATTGCCCCGGCGGGCGAGTGCCCGAGGGGCTCTCGGCCATCGTGGTGAAAGCGATGCATCTGGCTCCCGAGGAACGCTATGCTTCCGTGCAGGAGCTGCAGGCGGATATCACGGCCTACCAGGGCGGCTTTGCGCCCAAGGCGGAGCGCGCCGGTCCCTGGCGGCAGGTGCTGCTTTTTGCCGGGCGGCACAAGCGCGAAGTGGGAGTGCTGCTCGTGGTGGCGCTGGCCTTTATCGTTCTCGTGGTTTCCTTCATCGTGCGGGTGACGGAGGAGAAAAATCGCGCGCTTTCGAGTGAGGAGAACATGAAGAAAAGCCAGGGTGAACTGGCCAAGGCGCTGGATGAATTGCGCGGCACCGCTCCCACTTTTGCCGCCGAAGCTGCTACGTTACTTGAGCAGCAGCAGCCGGACGACGCTCTCGAAAAGATCGACTACGCCATCGAGCAGGTGCCGAACGAACCGGCCTATCAAACACTGCGCGGAAACACGCTGGAATCATTGCTGCGTTTCGACGAGGCGGCATCGGCTTACGAGGAGGCCCTGCGCCGTAATCCGAAAGATAAAGTGGCCAGGGAGAATCTGGATTTATGTCGCAAGCTGCTCGCGAAAATGGGCAGCGAAGAGAAGATCACCCCGGCCATCTTGCGCGAGTTGCATGGGGCCATGGTGAATCAAAAGCGCCTCGGTGAGGCGATCGGCGTGCTCGACGAAATCGGCAAGGATCACAAGCTCTTTTTTAAAAATTGGCTGGCGGCCATGGAGAGTCGTGGCGTGCAAATCAAGGCCGAATTGAAAAAAGACAATACGTTTGACGTGGATATGAGCAGCGCGCGGAATCCCGACCTCCGCGGACTTTTGGGTGTGCCGGTGAGCGGACTCCGGTTGGATCGGACCCGGGCTGCAGATATCAGCCTACTCAAGGGGCTGCCGCTGAAAACGCTATCGCTTATCAATACTCAAGTAACCGATATTTCCCCGCTGATCGGCATGCCGCTGCGGTCGCTGGCTCTGGACTATACGCCGGTCACGAATATTGACCCGCTGGCCGGTTTATCGCTCATTTCCTTGAGGATGGCAGGAACGAGGGTCGATCAGCTTGACCCATTGCACGGCATGCGGCTTGAGCAACTCAATCTGGCAGGCTGCCGCAATGTGAAAGATCTCTCGCCGCTTGCCGGCATGCCCTTGCAAATGCTGGATATCAGCCGCACGAGCGTGACGGATTTGACGCCCTTGGTTGATTCACCGATCCGCGAGTTGAATCTGACAGGCTGCGCCGATCTGACCGATTTGCATCCGCTGATGCAGATGAAAAAGCTGGTGAGCGTGGTGATTCCGACTCAGTGCAAGGACATTGATTTTCTGCGGGATCATCCCAGCATCGAAAACCTCTCCTACACGCGCCTGACCGATTCCGCGGCCGATTTTTGGAAGGAGAGGAGTGCGGGAGGGGGGACGGCTACGGCGGCAATGCCAGCCGCCGTAACTTCGGAAGCGCGGAAAAAGCCTGAATGATGGAGTGTGGTAAGCTCTTTATACCTAATCTTTATCTTTAACTTAATCTTCGCGCGGAGCGCGAAACGGTTATGCGAAGGAACGCAGGAAATAGACAAAATCTCCGTTTCGATTTCTGGCTAAGAATAAGATCGGAAGAGTAGATACGAAATTAAATGTTGAGTCGGCAATCCAGTACGAATGGAGCGACATACTCGGCCGAAGTTGCACGGGAAAACGGACGGCAGAGTTCCGCCACTTCGTGCCGAGCATCGTCGATTTCTTCACTATTCAGCCTGCATCGTGCTTTCGACGTCCCTTCCCATTGAGGGCACACAAAAAACGCCACGAGGTAGATGCCGTGTGTGCGGCCTGTCTTACGCAGATAGTCTTCTACTAATTGCGTTTGAACAGCCTTGCGCACTTCATTATGCCAGCAACCTTTGACTTCAATCGTGATAGCGAGTTCACGTTTGCTCCCGTCCGAATCCGCGATCACCATCACTTGGATATCCGTTCGCTTTTGATCCCAGCGAATGGTGACTTCGCGCAGAACGATGGCGCCGCCGCGACCTCCCAGATTGTGACTCAAGTGGCTGTAGATTTCTCGCGCTACGTCGATTTCCGGCTGTGGTCTGAAATTCGTCCGCTTGTTTTTAACGAAGTCGAAGTGCCAAAACCGAAGTACATCTCCCTCTGGCGAGGCATTCAGTGAGCGTTGAAGCTTTTCCAAAGAGTCGAGCACCACAAGCATGAGATCCTCTTCGTTCTCGACGGAGTAAGCGTCGCGCCGCCGGGCTATTTCGAGAAATGCGCTGACGTCTATTGGTGTCCAAGCTTTTCGCCTTTTGAGTTCAACCGCTTCACGATATTTGTGAAGAATCCAAATCCGATCTTGTGCTGGTATATCGGAGGCGATTCGCTGAAGTTCCCGGCAGGCAGCGTCATTCCCACGGCTAGTTAACATTTGCAGCACCCCATCTCTGAAATGGGAAACTTCCATCCGCGGGGTGATCTCGCGAGGCGATCCACTGTCACCCCAGCTTGGATCCTCTTCAGCAGGAAAGAGACGCCACAGGAGCAGGTAGTACTCAGCTAGTTGACTTTCTGATAGCCCGTCGCGAGGAGTCTCGGTATGCGTACGATCGTGGTAAGCGGCGTGAAGAAAGGCATGTCGAGCAACCTCGGGATACTGCGCGAGGAATGCCGATATCGTATCCCACAAATCTGCGAGAAAACGATGGATAGTAATCTCCGTCAATGCCCCCATTGATTGAGCTGTTTCATCGTCTCGCACGATGTAAGCCGAGGCTATTTTTTGCCAGAGTTGCTTCGCTGTCTGCGGATCCCCCTCGGCCAATTCGTTGAAAAGACAGCGAACAGTTTCCGGTTTTCGTGTTTCGGATGTCAAAAAGCCGCTGACAATGCTGCTTAAAGCATTATCCCAGCACGTGCGAAATGCCCGTGTGGCTAAAGTTAAACCGGACTCTGAATTCGCATCCGCGTGGAGTTTCTCTAGAAACGCAAGGCGACATCTTTCTGGATTGAGTTTGTATACAAGCTTTGTAAGTTCCGCATGGTCGTCGATGTCGTTTAATCCGTACCAAACAATCGAGGGTATGCAATGAGCAGCGACGGAAGCTTGAAGAGGACATGGAATAGCTATTTCATCGCGCAGTAACCAACAGGCGATGAACGCTGCATCTGCGTGGTCTGTAGATCGCCTGGGTTCACGCGGTACCTCCTCAGCCCGCGTGAGGAGAAACTTTCGTGCGGCGTCCCGAATTTGCTCTTTCCGTTCTTCGGTTGCTTCCTTCCATTCAGGGGACGTTGTGATGTCATGCCATTTATCTCCATGCTCCCGTTTACCCTCATCGGTAACGAATGCATAGTCCGCGATTCTTACCCACCATTCAGGTTTTCCGCTCGATATTCGTAACAATGCGCGAGCCATTAAATCCTCACGAGGTGGCCATCTATGCTTCGCTAATAAGCGCTCGTGAGCCCTTTCCCTTCGCATGTGTCGCTTCCAGTGAGCTCGAGCCATTCTTCCTTCGGGGCTCTCAATTTCATACGCGCGCAGCCATTCAAAGTGCCGTTTCAGCTCGGGAATTCGCTCCAGGCGATCAAGAAACAAATCCCAATTTGGTGTGAGGTGTCCTGGGTGTGAAGCAAGATGAGAAACAACGATAGCCCAATAGTCTCTCGTTGATCCTGATGTGGCATCTAGTTCTTTCAGCATCCATCGAAGATCGCTTGGTTGACACACGTACATTGCGGTGAGTAATGGAACACTATTATTCAATTCGTTCTGAACTAGTATCGCACGAATCAATTCATGTCTGGTATGCTCGTCAATGGAGACGCGATTTGCGAATTGCTCCTTCTTCCCGTTCTGGCAAAATGTATGATTCACGAGAGCTTGCGCGACGATCGCTCCCAAAAGCTCAGTAATCTCTGGTTCGCGAATCCGGTCTAAGGCAAGATTGCATGTACGATCAACGACCTGATGAAGCCCGAAATGTAGATTGAGAGGCGCATCCCAGTTTCGGATTTCGCGAAGAATGGGAACAATGTCGCTTTGCTTGATCTTCGCGGCGACCTGCCAATCGAGCCAATGATCTTCGTGTGCAAGATGCCGAAGATACGGTAGCGTATCAGTCACTGACCAGATTGTCTTTAGTAAGCCGAGCAGCGCGGTTCGCCGTGCCGATATCGAAACGTGAGGCTGAAATATTCCCTCTGCTATTGGGATTAACGCTAAAGCGGTTGTAATATCAACAAGATCGTCCAATGCGTAACCTGCTTGCCTTTCCACTGGATCGTTGCCACGACGTAATATCGTGAGCATGTCATTTAGTAAATCCGTGAGTTTACATGCTACAGCGATATCTATGGCAAGCCATCGAGCTGTGATCACCAAATTTGCATCAAGAATATATGGGCGAAGCAATGCTGCGAGACCTTGATAGGAGAGCGCCGAATAGAATGCCTTGCGGTCTGAGCTTTGGAAATGTTCTGCGCGGCTCGTTTTTTCAAGCAACGATTTGGTGAGAAGCGCCTTTTGTCCGTCGCATAGATTTGTAACGTCGCTACGGAGCAGAATCTCAGGTTCAATTGATATGAGATGAGTGAAGAAATCGTCACGGCTCCCGGCAACCCATGCCGCGACTTCTGCTAATTGGGGAATTACGTATTCCCCGGCGGCATCGCGTTTGCAGAGGAGAGTGCGAAGTTGAGTCAATCCCATTCTACACAGGTAAGCGCCTGCCATGCATTCGGCGAACGTCTGATGTTGGAATCCGAAACGTTCTGGACCTTTCGAGTCAAACAGGTTTGTGGCGAGGGTTGCCCGGACTAAGTTCTCGGTCACGGAAAAGGCACCGGTCTCGTCCTTCTCAGTCCCATGTGCTATCGATTCTAATGGCAGATCGGATTTGCTCGCTTCATTAGGGGAACCGCGTAATACTGCGTACTTTCCTGCAAGCATCAGAAACGCGGCGATACGGCATCCCACCTCGTAAAGGCGCGCTGGGGAATGCTCATTTCGAAAACAGGCGGTAGGTCGTAATCGCTCTGATCGATCTTTATCCGGTTCCTTGCAGAGATTTCTGCACGTTGCTTCGTAAAGCTCGCGGTGGCTCTTTGAAATTGTGCCTTCTTTAACAAATTCATCAAACAACATGAAGAGCGTTACCGGTCGTGCCGCCAAATCGCGCAAATACTTTTTCTGAACTACTTCAAAAAACGCGTCGCTGTTGATGCCAGATGTTTCCGCCGCTAATTTTACGTCAACACGACGTAAAGGGCAGAGTTCGAAAATGCCTGTCCGTGATTTTGCGCTATCTTCATGAAGTGAGCACCAGAGCCCAAGCAACTCTTGCCCGGGGGATGGTGGCCATTCCAATGTTCGACAGATTAAAATCAATCGCAGGCGTTGAATTGTATCACTTCCCAACGCACGAATACATTCGGTCAAATACTCGATGAAACTACGAACGACAAACAAGCCTTCATCCACGCCATCAATGAGAAATATTAGTTCATGTTTGGATTCAAGCCACGTTTTCCACTGAGGTGATTCGAAAGTTCTCTCTTCGAAGATGCGCAGGTCTGGAATGCTCCGAAATTGGACGAATAGCAGATCTGGCTGCGCGTGCGCCGGCACGGATTGCGTTTTGGTCACAAAGCCTTTAACAACTTCGGTTTTGCCGATTCCCGGTTCACCGCACAGCACAAGGCATCGGTGGTCTAATAGTTCTTCTAATGTAAATGTATTCGGACTCCAATTTCGTCCGAACTCCCCATGCGGGTCCGCGAGGAAGGCGCCGCCGGGTTCGGAGTTGATTTTTGCCCCCAGGGGACACCAGAAGCGCTCCCACGGGATATACGTTCTTTGACTGTTCACGTAGTTGATTTCTCACGGAGAGATTTGATGGAATTTTCGAATCTGGAAAGGAAGATCAGTTGGGAACATGCCCTTGCCGTTTCGCGCTCCGCGCGACGATTAAGTTAAAGATAAAGATTAAGTTTGAAGAGCCTGCCGCACCCCCTCCCCCCCCGCCCTCCCCCCCCCGCCACGATCCGGATCACCTCCAGCCGGTCCCCTTCGCTCACCGCCAACGTCCACTCCTCCCGGCGCAGCGCGGTGCCATTATGCTCAACAAGTAACGCAGCCGCCGGGAAACCCAGCGTGTTGACGACATCAGCAATCGTGCTGACATCGTCCAAATCGCGCATTTCTCCATTGATGTGCAATTTCATACCGACGCGTTACTTGGTGGATTCAGCCAGAATGGCCTGATCCCAATCCTTCCACACCGGCTCGAAACCTTGCGCCCGCAGCATCTGCGCGACTTCGCCGGGGCTGCGGTGATCCGCGATATCGAATTGTCCCGTGGCTTCGGCATTTTCGTCCAGCTCCGCGGGCGTGACCATCTTTCCGCGCACCGTCTGGTGCAGCGCGTCGCGGCCTTCGCCGGTGTAGCCTCCCGGTTCGGTGTGGCTGCCCGCGCTCATCATGGTGATTCCGAGCGGAAGCAACGAATCGCGAAGCTGCGGCGTCTCTCGCGTGCTCAGGATCAGGCCCACGTGCGGGAAAGTGATGCGCAGCGCGCAGACGAGCTGCACGAACTCGCGATTGCTCAGCTCGTAACGCGGCTGAAAGCCGCCCGCGCACGGGCGAATGCGCGGCAACCCCACGGTGAACTGCGCCTTCCAGCATTTCTTTAACAAGTAATCGAGATGCGCCGCCAGCGCGCACGCTTCCTCTCGCCAATCGGTCTTCAAGCCAAAAAGCGCGCCGAGGCCGATCCGCCGGAAGCCCCCGGCATACGCCCGCTCAGGGCAGGCCAGCCGCCAATCGAAATCCTTTTTCGGCCCCGCCGTGTGCAACTCGGCATAGACTTCGCGATCATAGGTTTCTTGATAAACGATCAAGCCTTCCGCGCCGGCATTGACGAGCGTCGCGTATTCCTCCGCCTCCATGGGCGCGACTTCGAGGCCGATGCCCGGGATTTCCGGCGCGAGCGCCTGCACGCAACGCTCGAGGTAGCCATTGGAAACAAATTTCGGATGCTCGCCGGCGACGAGCAGGAGATTGCGAAAACCTTCCGCAGCCAGATGACGCGCTTCTTTTACCACCGACTCGATTTCCAGCGTCACCCGCAGGATCGGATTGTCGCGCGAGAAACCGCAGTAGGTGCACGTGTTGATGCACTCATTGGAAAGATAGAGCGGCGCAAAGAGGCGGATCGCTCGGCCAAAATATTTCCGCGTGAGCGCCGCCGACTGCCGCGCCATGGCTTCGAGCTGCGCGTCAGATTGCGGCTCGAGCAGCGCCGCAAAGCGCCGGAGGAGCGGCGAGGCGAGCGATTGCTGGATGGAGGCGGCAGACGACATATGCGGAAGGATCCCAATATGAAAGCCGAGGCCGTGCTTGTAAATGGGACAGTCTCCCGGCATCCGTGTGCGTGTGCTCGACCTGGCCGCCCTTTATCACCTGATCATCATTTTGTCGCTGCTCGGCGCGCTCGGCGCGGTGGTGGCCAATGTCGCGTGCTTCGACGGCCTGCGCGAGGCGCGGCCCGACTCGGAGACGCCGCTCGTTTCGATCCTCGTACCCGCGCGCAATGAAGCGCTGAATATCGGCCCCTGCCTCCGCTCGCTGCTCGCGCAGGACCACCCGTACTGCGAGCTCATCATGCTCGATGATTCATCGCAGGATGCCACGGCGGAAATCGCGCGCGGTCTGGGCCTGAGCGAAAATGGCACCGTGGCGCGGCTCATTCGCGGCACGCCGCTGCCGGAGGGATGGGTGGGCAAAAATTGGGCCTGCCATCAGCTCGCGCAGCAGGCTCGCGGCGAATTTCTCTTTTTTACCGATGCCGATACGGAGCACGCTACCGGCACGGTGACCGCGCTGCTCGCCTACGCCAAGCGGCGCCGGGCCGATCTCATTTCCGCCTGGCCGCGGCTGGTCACCGTTACTTGGGGCGAGCAGCTCATCCTCCCGATGATCACGCTGCTGGGGATGGTGATCTATCCGCACTGGCTGCTCCTTTTGCTCCAGCGATTTCCCAAAACGGCGCGCCTGGTGCCTCGGCGATGGCTTCGCCTTCTGGGCGCGGCCAATGGGCAGTCGCTCTTCTTTCGGCGCGCGGCGTACAATCAGATCGGCGGCCATGAAGCGCTGCGCGATCACATTGTCGAAGATGTGGCGCTGGGGCGCGCCGTCGCCGCGCACATGGGCGAAGGGCTGCGTCTTTTCAATTGCGACGCACTGCGCTTTTCGAGCTGCCGCATGTACCGCTCGTTTTGGGAAGTCTGGGAAGGCTTTACCAAAAATCTGCGCGCCGTCTTTGAAAATTCTCTGGCGGGTTTTCTCTATACCGCCATCACGCAGAGTCTCTGTTTTCTCGCACCCTGCGTGTTACTTTTCCTGGTGAGTCATCATCGCAAGCAAATTGTGATCGAAGTGGCGCTCATCTATCTCATCCGCATCATCCTCACTGTCCGCTTCCGCACGTCCTGGTTGAGTTGCGTGTTCCACCCCATCGGCCACGCTCTCGCGCTAGCGATCGGCCTCAATAGCTGGCTCAAAATGGCGAGTGGCGGCGGCGTGACTTGGAAAGGGCGAAAGTATTCGCGGAGCACGGGGATGTGATTGGGGGAAGCGACTCTTAACGGCTTGTTATGCTATCATGACGATACGGACAATTTCTCGCGCCGAATACACTGAACGGCTCAAGACACCTTACGATCCACCTCCGGAGATCGACGAAGTATTTGAAGCAGAATACTTCAAGTTGTTTGATCGACTCGAAAATACGCTGAAGAACTTTGGAAAGAACGACCCATACGGCGAGGGCGACTATTATCTGGCCGCATCTGTAGCGCGGTCCAGAGGGTTAGGGTTCGTAGTGACAAACGACGAAATAGTTACTGTGAAATTCTTAACCGAGATTCAGGAGACGCTTCAAGAGAGCGGTCTTAATTGGGAGATTACCGTTAAATCCCAGCTATTTGAATGGGGGCTATTCGTGTCCGCGACACAGACCGACTTATATCGGCGAAAGGAGGATTCCCTTTCGCAGTTGCGAAACTTCGAAATAGTGTAGCAACCGCATCAAAATGCTGCGATGCTCGATAATCATCGCGAAATAAGAAGATGAAGGCTGGACGGCCCACGAATTACGGAATGTAGTGGGCGGGATATGAAAGCCCCCTTTGTCCCTCTCGTCCTTGGTCTATGGCTAACCGTTTCGAGTCTGTGCGCCGTTGCTGAGAGCGAACCACCTGCCAGCCCAGAAGTGACGGCGGCGATGCAGCCGTATTTGGACAGCTATAAACTCGCGGGGATCATTGGGATTATTGCGGATAAGACGGGAAAGGTTCATTACAAAAACCTGCTCGGCTATGCCGATGTGGAGGCGAAGAAACCGATCAGCGAAGACAATGTCTTCTGGGTGGCGTCGATGTCGAAGATGTTTGTCGGGGCTTCGATCATGATGCTCATGGATGAGGGGAAGGTGAGCTTGGATGATCCGGTGACGAAGTTTATCCCGCAGCTCGGCAAATGGATGGTGATCGATGAGAAAGACGACGCGCATGTGTTGTTGAAGCCCGTGGCGCGGCCGGTGACCGTCCGGCACATCCTCAGCCACACCAGCGGGCTCACCGGTTTATCCGAACTGCAACAAGTAACAGGAGCGGATAGCACGCCGCTGAAAGACCGCGCCCTGAGCTCGGTCACCGGTCCGCTCCAGTGGCAGCCCGGTGAGAAATACCAGTATGGCAATCAGGGGATGAACATCGCCGCGCGCATCGTGGAAATCGTGAGCGGCATGCCGTATGAGGAGTTTTTGCAAAAGCGGTTCTTTGATCCGCTAGGCATGACGGAGACGACCTTCTGGCCCAGCGATGCGCAGGTGGCGCGCCTGGCCGGTGTCTATAGCCCGAACAAGGAGAAGAATGGCTACGCTCACGGCGCTGTCAGCTTTTTGACGAAGCCGTATAGTGATCGAGTGCGTCGCTTCCCCGAAGCCGGCGGCGGCTTGTTTTCCACCACGCACGATATTTTTCGCTATGGCCTGCTGCTGGCGAACGACGGAGAGTTGGAGGGCAAACGCTATCTATCGCACGAAGCCATCGCAGAGCTGCGCAAGGAGCAAACCGGCACGACCAAGGTGAATTACAGCCTGGGGTATCATCTGCGCAACGGCATGTTTGGCCACGACGGCGCTTACGGCACCGATCTGTCTGTGAATCCGCAGACGGGGATGATCGCGATCTTCATGGTGCAATGCCCTGGCCCGGACCAATGGTCAGCACGTGACTTGTTTTTGAAGACGGCGACTCAGGTGTTTCAGAAATGAGGCCCAAGGGGCCGTAAAGGAAATCACCCAGCCCGCAGGGCTGGGTTTGATTATGTCCAAACATGAGCCCTGAAAGGGCGAAAGGTGGTGTGAGTGCGGCTAAAGTTCAGTTACTTGGAAACCGTCAATATTTAATTGTTAGCGATTTTGGACATTCCTTTCGCCCCGTTGGGGCTGTCACGCGAGGCGGGGGGCTCCCAGCCCGTTGGGCTGGGCTATTGCCTCATGGCCCGTTGGGCCTGAGAGAGCCTCTTCTGTTGCGACTGGCATTTGTCCGACAGGTTGTGCAACATTCGCTCCTGTGCGCTTCCTCCTAATTTTTGCCCTTGGCTGCTTTGCTTTGCTCGTTGCGGCCGTAGCTGCACCTCCACGAACTATGAATGCACCCTTAACGACTTCTTTTTCGATCAACGAGCACGGGCTGGAAATCGTGTGCCACGCGCCCAATCTCGATGAGGCGGGGCATACCGTGTTTATTGCGCTGAATACGGATCTGGCAGAAGGGTCTGCGGTGGTGCCGTTTGCCAAGGATGCGGAGGGTTCGACGGTATTTTTGCCGTTTCGGGCGAATCGGCTTTTTTCGGTGAGTCTCGAAGGGAATCCGCCTGCGGTGATGAAGCGCGTCTGGCAGCAGACGATCTGGGGAGTGGCGGAGAAAGCGGAATTGCCGGTGTCTGCGTCGGCCGGCGAAGTGCGGTTGGTGATTCCGGCGGCTGCGTGGGGAGCGGTGCGGCGGATTCAGCTAAGCGTTTATGCGAAGGCGATGCGGGAGAATGACGGGTGGGGGACGGTGATTGCGGATCGTGAAGGCGGCGCGACCGGTGGGGCGGGGGATCAATCGATCAGCCGTTACCAGGAGATCGATCTCGATGCCCGTAAAGTAACACCGCGCAGCCGGCTCGGCGCGGAGCGGGTGCGGATTTATCAATTACTCCCGCGGCTTTTCAGTAATACCAACGAGACGCGCAAGCGCGATGGCACGATCCAGGAAAATGGCGTTGGCAAATTTGCTGAGATCAACGATGCGGCGCTGGACTCGTTGCACGAGATGGGTTTCACGCATCTGTGGCTTACGGGTGTCTTGCAACAAGCAACATCAACGGATTACTCGGCGATTGGCGAACCGGCGGATGATCCGGATTTGCTCAAGGGCCTCGCGGGCAGCCCGTATGCGATCAAAGATTATTTCGATGTTTGCCCGGATTACGCGGAGAAACCGGGCGATCGGCTGGTGGAGTTTAAGGCGCTGCTCACGCGCATCCACGCGCATGGGATGAAAGCGATCATCGATTTTGTGCCAAATCACGTGGCGCGTTGTTATCATTCGAACATTCAGCCGGACCTCACCTTTGGCGTGCAGGATGATCGCTCAAAATTCTTCGATGCGGCGAATAACTTCTTTTACCTGCGCCATGAGGATACCGGACACGGTCCGCCTTTGGTGATGCCCACGCTGAAGGATGGGAAACCGACGAGTTCGACGGGCCAAATCCTGGGCAAATGCGACGGGATCTTTGATGGCGAAAAGGATTTTGGACGCGTCACGGGCAATAACGTGGTGTCGTGGAATCCATCAAGTAACGATTGGTACGAAACGGTGAAGCTGAACTACGGGTACAACTTCACTTCCGGCGATCGCCAGTACCCGCACGGCGAGGAACGAGACAAGCCGCTCCCGGATACGTGGAAGAAAATGGACCGCATCCTGGCTTACTGGCAGGAGATGGGTGTGGATGGATTTCGCTGCGACATGGCGCACATGGTGCCGCCAGAATTTTGGAACTGGGCGCTGGGCCGGGCGCGCGCGCGCAAGCCGGAGGTTCGATTCATTGCCGAGGCGTACGATAATGATCCGGGCAAAGTGCGCAGCGGCAATCCGGTGCTGCAGGCGCTCAATGAACACAAGGGAAATGTGATGTTCGATCTGCTCAGTGCGGGCTTTGATGCGGTGTACGACGATCCTTCCTACAAGAAACTGAAATCGATCTACGACGGGCCGGGCTGGGCCAATGATCTCGATGGCGCTTTCCCGCATGACTATATCTTTCACAATTCGCTGCGCTACGCGGAAAATCACGACGAGGTAAGGCTGGCCGCTCGCGAATGGGGAAAGGTGGGGCCTGCCGTCGGCCGCTCGGTCTCGGCGATCCTTTATGGTCTGGGTCGCGGGCCGGTGTTACTTTACAGCGGGCAGGAGGTGGGTGAACCGGCGCAAGGCGCGGAAGGCTATGGGGGCGACGATTCACGCACGACGATCTTCGATTATTGGTCGATGCCCGAGGTCGCCAAATGGGTGAATGGCCATAAGTACGATGGGGGCCGCCTTTCACCCGAACAGAAGGAGCTGCGGGCCTTCTATGGAAGGCTCCTCAAGCTGGTCGGCGAGCCGGCGTTTCGTGACGGGGAGTTTTTCCCTCTGAATGCAGTGAATAATCAGAACGATCACTATGGCCGCCTTTCTGGCGAGCACGCCAGCGGCCATTACTTGTACGCCTTTCTGCGCAGCACAGGGGAGGGAGGCCAGCATTTCCTGGTCGTGGCAAATCTTCATCCCACTGAAACTCTGCGGGATGTGCATGTGACCATGAGCCCGCGTGCCCTGGAGTTTCTACATATGCCCGCAGGCGGCAATCTCAAGCTCGTGGAGCGGCTGGGTGCAAACAGTTCCGCTCCGCTCAATGTTTCCGCGGCGGATTTTAGCAGCGCTGGGGTGACGGTGCCGGAAATCCCTCCGCTCACGCCACTGTACTTTCAAGTAACTGTGCAATAGCTCGAATCGTGAGGCTTGGCAGAGAGATTAAGCCCCGAAATAAATGCGCGACCCTTCGGGTCTTTTCCAACGACACTGCTGCGAAACGGCTGGTGGATCAGCGTTAGATAACGAACCACCGTGGACCTACTCGCCGGCAAGGATGTCGGCGCTCCCACGGCGTGCTCGCGTTTGTCATATCACCCTAAAACCGCGCCGTATTCCGGAAAGCCACGCTGCTGTGCGCGGAAGCGATTTGGGTGAGGCGATAGTCGAGGTAATCTCCGGCGCCTTTGGCGGCTTTCCCCAATTCCGTGGCGGGACCGAGGTCCGCGGTGAGCTGGCGCAGGGCTGTGAGGGCTTCGGGTCTCTGTGTATCGGCGAGTGCTTGCACGGCGGAGAGTCGGTACACGGGATTGGTGCGGGTTTCGCGCGCCCAGCGAGGCAGCATTTCCAAAGCGATATCCGGATAGAAACGGGCGATGCCGTAGAGAGCGTAGTGGCGGGTGCACGGTTCGCCGTTGAGCAGTTCGTTGCGCCAGAAATCCCATTCGCGATCCGGATCGATCCCGTAGTAGCGCATCGCGAGAGGACGCGCACTCGGATCAATCATGGCCTCGATGCGCAATTGCGGGTCGATAGTGATAGCGAGGCCTTCTTCCTTAACCTTCAGCTCACGCAGGACTGTAAGTGCGAGAATGATATCGTAAGTCTCCGCGCGAAAGGCATCGGTGTTGAAGCGGCTCGGGAGAGGATTGGAAGCCAGGGTGAACTGTGCCACGGAGCTCAGCGGCAGATTTTCCAAAATGGCGAGCACGGCGGTCTGAATGGACCCCGCAGCCATTTCGGGGCGGCTCTGAATGAGAGTGAGCAGAGACTCGAGCCGCGGCGAATTGCCGTAGGAAAGCTGATAGGGCACATCGCTCACAACGTTGCTGGAACGGGTCGCGGCGGTTTGCACCGTCAGTTCCTGAGTTTTTCCTGGGCCAACGACGGTCTCGGCAGGGCGCACGGCCACGACCATGTTTTTGTCGCTCTCAAACATCTGGCCCACGGAGACGGAAATCTTCAGCGGCGCGCTGCTCTTATTCATGAGCATGACTTTCATCCGCTCGCGCCCGTTTCCGATAAATTCTGCGACGATTCTCTTTTGTTCGAAAGCCATGGCCACATCCACGGCATCGGTGGGCTGGGGAGATTCAGAAGCCTGCAGGGGCTCCGAGGGGATGGCCGGCTGTTCTGATGAGGGCTTCGTTTCTGGCTGGGCCACAGGAACTTGCGAAGATTTTGGCCACATCCAGAACGCACCAAGAACCACGAGCACGGCGCTTGCGAGTAAGGCTTTGGTTCTCATGGACCTTACTCAAGAGCATGAGCCGCGCCATTTTGGGGTTTTGACAAACAAGAAGTTCGTGTGGGCGCAAGATGTTGAGCCCGCGTGATTCTCATTACGCTAGAAGAGGGAGTAATCCGTTTTCAGACGGGAGGAGAAGATCTCGCCTCAATACCTCTGCAAAAGCTCCAGCATCTTCCGGTCGAGCTTGTGTCCGTGCCAATCTTCATATGCCACGTCGCGCCGTCCGCTATCCAGGATGCCGAAGCCGCCTTTCAAATTCCATAGTGCCCAGCCGATTTCGTTTTCCTTCCAAAGGGCGAGCACGTCTTCCATCCACTTCAGCGTGACTGCGTGCGGGGTGTGATTGTACGCGCCCCATTCTCCGGCGAAAACGCCGACGCCGCGTGATTTCAGATCCACCCATTGCTGGAGCCAGGTGCGGCGGAGCGACGCGGCATCGCGGCAATCGGCCGTGCGCAGGGGGCTGCCGGGATCGGCCGGCGCGTACTCGAAATGTTGCGGCGGCTTTTCCCACGCCGCCGTGGCGAGCATGGAAATCTCACTTGAAGCAGGCTGGCCCGGTGCCGTGAGGCCGACCTCGCTGAGACTGAGCCAATCCCCTACAAGTAACACCTCCGCCATTTGTGCCTGGGGAAGCGTGGCGCGATAGTCGTGATCGTAGCGTCCCTGGTAAATCTTCCATTGCTCCTCGTACTTGGATTCCTTGCAGTCGCTATCGTCGGGACCGGGTTTGAAGGCTCGCGAGAAAACTTCCTTTCCATCGGCCTTCACCTTGAGCTGTGCCTCGCCGGAGACCTTCTCCACTTTCAACCGCAGCACAGTTCCTTGTTCGATCGGCCCGGTGAAGGTAAGCGTCCCGGGTCGATCCTTGTGATCCGGCCCGAAAACAAAGCCATGAAAGAGCGGCATCGGCCAGTAAGGCTTGTTCGCACCGCGGAGGCGCGGGTCCGTCATCCAATTCGCCTCGTAGTGCGATATTTCAATCGGAGCATAGCCGCGCATGGCCTGCGCCACTCCCAGATCGCGCAATTCGTCGCAGGCCGTGCCGCCCCAGTCGCGCCCATCGGCGATGACTAACCGCTCCGCATCCTGCGCGTGGATCGCTTCGGTGAGTTGTTTGACCACGTCGCGATAGGTTTTGGGATCGAGCTTGGGCGGTTCGTTGAGCAGATTGAAACTGAGCCGCGCAGAAGGGACGCCGGCATAGCGTTTGGCAAAGGCGCCCCAATGCAGAGCGCACACTTCGCGTGCCTCCGCCTCTTTCCACAGCGAAGCGCTCTCTTCCGGCTTCGCCACGGTATAGCCAGGGGCGCGATGGAAATTCAGGCAGACATGCACGCCATGTTTTCCGCCCCATTCTACGGCTTGATCGATTTCCTTGAGCGCGCCGTCGGTGATTGTGCGCCAGTCGTCGCGTGCGGTCCAGATGCGGTAATCCATCGGCAGCCGCACAAAGTTAAATCCCCAGTCGGCGATGGTCTGGAAATCCGCCTCATGATAAGGCCCCGCGCCGTCCCGCATGAATTTCTCGAGCAGATTAAAACCGCGCCAGTGTGGGAGCTTGGCCGCGGTGGCTGCCGGCAACTCCGCGGAATGGGTAAGGCGTGGAGTGTGAAGCGCGCCCAGAGCCAGCGGTACCGTGCGGAGGAAGTGGCGGCGTTTCATGAAAAGGCGGATATTAGCGGACAGAATTAAAATCAGCCAATGGCCAAGCGAGCCCACAAAACGGCTACTCGTAGGCCCGGCTGGTCAAACGCTTCATGCTGGGACCGGCCACCATGGTAACTACGATTAAGGCTCGAACGCCATAGGAGCCAAAAATTAGCCACCGAAGGAAGGGATGCGGGACTTGAAGCGTCGGTTCATATAAATCAGGCATCACAAAAATCATCCCGAGAACCACCGATAAGGCTTGGAAGGCAACCGTCACGTAGCGCGCCCACTTGTGCCGCATCCAGATCGCTCCGAAAAGAAAGGTAGACCATAGAATATCGTTAATATTGGCGCCTAACAATAGAGGACGTACTCTGCCGGACGCGTTCAAAAATAGAAGAAAATGCACCCCGTGAAAAAGAAGGTACAATACCACCAGCTGAATTCGCGCCTGCAGAAAGGCGATGCGATGTCCGCGGCGACGCCGACGCTTCGGTGGTTCCGGCGTTACGGGTGGGGCAAATTGGGTGGGTTCTGAGGTGGGCATGCGGCTCTGGCTACGAAAATATCAGCCTTGGGGCTGCTACTAGTAAGCATCGAATTACGTTTCTGGCCAATCATTTACAGCAGAGTTCCGCAGTCGATGCTGTGAAAGGCCTCAGGCTTTACTCCCCGATTGACCGCATTCCTTTCGTGCGCTTCGTTGGCCTCTCGTTTCCCTTTTCTGCTTGAGAGGCCCTTTTCCGAAGCCCCGTTACTCGAAGCCTCTCTACTCGTATGCCCGGCTGGTCAACCGCTTGATATTATGTCCCGTAATCAAAATAGTAGTTACCGCGCCGTAGGTGATCACAAGCGCTAATAGCAACATGCGCAGATGCGGATAAGTCAATTGTGCAGCAGGCTGGAAGAACTCCGGAACGATCAGCACTTCGATGATGAGCGAAACCGCCTGGAGGCTAATCATAAAGTAACGCGCCCACTTGTGTCTCATCCAAATCGCTGCGAAGAGAAAGGTGGACCAGAGCGCATCACTGACCATCAGCGCCATGAGATACCGCCGAAGATGAAGCGGTACACCGAGGAACACGACGATGTTGACGGCATTGAAAACAACAAAGAGCACGAGCAACAGAATCCGGGCGCGGCGATAAGAAGCGCGATGCCCACGCCGGTGGCGTCTCGGCTGTTCCGGCATCACCGGTGCGGAAAACTGCGTGGATTCGGACATCATCGTGCTCTGGCTACGAAAATATCAGCCTTGGAGCCACCAAAAATAAGCACCGAATGGCAGATCATGCCAACCTTTTACGCGAATGACACAGAAACGCACCCCGGCTTTCCTGGCCTGCCTTACGCGAAAAGGCCCCCGATGGGTTTCCCTACGCCGTCGCGTGTAACGTAGAAGGGCCGCTGCTCGACGTCGTAGGCCAGATCCGCGGGAATCCCCATAGCCTTATAGATGGAGGCGTGCAGGTCCTCAATGACGACGCGGTCTTGGATGGCTTTGCAGGGGCGCTCATCCGCCGTGGCGCCGTACAGATGCCCACGCTTCATGCCGCCCCCGAAAAGGAGCACACATCCGGCATCGGTGAAATGGCGGTGCATGCCGTAGAATTTCGCCTCCTCGATTTTGTCCGGCACTTTGGATTGCTCCCGCACGCGGGCAGTGTCTTTGCCTTCGATCATCATGTCGCGGGAGAATTCGCTGGCCAGGACGATGAGGGTCCGGTCGAGCAAGCCGCGCTCTTCCAAATCAAGGACGAGTTGGGCGACCGGCGCATCGATCATGGACTTCATATCCACGAGCCGGGCGTGGCCGTTTTCGTGCGTATCCCAGTTGAGGAAAGGAATGTATTCGGTAGTGACTTCAATGAAGCGCGCGCCCACTTCGGTGAGGCGGCGGGCGAGCAGACAGCCGAGGCCAAAGCGGCCGAGCATGGCTTTTTCGTACGAGCCGTCGCGGGTTTCCTTGACGTTGTTCAGCTTTCCGGAGTCGAAGTTCGGCGGGAGATATTTCGCCACGGATTCTGCGGGCTCCAGCGAGAGGTCGAAGGCTTTGGCTGCGGGCGAAGAAAGGAGCCGGTGGGAATTATCCATCGCGCGGAGGAAAGAGTCGCGCTGATATTCACTGCCGAACTTCCCGATCGGGCTGGCCTCAAGTAACCGGCGATAGAATCGGTCGCGATCTTCGAAGCGGCCCGGCGTCATGCCGGTGGGGGGCTGCACTGCGGTCGCGGCATCCTGCGGGAAGGGGATATTGAAAGGGCCGTGCTCGCTGCCGAGGAAGCCGGCGGTGGTGAAGGCTTTCAGCTCCTCGCCTTCGCCAAGGTCGAGGCGCTGGCCGATGTTAATAAACGCCGGTACGGCCGGATTGCGCGGACCGAGCGTGCGGGCGATGACCGCGCCGAGATGTGGAGCCGCCACGGTTTGCGGTGGTACATAGCCAGTGTGCCAGTGATATTGATGCCGCGAGTGGAGGATAAAACCGAGGTCCGCGCCCACGCTGGAGCGAATGAGCGTGCCGCGATCCATGACCGAGGCGATCTTTTCCAGCCCTTGCGAAAACTTGATGTGATCGGCCGCGGTATCGATCTGCGGGAAGGTGCTCAGCACGGAGTTCGGCTCCATTCCTTTCTCGAAAGGAGCATAGCGTTTCGGATCGAAGGTCTCCGTGGCGGCCATGCCACCGGCCATCCACAGCACGATCACGGTATCTGCCGTGCCGGGAAAGAGCTTCGGCTGCGAAGATGCACCAAAGAGCCGGGGAGCGCCCACGGAAAGCGCGCCGAGTGTGGCAGCGGAGGCGCTTTTTAGAAAATCACGGCGGGAAAGATTCATGGCGCTTTGCTAGTTAATAAACTGAAACTCCGGCAGCATGGTCAAGGCCCAGAGAAAATCGGCGACGCCGTCCGGACGCACGGGAGTGCTGAGCACGGGCAAAATCGCTTCGCGCTCGGCGGCGGAGGGCGAACGCGAAAGCGCGTGCCGATAGATATGATCGACCCAATCGCCGGGATTGGCGGCAGCGGCTTTGGCTAGTTCACCGCCGGCTCTTTCCAGAGCGGAGTTGAGCGTCGCGCCGTTGGTGAGTTCCAGGCCTTGCAGGGTCGTCGGTGTTGTCTGGCGCGAAGGCGTGACGATTTCGCGATTGGGCCGGTCAAGCGCGACTTGCAGCGGGTCCGCGGCGCGCAGCGAAGCCCGCACGGAGGAAGCGAGCGCCGCGACACTGCTCGCCGGGCGCAAGGCGCGACCGAGGATGGATGGTTTGTTAGCAAAGTCGTTGCGGGTGATCGGCTCGAGGCCCGGGCCTTCATCGATCGGCGCGGCACCTTCGGGCAGCGGTTTCGCGGCAACCCAGCCGGTCTCGGCCAGATCCGGATCGTACCAAGTTCCATCCGGCGAACGGCGCACGTGCCATTGATCATCGGAGGTCCATTCCGTAAAACTATCGCCATTCCGGCAGCGCAGATAAAAGGCCATGCCGCTTACTTGATTGAGATGCATGGTGGAGGCCGGATATTTCTGGCGCTCAATCTCGCTCAAGCCTTTCTCCGTATGGCTATCCACGCTCACGGCGATGAGATTTCTGCCTGCTTGGAGGAAGGG
>FTBG01000664.1_pt1 | contig 24053 bp, 13 predicted proteins | sample 1639311 | NCBI WGS metagenome assembly FTBG01 (sample SAMEA3914864, study PRJEB12502) | metagenome | biome: forest; material: soil | place: USA | collected 2012-03-12 | depth 0.3 m | reverse complement strand
TCCCCATACTCCGATGAACTGTTGCACCGCCATGCCGCCGTTTTTACCGGGCCCGGCAGCGCCGTTTCCGTTCCCATTGGTGTTGTTGGTCAGGCCGGAAGAATTCGGCAGCCCGACGCTTAACTCGGCGAGCTTCTTTTGATAACTAGCCAGGAGCGGACTATCCTGCCGGAAATCTTTCACCGCGTCGCGCATCACTTTCAGCGCGGTCATCTGCGATTCGCGCGTCGCCTTGCGATCGAAGGTGGAGAGTCCGTTAAAGTCGGTGAGCTCCGTGAGATAAGGATCCACCAGAAATTGGATCTGTGAAATCCACGGCTTGCCCGAGACGTGCGCGGCGCGGAATTGCCGCAGCATCGCTTCGGCATCCGAATAATCACCGAGCTGCCAATCGACGAGCCCGTAAGCTAGCAATCCCAGCGCTTGATCGGAATCGCGATCCAGCCCGGCGCCGAGTACTTTGGGCAGCACCTCGCCCGAATTGCATGCACGAGCCACTTGCGCCAGAAAAGCGCGCGAACCGTCGCCGGTCTTCCCGGGATCGGGCGTGATGGTTTGAAAGAGAGTCTTCGCCTGCGGCAGATCATTGAGGAAAAGCCGCGCCAGCGCTTCCTGAAAGCGAGCCCAATCGTGCACGGTTCCCGGAGCGGAACCATCCTTTGCTAGTTTATCAAAAGCGGATGCCGCGGTGGCAAACCCACCGTGCACCAGCGCGGCGCGGGCCTCGATGTACGGTTTGCTATATTTGCCGAAGGAGGTTTCTTCGCCCTTCGGTGCGACCGCAGGGGAGGGTTGAGAATGCTGTGTGTACCACCAGGCGCCGCCGCCCCCCGCCGCAACCAGGACGAGAGCAGTAAGGGCCATCAACGGCCCCTTTGATTTCTTTTGAGCCGGTGTGCCTTTGGGTTGCGCCAGTGGCTGCGACCCCTTTTTCGACGCTTGCCCTGGCGCCGCCACGGAAGCGGCGACAGCTTTGACCCCTCCAGAAGACGAGGCCTGCTCGCATTCCTCCAAGGCCTTGATCAATTCGTCGTAATTTTGAAAGCGATCCATGGGCCGGCGCTGGAGCGCTTTGGCCAGCACGGCGGTGATCCTTTCGCTGGCTTGCGGCACAAAAGAGCGCACGCTCGGCGCGGCACAATTTGCTCGAACCGTGGCGATCTTTTGCGGGTCTTCCCCTTCAAAGGGAGCGCGTCCCGCCAGTGCGTGAAAGAGAGTCGCGCCGACGCTATAGATATCGCTGCGAATGTCTTCGGGAAGATTCGCGGAGCGCTCCGGCGAGACATAATGCGGTGAGCCCCACATAGCCAGGCCGGCGGACGCGGCTTCGGCTGCCGTCACCGCGAGGCCGAAATCGGTTACTTTAAGCGTGTGCGCATCGCGGAAGAGGATGTTCTCCGGCTTGATGTCGCGATGCAGGAGGCGCTTGTCCCACGCGGCGCGAAGTCCTCCGGCGAGTTGGATGCCAAATTCCACCGTCTTGCGTTCGGAAAGCGCACCGGTGCGGGCGATCATTTCGGCGAGGCTGCCTTTTTCCAGCAGCTCCATGGTCACATAGCAAATCTCTCCCACCATGCCGGCATCGTAAATTTTTACCACGTGCGAATGCGTGATGGAGGCCGTGAGCATGGCCTCGCGCTGCAGCGACGCCCGACGGGCGGGGTCGAGCGTGACATCGCCTACGAGCAGCTTCAGCGCTACCACGCGATCGAGGATGGTGTCCCGTGCCCGGTAAACGCTGCCCATGCCGCCCACCCCGATGAGCTCTTCCAGTTCGAGATTGCCCACGTGTTTCATCGCCTGATGCGTGACGCCACATTTCCAGCAGGTATAGCCTTCGAGTGGCTGCAGGCCAGAGATGTCGCTCAGCTCACCACAATCGGAGCATTTCTCGAAACGCCCGAACACTTCTTTGGGAGTTCCCGGATCTTCGGAAGTGGTGGAGTGGGGGGATAGCATGACGGGCCGTTGAAAGTAGCAGGATTAATGCTCCGCAATGCACACGTGCGCATATTTTTAAACAATTTGGCTAAGACGCAGCGGAGGGATAAGAAAACGGCACGTCGGGATAAATGGCAGGGCACCTGAAACCTCGATTTTGCGACGATGCGCGGGCCAGTTTGCAGGAAGAAATTACCTACTTGTGGCTTTCTCCCGAATCCTCGTGATTTCCGCTTTCGCGTGGATGTGTCAAAAATTTCCTACCAATGGCTCGCGCCATTCACTTTTCAACCGGGCCGATGCCTGGCGGCCCTCGGGCCGTCAAGGATGTAGTTCCGATTATGGAATGACGAAAGGCGCGGCGATTTCCCCCAAAACCTCCGCGAATATGAAAACCCTGTTCCCCCATTTTCTCTCGCTGGCGCTCTTTCTTGGCGCATCCGCGAGCGAAGCCGCCAATGTCACGCGCAGCGGCTCCGCGCTTACTTATCAAGGCCACACCGTGAACCTGTACGGCGCAACCATGTACCCGACCTGGACCACCGGCGGGCAGACGCTGCACGCTTCGGCCTGGTCCAATGCCGGGTTCACTGCGTACATCGATCAGATCATCCCGCTGGCCATCAAAGCAAATTTCAACACGGTGCGGGTCACGGATTTTCTGAGCGGGGTTTCGGCGGGAAATTGGTCGAATGCCACGGTGTGGGCGAATGTCGATTACTTGATGCAGCAGGCCCATGCGCGCGGGCTCTGGGTGATCCTGGATCTTTCGACGTACCGGAACTACTTGATCAATAACAACCTGTACGCCTACAACTCGGCCAATTGGACGAGCTTCATCAATTTCGTAGGGCAGCGCTACGCGAACAATTCGGCCGTTGCCTACTATGCTATCGCAGGTGAGGTGAACGCCATTTCCTCGGATCAAAGCGATAATTCCAGCCCGCATTCCACGGCGGAACTCACGACATTTTACGATACCGTCTCGCGGCAATTGCACAGCGCGGATGGCGGCAATCACCTCATCTCCACCGGTGGTCTGCTGCAACTGAATTGGAATTCAGGTATTGACTGGCAAAGCATCTTTTCGCTGACGGATATCGATGTGCCTGCCATCCATGTATATAGTAGTGGCGATGCCACAGTGACCGTGCCGAATGTTTCCTCCTACGCGGCTTCGATTCACAAGCCGTGGTTCATCGAGGAGTTCGGCGAACAGCAATCCAATGGCGACAGCGCGCGGGCGCAGTTCTTTAACGATCGCTCCGCGCTGGCTCGGCAATACGGCTCGGTGGGTGCCGTGTTTTGGAATTTCGGGCCGGAGGTGAAATCGACCTCGTTCGATGTGAACCAAAGCACACCGCTGGCGCTGGCTGCCATCGTGAGCAATGGCTTCACCTTTGGCGTGCACTATTTCGAGACGGAAAATCTCACCGTCGCGCAAAACTCCGGCGACACCCACCGGGTGATCACGGGCTCCGGTTTCAGCGGAGGCGAGGGGACCATCCTCGATGCCAATGCCGTGGGAGATTATGTGACTTATCTGGTGCCAAATCTGGGCAGCGGTTCCTACGACGTGCGCGTGGGAATCAAGAAAATCAATACCCGCGGCATCTGGCAATTAACCGTCGGCGCTGCCGGCAATCCCTCCACGACCAACGTAGGCGCGCCGTGCGACGAATATTCCTCGAGCGAAGTCTATACCGAGATCGACTTCGGTTCGTGGAGTCCAGCCTCGACGGGAGATAAATGGTATCACTTCACGATCACCGGCAAGAATGCCGCGAGCACCGGATATGGCGAGGCGTTTGACTATATTAAACTAGTTCCGCAGTAGGAGGGGCGGAGTACGGCAATTTGGGAGTTTACAAACGTGGAAAAAACAGAAACAGAAAGCGCTAAGCGAATCGTGGCCGATGCGTATGAGCCGATTGATAACTGGATTCTGACGGATGTGCCGACAAGGGAGATGTTCGAAGGAATAATAAGGAAGCAACTAACCCCTGAGCACGAATTCTACGGTGGACAGGTTTTTATTCCGCCGCACATTTAGGAAGTTGGCGATAAGGTTTTTTGATATCTTAACGGAGTGAACGATTCTTTTCAGATTTGGCAATTCACACAATGGGGTAAGATCGCACACCAGTGTACTCTGTACCTCGATCGACCGAAGTTGCGTGAGTTTACACAGTGGTCCAAGATCGCTTACTGGCGTAGATGCTATATTAAGCAACTGGAGCCGCGTGAGTCCGTCTAGTGGCGAAAGATCGCTTACATTTGTCGTGCCCATATCGAGAGATCGAAGCTGCGTGAGATCACGTAGCGGAGCAAGATCGCGTATTTGCGTGTACGATATGTAAAGGGACTCAAGCTGAGTGAGTCTGAGCAGCGGGCCAAGATCGGTGACTTGTGTATCCCAAACGTCGAGAGATTGAAGTTGAGTGAGTTCGCGCAGTGGTGCGAGATCACTTACGTCCGTCATTGCTGCTGAGAGAGATTGAAGTTGAATGACATTTTGCAGCGGGCTAAGATCGCTAACCGACGTATTCCATATGACGAGGGCCTGAAGCTGAGTGAGCCAGCGCAGCGATGCAAGATCGCTTACCTCGGTCATGCATACATCGAGGGATTGAAGCTGAGTGAGTTCGCGCAGTGGTCCAAGATCGCGCACATGCGTTTCCGATAAATCGAGAGACCGAAGCTTGGTAAGTTTGCGCAGCGAGGTGAGATCACTTATTCGCGAGCCCGAAATATCGAGCCGCTCGAGATCAACGAGATCGCTCAATGGCGAGAGATCTGAGATAGATTCCCGAGCGCACCAATTTGGCAAATTACCGTCTTTGATTACGTGATGGCGCACTATTGGGAAGTTGAGTGGGTTGCAATAGCGCGAAAGCTCGGCAAGAACGATTTCGCTGTCATCTTGCACGTATTCCTCCAGCAGAGGATTTGCTGCATTGATCTCCATTTTGCCGAGCGCACGGACACAGGAGGCCCGCTGGCGCTCGGAATGTTTGGCGGAAAAATGGAGATCCTTTAGAGCATCTTCTCCACAGGAAGCAATCGCTTCAGCGGCAGCAAAGCTCGATGGTGGCAATAATTTCTTGCGGATTGTGGCAATCTGTTTTTGCAGCGAAGGGGAGAGAGCAGCGGCAGCGGCAATCTGAATCAAGAGGAAGTGAGCGGATGTTTTCTCCTTCCGCTCGCGCTTTTTCTTTGAGTCCAGCTTCTCAAAGTGGGAAAGGATTTGTTCCACCAGTTTGTCGGCGATGCCGCTGGCGGGCGAAGCGCGCAAAGCAGCGAAGCGAATAACGGGTTGGAACGTGGCGTCGCTCGCTTGGCTCGCATGTGAGACGACCTCTTTTTCGCCGACGGAAACCCAGCGCTCGGCGGCGAGGAATTCCTTAAAAGTGTTGTGAATGAACTCGATGGCATCGCTTGCTCCCACGCGAAGAAGGCCGCTGCGCTCAATGAAAGCTTTGCGGATTGCGGTTGCATCGAGGCCCTTGAGCGGTTCATATTTTTCCAGGATTCTAGCGATGCGTTGATCGACTTCCGACTCTGGAAGGGACGACTTTCCACTGGCGATCATGGCACCGGCGATATCGGAAAGAATCGCCTTTTTGTGTGGGTCGTAATCCAGTTTTTCGTAGCCAGTCCAGTGGAGGTCGTCCTTACGGATGAGTCGCTGATGTTTATCGCGAAGATCGAGCAGCAATTCGCAGAGCTTATTGCAGATTTCTCCTTCGTTGCGTGGGAGTTGCGCTTTGCCATCGAGGTGCAGCGCACAAATGGCTGCAGCTAGCAGGGGATTGGTAGTTAGGCGGGCAACTGTGGGATTCTCACTGAGCTGGGTTTTGAGTTGGGTCGCGACGGATTCTGTGACATCCGGCTTTCCGGCATCGCGGTAACGCTTGCCGACGGACCGATGCCAGAAATCAATAAACGTAGAACGGTCTTCCGGGCTGAGTGGGAGTACATCCGCCCGCTGAACTTCAAGGTTGACCAACCAGTCTTCAGCAACCGCGTCAGGACGGCTCGAAATGAGATAGTGGCATTTAGGATATGCCTTAATCCAAGCCTCGATTTCGCGAGTGAGCCTGGGGCGATGATCTGGAGGTATTTCGTCTACTCCGTCTAGAAGAAGGAGTACGCGTCCACTAGTAAAGAGATCTGTAAAGAAGTTCGGTGGAGGATCGGGCAAATGGGGCGCAATGTACTTAGCGAGGTCGTGCAGCCCAGGAAGTGATCCGTCGACAAAATCACGGAGGCGGATGAGGATGGGGAGCTTTGGGCGCCAATTTGTGAACGCTCTCCCTAATTGCCCGAGACCAATTTCAACGCCGCTCAGAAGGGCTTTTTCCAAAAACGCAGAGGACAAAAGCCTACCGTAATTAATGTTTAGCAGTGCATCGTAGAATCCGCGCGCAAACACCGCTGCGGATTCATTCCCTGATGCCTGAACCGCTATCCATCGCATAAGCGTCGTTTTCCCGCATCCCGCAGGTCCCGTTATCAAAAGTCGCGGCGAATTTTGTGGCAGATCGTGGAGTAGCTCGTCTGCGCGGCGATTAGGTTGCGTTACTCCTCCCTTTGTTGCGGCGAGAGATAACGAAACGTAAGCGACGCTGAGATCATAAGTTTTTGCTTCTTCGGTGGTGATCGTGATGCCGGGGAGATCGAGGAAATTATTCTTTGCACGGATTGCAGCGCGCAGACCTGCGTTATATTTGACGCTTGCATCGATGCCTGCCTCAAAATCCTTAATTGTTGGTGTACTGGCTTTCTTTGCTCTCGCTTTTTTTTTCTGAATGGGCTGCTTCGCTGTTGCGGAACGCATAAGACGGGGACATCCGAATGGCCAGATTCCATCTGGCGCGGATCTGTGCTCCGTGTCCTTTGCCCAAGTGCGACCGTTATTTGTTAACCGGCGAAGGAAGGCTCTGCCCTGGCCTTTGTCGAGGTCCAGATGAATGAAGTTGTAACCGTTGGGGAAGCCGTCACGGTCGTAACAACTGCCCGCGGAGATCGTGGCGTGCGGATGGGGCGGCTCGTGCGGAAACACCTTGTCATCCACCCAAGGCTCATGCTCGTGGCCGTGGAGAACGAAATGAAAACTCTCCCTCATGTTTCGAAAATTCTGTACCTCAACGTGGTCGGAGAACCAATTAGCAGGGTGATGGATGAGTCCAATGCGGAAATCCGCTTCGCGGATTTGCTGAAAAAGATGTCCCTGTTGCCACTCACCGCAGAACCGCAGCCTTCCTTTTTCTTCGCTCTTTTCGCATGACCACGCTGAATTGAAGCCAGCAATGCCGACGCGAACACAGTCTTTGTCGTCGTCCTTGTCGAAGGTGAGCGACTGCTCATCCGCAAAAATCCACCGAGAGCGATCCCCAACCAGATGGTCATAGCCTTTGCTGGAAAGGAATTTTCCGTATTCCTCGAGGCGGGCCATATAACTGGCGAGATCTTCATTCGGGTCATTAAAAGCTGCGGTTAGTTCTTTAAGATCTGCTGTCGGGAGATATCTTGAGACAGCGGTCGTAATGCGCTTGCGGTCAATGTCGTGATTTCCTGGGACGATATAAAATCGGCGCTGAGGAACTTCTTTCTTAAACGCCTTGCGAACTACCTCGAAGAAGCGATGTGCCGTGTCGAACTGCTCCGAAAGCGAAGCCTTGGCCGTTGGGTCATTGCCCCAAGCGGCGTCGCCCGTAAAGAAAATGAAATCGGGAGAAAGGCTATAAGTCTTCTCCATGTACTTCAGGTCCTCCACCAGAGCTCGTGTGACGTGATCAGAATTCCATTTGTCGCGTGGGCACGCGTGCAAATCCGAGAGGTGCAGCCAAGTCAGGGTGCGGGGCATTCGAAGTAATTACGCAATATGCTTCGGGAAGAAAAGATCAGAGATATAGCGGCAGTAGCAGCTTTCAAAGACGGTGCGCGATTTCGCAATTACGGATAAAGCAACCCTACTTTTCTCAGAAAGCTATCCTTGCGGGATACTATAGGTTTGCAGCCGGGCTTTTTGGGATCGGCGTGCTGGTGCTTGTGCGGTCTTACTGGGGTCATCACCGGCAAGCTTCATTTTGCGCTGTATCGCCTCAGGAGCATCGGGAGCCGCATTTTTCCGGGTTGCGCTTCTGGGCAGCCACCCTTGTTGGGTAAGGCTCGGCAAAGTCGGAAGCGCGCTGATTAAGATAAAGTTAAAGATTAAGTATAAAGAGCCATCCCGCTCCGAGCTGCCGCCTTTCCCCCAACCGCCGTCCGCTGGCGACACAAGCGGTTAAACATCGGACACGTACCGTGTAGCGCCTTTCAAAGCTGTAAGGTAGCCTCCGCATCCAAGTTCTCCCCGAAGTTTCATCCCTTGCGGCACTGTCGCCCCCGGAGCCGTTGACCCCATTCCTCGGGTTCAATCAGCCAATATGCGCTCCTCTAAAAGGAGAGCGTCCCCATTCGTGAACCGCTGAGAGCCGGTATCCGCAAACCAACCCTGAAACTCATGAAATACCCCGGAAATAAATTCCTCCAAAGCTCAATTCTAGGGCTTGTGGTGTCTGTGGCCACGGCCGCAGTCTGCCACGCCGTCACCCAAGCCTCCTTCACCCACGTCCAGGTCTCCGGAGCTGATCCCGGCGGCGAACCGCTCGAAAAAGCCATCGCTGATATCAATGGCGACGGAAAGAAAGACATCATCATCGGCATGGGAAACGCCTTCGGACCCGGCGGCATCTATTGGTGGCAGTGTCCCTCGGGCGGCCCTACCGCGGGCTCGTGGACCAAGCACACCATTGTCGCTTCCGGCAACTGCTATGAGCACTCGCAGATTCTCGATCTGAATGGTGACGGCAAGCCGGATCTCATCTGCAGCTACAACTCCAACGTCGTGTGGTTCCAGCATCCTGGCGGCGACGGCACCGGCACGTGGCTCGGGCCCAACCAGATCGCCACGGGCATCGGCCATGAAGTGCGCCTCGCCGATATGGATGGCGATGGCAAAATGGACGTGGTCACTTCGCGCACCCGCAACATCGATTTCCAAAACAGCTCCACTTCCTGGCAGATCGTCGGGTGGGGCGGTACCGCCTCAGGCAGCGCGCTCGACGGCATGGCGTTACTTGACATTGGCAGTGGCAAGGGCGCGATCAATATCGTCGGCGCAACCACCACCGGCCTTTATTGGTTCCGCAATCCTCGCGAAACGGGAGGCAACGCCCGTACCGGCACGTGGACGGCCTTCAAGATCGGAGATCACGACACGGGCGGCCCATGCCTTGCCACGATGGATGTGAATGGGGACGGCCGCATGGATCTCGTACAGTGCCCCAATGAAGGTACGCAAGGCACGACCGGTCTCGTCTGGTGGCAGGCACCTGCGGATCGCACGCAGCTCTGGACCAAGCACACCATCGATACTAACTGGCAAGCCGTGCACTGGATCGAGCCCGCAGATATGAATAATGACGGCCACCTGGACTTCATTATCTCCGAGCAGGAACAGGCGCACGATCCCAGCGGCGGCCCTTATACTTATAACAATGATAAAGTCGGCATCTACTATGATGACGGCCTGGGTAATCTCACTTTCCAGCTCCTCGAAACCACCGGTGGGCAGAACGTGGTCTCCGCTGACATCGAAGGCGATGGCGATCTCGACTTCGCCTTTGCTAACCATGGCGTGTTCGGCGCTCCACACCCGATCGAGCTGTACGTGAACAATATCGTCGGTTCCGGCGGCACGGGCGGTTCACTCACTGGCGGTGTGGTCGGTGGTTCCACCTCGACCTACAATCTCACCTCGCTCGGCACGACAGACTGGGCGCACTGGAACGGCACCTACGTTCACAAGTCCAGCGGCGGTGGCAAGATCAGCGATGTGACCCGCGTCGGGGCCGGCAACTACGGCACCTTCAGCGAGACCCAGCGCAATGTGAGCTGGTCCGACGGTACGCCGACCGCAAGTAACGGCGATGACCAGACCTACATCTGGTGCAATAACAAGCAGAACGCCGGATGGACCTTCACCGTTCCCGCGGATACCACCACTCGCACGCTCAATGTGCTCTATGGTGGCGCCGCCGGCGCTGTGGTGCAGATCACCGCGCATCTCTCCGACAGTTCGGCGACGGACTGGACGAACACGCAGACGATCACCTCGGGCACTCCACTGGTGGGGACGTTTACCTATCACGCGGCTTCGGCCAGCCAAACCTTGTTGATTACCCTTCTCAAGGTACAGGATGCCACCAGCCCGAGCGTGGATCTCGATGCGGCCTGGCTCACCACCAGCACCTCGAGCCCGCTCATGTTTGAAACGGAGAATCTCACCGTCGCCGCGCAGACCGCCGGCATCACCCATCGCACGAGCCCGGATTCGCGCTTCAGCAATGGGAACGGCACCTTCTTCGACTCGACCGCAGTCGGCCAGTTCGTAACTTACGATGTGCCCAATGTGGCCATCGGAACGTACGACGTGCGTGTGGGCATCAAGAAGTGGAATAACAAGGCACAATGGCAATGCGCTATCTCGCGCCTCGATCAACAAGGCTCAGCGACTAATGTTGGACCGGTGGTCGATGAGTATGACCCTAATGAGGTCTTCACCGAGGTCGATCTCGGATTGTGGACACCCGGCTCGACCAGCGATAAGGCCTTCAAGTTCACCGTCACTGGCAAGAATGCTTCAGGCAGTGGATTTGGCCTCGCCTTCGACTACATCAAGCTGATTCCGCAGTAATTCCCGGAATCCCCCAAGCCCCGCCGGTGACAAGCCGGCGGGGCTTTCCCGGGTTTTATCAAGTAACAAAATAAGGCAGAGGCAGGGCTCTAAATTTGGCCGAATTGCCGAAGGGACGGCTCTGCACTTTTATCATTAGCGCAATCTTCGAGTTGCGCTAACTCGCCGCTTCTTTGTTTCGCATTCGAGGCAACGATGGGGAGCGGCCCTCTATGTCTCGGACGGTTTCGGCGCCATTGGCAGCCAAATCGGGGCGACACGATCGGATAAACATCGGACACGTACCGAGTAGCAACCCTGCACCCGGGAAAGGTACACTCATCTCCAGTTCTTCCCGACGATTTATCCCTTTTCGGCACCGTCACCCCCGGGGCCGTTGACCTTCATCGGGTTCATCCCAACCAGTCCCTCTCTCAAAAGGAGAGCGTCCCCATTTGCGAACCGCCGAGAACCGGTGCCCGCGAAGCAACCCTGAAACTAATGAAAAACCCCGGAAATAAGTTCCTCCAAAGCTCAATCCTCGGGCTTGTGGCGTCTGTGGTCACCACCGCAGTCTGCCACGCCGTCACCCAGGCCTCCTTCACCCACGTCCAGGTTTCCGCGGCCGATCCCGGCGGCGAGCCGTTGGAAAAGGCCATTGCCGATATCAATGGTGACGGGAAAAAGGACATCATCATCGGCATGGGCAATTCCTACGGGCCCGGCGGCATCTACTGGTGGCAATGCCCGAGCGGCGGCCCTACCGCAGGTTCGTGGACGAAGCACACCATCGTCGCTTCCGGCAACTGCTACGAGCACTCGCAAATCTATGATCTGAACGGCGATGGCCATCCGGACATCATCTGCAGCTACAATTCCAACGTCGTGTGGTTTCAACATCCCGGCGGCGATGGCACCGGCACCTGGCTTGGGCCCAATCAGATCGCGACCGGCATCGGCCACGAAGTGCGCCTCGCGGATATGGATGGCGACGGCAAGATCGACGTCGTCACTTCCCGCACGCGCAACGTCGATTTCCAAAACAGCTCCACCTCCTGGCAGGTCGTCGGTTGGGGTGGCACGGCCTCGGGCAGCGCGCTCGACGGCATGGCGTTGCTTGATATCGGCACCGGCAAAGGTTCGATCAATATCGTCGGCGCGACGACTACAGGCCTCTATTGGTTCCGCAATCCGCGCGAAACAGGCGGCAACGCTCGCACCGATGCGTGGACGGCATTTAAGATCGGTGATCACGACACGGGCGGCCCATGCCTTGCCACGATGGATGTGAATGGCGACGGCCGCATGGATCTGGTGCAGTGCCCCAATGAAGGTGCGCAAGGCACGACCGGTCTCGTCTGGTGGGAAGCGCCCGCGGACCGCACGCAGGCTTGGATCAAGCATCCCATCGATACGAACTGGCAAGCGGTGCATTGGATCGAGCCGGCGGACATGAATAATGATGGCCACATGGACTTCATTATCTCCGAGCAGGAGCAAGCGCACGACCCGAGCGGCGGCCCTTATAGCTATACTAACGACAAAGTCGGCATCTACTACGATGACGGCCTGGGCAATCTCACCTTCCAGCTCCTCGAAAGCACTGGTGGGCAGAACGTGGTTTCCGCCGATATCGAAGGCGATGGCGATCTTGACTTCGCCTTTGCTAACCATGGCGTTTATGGCGCTCCGCATCCGATCGAATTGTTTGTGAACAATATCGTCGGTTCGGGCGGCACGGGTGGTTCGCTCACTGGCGGTGTCGTCGGTGGTTCCACCTCGACTTACAATCTCACCTCGCTCGGCACGACCGATTGGGCACACTGGAACGGCACCTACGTTCACAAGTCCAGCGGCGGCAGCAAGATCAGCGATGTGACCCGCGTGGGTGCCGGCAACTACGGCACCTTCAATATAACCCAACGCAATGTAAGCTGGACCGATGGCACACCCACGGTAAGTAACAGCGATGACCAGACCTATATCTGGTGCAATAACAAGCAGAACGCCGGGTGGACCTTCACCGCTCCCGCGGATACGACCACTCGCACGCTCAATGTGCTCTACGGTGGCGCCACCGGCGCTGTGGTGCAGATCACTGCGCATCTCTCCGACAGTTCGGCGACGGACTGGACGAACACGCAGACGATCACCTCGGGCACGCCGTTACTTGGCACGTTTACCTACCACGCGGCCTCGGCCGGCCAAACCTTGTTGATCACCCTTCTCAAGGTACAGGATGCCACCAGCCCGAGCGTGGACCTCGATGCGGCCTGGCTCACCACCAGCACCTCGAGCCCACTCATGTTTGAAACGGAGAACCTGACGGTTGCGGCGCAGACTGCCGGCATCACCCATCGCACGAGCGCAGATTCGCGCTTTAGCAATGGGAACGGCACCTTCTTCGACTCGACCGCGGTGGGCCAGTTCGTGACCTACGACGTGCCCAATGTGGCGGCCGGTACCTACGACGTGCGCATTGGCATCAAGAAATGGAACAACAAGGCTCAGTGGCAATGCGCCGTCTCGCGCCTGGATTCACAAGCTTCGGCGACTAATCAAGGGCCGGTGATCGACGAGTACGATCCCAACGAGGTCTTCACGGAAGTGGATCTCGGCAATTGGGCGCCCAGTTCAACGAGCGACAAGGCCTTCAAGTTCACCGTCACTGGCAAGAATGCGTCAGGCACTGGATTTGGCCTGGCCTTCGACTACATCAAGCTGATTCCGCAGTAATCTCCGGAATAGCCCCAAGCCCCGCTGGTCACAAGCCGGCGGGGCTTTTCTTTTTGAGGTGGGATGGTCAAGTAACGTTGGGATTGGAAACAGGTTGATGATGGTTGCTTGGCCTCTTTGAACTTAATCTTTAACTTTATCTTAATCATCGGCGGGAAGCCGAAACGGCAAGGCGGCGGGCTTCTCATAGGGCGGATGGAAACCATAGGTTCCGCCACCTCTCCGTTTCGCGCTCCGCGCCGATGATTAAGATAAAGTTAAAGATTAAGTTCAAAGAGGGGACCGCGCCGCCGTCCCTACGCCCAACACCCCGCCCAATCAATTGGCGCTGCCGCCACTGCCAATCCCCCGCGTGGCGAAGCCGCTGTCTCCTTCGGCGAACTCAGGCTCTCCATCTGCACTTCAAAGCAATCGTCACAGACTGAGTGGCTCAGGCGCAGATCGGAATGCTCGCTGAGATAGGCTTCGATCTGGCTCCAGTATTCGCCGTCATTCCGCACGCGCTTGCAGTAGCAGCAAATCGGAAGCAGCCCGCGCAACTGCTTTACTTGTGACAAGGCTTCGCCGAGTTTTTGATTGGTCGCCAGCAGAGCGGTGTTACTTTCCATCAGTTGCCGCTGGCTTTCCCGCAAGGCATTAAACGCTTCATCACGCTCCAGGCGATTGATACACGCGCCGGAGTGATAACGAACGCGCGCGATCATCTCCAGTTTCTCCGGCAGTTTTACCAGGTAATCATTTGCCCCGAGGGAAAAGGCCAGGCTTTTCGTTTCTGCGTCTTCCCGAGTAGAGAGGACGATGATCGGGGTTTCCTTGGTTTGGGGATTTGCACGCAAACGGCTGAGTACCGCCATGCCGTCGGTGTTGGGCAGAATCAAATCGAGAAGGATCACTGTAGGGGTGATCCGGTTTGCGATGGAAATGGCGTCCTCTGGATTGGGGCAATGGTGGAGGGCGAGATTGGAATCATCCGCCAGAAAACGGCGAAGCATTTCCGCGAAAATTACCTGATCATCGACCAGGAGTACCATCGACCGGTGGTCAGTGGCGAAGAGTGTGGATTGAGCGAAAGTAGGCATGATAGTGGTTACTTGGATTTGGTCAGGCGGCGCGCAATTTGAAGCCTTCCAGGCTTCGGAGCATGCCGCGGGAGGCATCATGGAGCTGGTCAACGTTGATATTGGAAAGGCGGAGCGATTCCGCGGCCTGGCGCGTGGCCTCGGTTAATTGCACGAGGGCCTGCGTGATCTGGTCCGCTCCCGTGGCCTGTGCCTGCATCCCTTCATTCACCACGGCGAAGCGCGGCGAAAGGGTCTGCACCTGCTGAATGATCTGCGCGAGCTGGCCGCTCACCTGCTGCACTTCGCTCACACCACTGCGCACCTGCTCGCCAAATTTATCCATGCCCATGACGCCCGCGGAAACGGCGGATTGCATTTCCTTTACCATTTGCTCGATATCCAGCGTGGCGACGGCGGTCTGGTCCGCGAGGCGCCGGATTTCGGTGGCGACCACCGTGAAGCCGCGGCCGTATTCCCCGGCTTTCTCCGCTTCGATGGCGGCGTTGAGTGAGAGAAGGTTAGTTTGATCTGCGACCTTGGTGATCGTGATCACCACTTGGTTAATATTTGCCGCCTTCTCACTGAGCACCGCGAGCTTGGAATTGATCGTGCTCACCGCTTGAATGAACATTCCCATCGTTTCCTCCATGCGGGCAAGGCTCACGTGACCGCTGGTGGCGAGCGTCGCGGTTTCCTGCGCTACTTCGCTTACTTGATTCACCGTCTTCACCAGCTCTTTGGAAGTGGCGTAGATTTCCTTCGAGGTGGCCCCGATCTGCGTCGTCGTTGCGGCGACTTCGCAAGTGGTAGTTTCTTGTTGCTTCGAAGTGGCGGCGATTTCGGAGACGGAGGTGTTAACAATGATCGCGGCATTTTGCACCTGCCCGGTGAGCGTGCAGAGATGGCTCACCATTTGAGAGAAAGCCGCCGCCAGCGTTCCTATCTCGTCGGAGCCATCGCTCGCGATCACGTGCGACAAATCTCCCTCGACAGCGGTTGCTTGTGCCGCTTCCGCGAGATGATGTAACCGGCGCGTGGTATTGCGCACGATACCCCAGGTAAAGAGGGCGGCAAGCAGCAGCGCGGTAATCGTAATGCCAAAGGTCTCGAGGCGCTGCCGGCGAAAGTGAGTGAGACGGCTTGAAATGGTGCCGGTTAATTCCTGCGTGGCCGTTTCGGAAACCCGGGTCGCTGCCGTGGCCAGCCGTTCGCAGGCAGCCAAGAGTGCGATGTCGCCCGTCTCCTTTTGGCCTGCGGCGATTTGTCCCGCCGTTTCGACAACCGCAGCCACACTTTTCTTGAATTCATCGAGGCGCGGCGGCAACTCGCGCTGCAGGCTTTCGCTGGTGCCAAAAAAGGCGGCATCTTCGCGAAGCGCTGCTTCCAGGGCGTGCGTAAGCCGGGGAAAAAATCCATCGCGAACGAGAGCGATGCTATTTGTGAGGTTCACTATTTTTTCAGGACTTGGACCAGCTGTGGTGTCGAGAGCCCGCTGGAGCAATCGAGAGGTTTCCACTTGCAACTCCGGCATCATCTGAATAGCGGATTCGCGGAGATAAAAGGTGTCGAGTGCCGGGTCGAGCTCCAGCCCCGAAGCATCCGAGATTTGGCCGATCATGGCGAGACTGTCGGTGAGCAGTTTCGTGTGAAGGCTCTGGTGTTCGCCAGGCGCGCCCAAGCTATCTTGTGATTTAATATACTGCCATTCGTTGCGAATGTTGTCCGCATTGATCCGCCCACTTTCCGGGGCAGTGGCGTCTGTTCCGAGCTTAAGCCACGATCCGGTGCGGCGCTGCGCCTGGTCGAGGGCATCGACGGTCTTATCGATTTCCGCGTTGTTCAAAGCCATTTCGTCGGCAAGGCCTTTTTCCCCACGATATGCCTTGGCCGCCAGGATCTGGCGGTGAGAGAGCAGGTGAAGCAACTGGCCGAGCGGGCGCAAAAGGTCGAGGCCGGACAGCTCCTGCTCACCCATGGCGATATTTTCCTGAAAGGAATGGAGATTGAGATAGCCGGAAAAACTCAATGGCAGCGCAAAAGCCGCAAGGATAAGGCCGATTTTTTGCCAGAGTTTGAGATTGCCGAGGAGCTTATTCATAGGAGGAAGCCGGTGAGAGAATGCCATCCGTGGCACAAGTAACCCAGGGATTGCTGGGCTCCCTTGAGCGGCGCACCAATGGCGAGAAGCTGTGCTTGGAGTTGAATCATGCTTCCCGCTAAGCATGTTCCGGGGGCGTGGTGAAAAGTGAGATTACCGATTTTACGCCGCGGGTTTTTACCTATCGCCAGTGAAACATCGTAGTTCCCATTTTAACATTATCTCAATCCATTCCGCGACAGCACGTTACGTTACGTCTCGGATTGGCCGTTTCCCGGAAACGGCAATCTGGAGATTGGCGTTCCGGAGGGAGCCAACGGATGGATGGTCCATGGTCCAGGAATACTCCCAAAATTTCGTAATTTGCCCAAATCTGGGAATTTGGCCGTCTCTCCTGTTTCCCGCGACAGCCTCCGCCAAAGAGACCGCCCTTCCCTTTTTCGGTTTCACGGCTTAGCTTCCCGGCCCTCATGGCCAATATTCTTCCATCGCGACCTCGCCAGTTCACGAATCGCCGCACGTTCGTCGTTGTGGCGAGCCAGTACAATGGCGTGCTCGTGGATGGTCTGCTCGACCATTTTCGCCGCGAGATGGAGACCATCGCCCCCGGCTCGAATATCATCACCTACCGGGTGCCAGGGGCCTTTGAAATCCCCATCGCCGTCCAGGAGATCGCCTCACGCGGAGGGATCGAAGCCGTCGTCGCTTTGGGAGTGATCATCGAGGGCGAAACGGCGCACGCGGCGCTTATTGGCGGCTCCGTCACCGAAAGCCTGCAGCGCATTGCCCTCGCCACGCGGGTCCCGGTGATCCACGAGGTGTTGCTGGTCAAAGACGATGAGCAGGCTCGAGCGCGCTGTCTGGGGGAGGAACTCAATCGCGGCACCGAAGCGGCGCGGGTCGCCGTGCAAATGGCTCAGGCCATGGGTGAAATCCGACGCTGACCAACCACCATGGGAACACGCCGCAGCGGACGCGAAGCCGCCGTCCAATATCTCTATCAGCTAGACCTGAACGCTCGGGAAATGAGCGTGTCCGTGGACGAATTTTGGAAGCTGCGCGCCACTTCCGCCAAGGAGGAGGGTTCGCCGAAACTGCGTGCCTTTGCCGATGCCCTCATCACCGGCGTGATGGAGCATCTCGCTGAACTCGACGAGCGCATTTCGCGCTGTGCGGTGAATTACGAGCTGGGACGCATCGCCGCGGTGGATCGCAACATTCTGCGCGTGGCCATCTACGAGATGTTTTATTGCACGGATGTGCCGCCGGTCGTGGCGATCAACGAAGCCATTGAAATTGCCAAGCGCTTTGGGAGCGACGAGTCGGGCCGCTTTATCAATGGCATCCTCGACCGGGTGCGGGCTGAAGTGCCGCGCGGTGCGCGCGAATCCACGTGGCAGCCCAAACGTCCCGTCAAGTAACTCGACATCATGGCTTTCGGATTCTTCAAATCACTCGTCCAGAAATTTACGGGACGTCCCGTGGATTGGGATGAACTGGAAGAAGCACTCATCCGCGCGGATCTCGGCGTCTCGATGGTGAACCGTATTTTGAAAGAGCTGCAGCAGCGCACGGAAAAGCTTACTGCGGAAAGCGTCGTGGGCGTGGCGCGCGAGGAGATCCTCAAAGTGCTCCCGCGCGATTCGCTGATGATGCGTCCGCTCGCGTCGAAGCCGAAAGTGGTCTTTGTGGTGGGCGTGAATGGCACCGGCAAGACGACCTCCTGCGCCAAACTCGCCTGGTTTCTCCAGAAAAAAGGGCACAAGGTGATGTTTGCCGCGGCAGATACCTTTCGCGCGGCGGCCATCGAGCAGCTCGGCATCTGGGCAGATCGAATCGGCTGCGAAATTATCAAGGGTCAATACGGCGCGGACCCGGCTTCCGTGTGCCACGATGCCTATCAGGCCGCGGATGCGCGCAATGTGGAATTCCTCATCTGCGACACGGCGGGCCGCTTGCATAACAAGGCGAACCTGATGAGCGAGCTGAACAAGATCAAACGCGGCCTGAACAAGCTGGACCCGACGGCCCCACACGAAAGGTTACTTGTCGTCGATGCCACTACCGGCGCCAACGCGCTTTCCCAAGCGCGCGAATTCAAGGAAGCCGCGGATCTAACCGGCATCATCGTCACGAAGCTCGACGGTTCGGGAAAAGGCGGTGTGGTCGTGGCGATTCAAAATGAACTGCACGTGTCCACGCGGTTTATTGGTACGGGGGAGAAGCTGGAGGATTTCGCGTTTTTTGAGAGCCGGATGTTTGTGGAGCAGATGCTGTAGGGCGAAGGCGGAGACCTTTCATCCTGCACTTTCACCTACACCTGCACGCGCGCGTCCGGCTTCGCTAAGGCTATGCCGGGACAAGAGAGTGCGAAATGGCTACGCGGCAGGCCTCTTTCTACCTAATCTTTATCTTTAACTTAATCATCGCGCGGAGCGCGAAAGGCCAACGTGGTTGGAGATGAAGTTAAAGATAAAGAACAGGATTGAGAGCCGCCACAACCTGCCGGCAGCACGCCAGGCCTGCTGACCGCTTCCGCTCCTGAGCCGCGATTCGCCCCCTCCTGTCCGATCGGTCAGTAGTCTCTATGGAAAATATAAGGTAGCTCTTTTGCACTCCCCGAAACCGCCCTGTCAAAGCCTCGGCGCTTTCCACCCCAAAAACCACTCCCACCACCCTCAGTTCCACCCTCCACCTCCCCAAACCATGCCATCTCACCTCCGCCCTCCCAACTCCCAAGCCCGCTATGCGGCTTGGTTTACCCGTCTTCTACCCGCCGCCTGCCTTCTCCTGCTCGCCGGCGCCGGCGCCAAGGCCCAACTCCTCACCAACGGCGGCTTCGAGTCCGGTTTCACTGGCTGGACCACTTCGCAGGGCAACGGCTCCGCGACCTTTACGGCCATCACCACCTCGCCGTATGTTGGTTCAAAGGCCGCCGAAATCGTCGTGAGCAATCCAGGTACGACTTTCCCCTCGCTCACTGCCACCTTCACCGCCAGTTCATCGCAAACCTATCTGCTGCGTTACTTTGCGAAATCAGGAACGAATCGCGCGAAAATGAAAATCCAGGTGACGAGTTCCGGCCCGGTGTACTCAGCTGCGGAGATCGATCCTTCGTCGAACGGCTGGGAGGAATATCATTGGCCGTTTAAAGCATCCGGCGCCACCACGGTGAAAATCACTTTCGAGCAAGCGGCCACCTACGATCTCGATGAAGTGCAGGTATACGACAAAAACAGCGGGGTCGATTTCAAAAGTACCTACATGGATCCAGAGGCTAACTATCTGTGGCATTGGGGGCAGACGCCCGGCACGACCAGCACCCTCATGAACACGGATAACAATATCTCCGTGCCGCTCCCGGATGGCCGGGTGGTCTGGCTCATGAACGATACCTATATCGGCACGGTGAACCCGTATAACAATAGCGGCGGGACCACCGGATTCGTGCGAAATTTCATGTTCATCCAAAATGGCTCGACCCTCACGCCGTGGGTTACTGGTCAAAACGTCTATACGCCGGCTAACACTTCAAACTGGTATTGGCCGACGGACGCCTTTGTCGAGGGAAGCAAGCTCAAGGTGCTCATGCCTGAAATTTCCAGCAATGGAGATGTCGGAGTGGTGTTCGCCACTTTTTCACTGCCTGGACTCACGCTCGATGGCATCTCGGGCTACTTGCCGTGGGCGGCGAGCAAGGTGCTTGATGCCGGTGACGGTTACTTTTATATCTATAATAATACCAAGGTGGCGCGAGTCGCCAAAGGCAGTTTCAACACCACCTCCGCCTGGAAATATTGGGACGGCTCGACCTGGAACACGAGCAGCGCCGCTGCCGTGGATCTCACGAATTTCAGCAACCCGTGGTCGCTGGCCCGCCTCGGCCCGAATAACTACGTGGAAGTGTATGCCGGTTTCGTCGGTGGCTCCATGCTGGCCCGCTTTGCGAGTGCTCCCCAAGGCCCGTGGACTTCAACCGAAACGACCATCGGCGCTCCGGCCTGGGAGGCGGATACCTCCTACTATTATATGCCGTACATTCACAAAGAGACGTGCCAGAATGGCGTGTACAGCGTGGGATATAGCGATATCGGATCGGATGGCGCGGACGGTTCGGGATTTGTCAGCAATCGCCCCGGTAAAGACCAGTGTTATTATAACATCGAGTTTTTCCGCACGCCCAATCTGCTCGATCTTTCGCCTTACACCACCGACGCGTATTTCGATAACTTCAACGACAACGATCCGGTCGGCTGGCAAAACTACGGCGGCACCTGGACGAACTCCAGCGGAAAGTACAGCGTGACCTCCGGTTCAGGCTATAAGTCGGTGCTCACGGGGATCGTCACCGATACGGTGACTTGTGAGGCGGACATCGCCGCCAGCGCCGGGGATGCAGGCATCATCTTCCGCGCGAGCAATTACGCGGTGGGAACGGATAGCTACAGTGGATACTACGCGGGCATCAAGCCGGGCACTGGCGTGATCCTGGGCAAAGCCAGCAACAACTGGACGCAGCTCGCTTCGGCGACGACGACGATCACCGCCAATACTACTTATCATCTCAAAGTAACGGCCTCGGGCACAAGCATCCAGGTCTTCCTCACCGACATGACGACGCCAGTCATCAGCGTGACCGATTCCGCCTACGCCAGCGGTGGTGTGGGTCTGCGTTCGGTGAATTCCGCGACGACTTTTGATAACTTCAACGTGAACATGCCGTACGAATATTCCACGCAGCAGTGGGAAACGGAAGACCTTGCGGCGACGGCGACTTCCGGTGTGACGCACCGCGTATTCGCATGGACATCGTTCAGCGGTGGTGAAGGCACCATCCTCGATGCCACGGCCGTCGGCCAGCAAGTAACGTACACGATTCCCGCTGTCGGCGCCGGAACCTACGATGTGCGTGTCGCCGTGAAGAAGACCGCCACCCGCGGCACCTGGCAACTCGCCGCGGCCTCTGCCGTCACGCAATCGTTCTCCAATGTCGGCGCGGTGCAGGACGAATATTCCGCCACGGATCAATGGGTGGAGTACGACCTCGGAAACTGGTCGCCGGGCACGAGCAGTGACAAGCTCTTCCGGTTCACGGTGAGCGGCCAAAACGCCAACAGTACCGGCTTCAGCATCGCTTTTGATTATATCAAGCTGATCGCGCAGTAATCGGGCGAAAACGCTCCAAAATACACCGCGGCGGAGAGCAAGTAACACACTTGCCTCCGCCGCTGGTATGTAGGGAGACGCCCGCGGCGAGGCGGCAGCCTTTAATCCTACGCCTACATTCGCGCGGAGCGCGGAGTGGTCTCGCGGCAGACCTCTTCCAACCTAATCTTTATCTTTAACTTAATCTTCGGTTGGAAGCCGATACGGCCAAGTGGAAGCACTCCGATCCTGCCGCCTTTCCATGTTCCGCTCCAAGCGGGTGTAGGTCTATGTAAAAGTGTAGGCATTAAAGATGCCTCCCGCGATTTTTCTTCTTCCCACAAGCCATCCCGCCCCGTGAAAATGCGCGCCCATGCGCGCCATCTTCCTTCGCCAATCTTCCGCACTCGCCTGCGCGGTATTACTGCTCCTTGGATCTGCCGCGCGCGCCGAGGAAATGCACGTGGAAGGCAGCACCATCGACGTGCAATACGAAAATCAGCCGAGTGATCCGCTTCGGGCTCTGGCGAAAACCTGGATCGAACACTCCGCACACGCCGTAGTGAATTACTACGACCGTTTTCCGGTGCGCCACGTCGCTCTGCGCATTTCTCTTACCAAGGACGCCGCTCCGGGCGGTGGTCACACCACCGGCTGGGAAGGCTCCGTGATCGAGATCGATCTGGGGCGTCAAGTAACCGTCGCTTCGCTCGTCGATGACTGGATTTTGCCCCATGAAATGATCCATCTCGCGCTGCCCAATCTGCGCGACCGGCATCACTGGCTGGAGGAGGGGATCTCCACCTACGTCGAGCCCATCGCCCGCGCCCGCGTGGGTCTCATCACCCCGGCCGATGCCTGGTTCAACCTCGTGGACGGCATGCCGCAGGGCCTGCCGCAAGCCGGTGACCGCGGCCTCGACCACACGCACACGTGGGGCCGCACCTACTGGGGCGGCGCGCTCTTTTGCCTGCGCGCCGATGTGGAAATCCGCCAGCGCACGAAAAACCAGCGCGGGCTGGAGCACGCCTTGCGCGCCATCCAATCCGCGGGCGGCAGCATCGAGAAATCGTGGGACATCGACCGCGTCATTTCCGTCGGTGACGCCGGCACGGGTGTACCCGTCCTGCGCGAACTTTACGACGAAATGAAAGCCGCGCCGACTCCCGTCGATCTCCCTGCACTCTGGAAGCAACTAGGCGTTGTGCGGCATGGCAAGACCGTTACTTTCAAAGACGACGCCCCGCTCGCGGCCATCCGCAAGGCGATCACTGGCGGGTAAAGGGGAAAATGCTAGATCAGCCTAATCCGCGCGCGCCCTCTATGGAAACGCTCCGGTACGCGAAGCTGGTGGGGCCGACTGTCCTCAGGCGGCCAATGTGCGTGCAGAGCGATGGTCGTGTCAATGAACGGACAAACGTGATCGAAGCTTTATCGAAGTTCGCGTGAAGAAATGCCGAAGAAGATACGCAGCGTGTTGCCCGGAGCAACGCAAAGGCTGCGTGAAACAGCAGATCGCTTGAATCACGAGACATCGCTTTGAATAAGTCTGAATTTCTTCAAGGCTAGATAAGCGATGGCTATAGCTCCAAGAGAAATCAGACTGCGCACCCATGATCCTGAATCTGTGAAACAACAGATCGAAATGCAGATGGCGGATTGAGTGGCGAAAGCGATGAAAAAGAGCTTCATTCTCGAATCATCTGTGTAAAGGAGATGGTAGATCGTCCAAAAATGAACAACGAGAAAGGGAATTCCCACCAGGACAACGGCCGACAGAATGATATCAAAACACCATGCAAAGGGCAATATAACGAAATAGTCTCGAGCTGAATAGAATTCGTGCGGTTCAAGCCTCGTCAGCAGGTAGGCGAGAATTTCGGCAATAAAAAACAGCAACAACGATCCCAGAACCGTGTGGAGGGCATCAATAAAGCTCGAAAGGGGATAATCTTTGAACGTGGTGCTCCAATGTTTAAAGGAAACGCAAGTCGTGCTAAATGAGCGAGCATGCGACGCCTGCAACAAAAAACTACGACGAGAAGTATTTGAAAATTGTTGTCCATAGTTATGGCGATGGTTAATTTAGCTTATACTAAACATCGACGTCAGTACACGGTTCCCATTGCCATCGACCGTCCACCGTCTCCCGTGAGGCCATCCAGCCGACCGGGAGGCTGGCTAGCGACCCAATTGTTGGATCAAGCTGATAAATGCAACCGAGGCAAACCAGCGATGGTTTGTCGTCGTCCGCGATGAGTCCACCATGAAACTGCCAATCTCCGTCTCGTTCGTGGTAAACCATCAGTATGGGCTCTCTTTTTTCCATAACTTGCACTGTGCTGAAGGT
>FTBG01000659.1_pt1 | contig 24113 bp, 13 predicted proteins | sample 1639311 | NCBI WGS metagenome assembly FTBG01 (sample SAMEA3914864, study PRJEB12502) | metagenome | biome: forest; material: soil | place: USA | collected 2012-03-12 | depth 0.3 m | reverse complement strand
GGATAGGCGCGGACGGGGGAATGGAAAAACGTTCAACGTTCAACGCTCAACTTTCAACGTTCAAAGATCCGAGGATGTACTGCGAGGAATGGAAAACTATGTTCGCGAAATATATCCACGCCTTGTATTTAAAGATGTCTCAAAGCCGTTTCCCCGCATCCCTAAACGTTGAAAGTTGAGCGTTGAACGTTGAACGTTTTTCCAAAGCACGAGCTACCGCTGTACGTCCGCTTTCGCAATCTGCTCAAACTTGGAAATTAAGTCCTTCCCGACGCTTTGGATGTTGAGAGTTGGGAGTTGAGAGTTGAGAGTTTCCGAAACCCGCACGATCCACCGCGCTCACTCTCTCAAAAACCCAATACTCCACCTTCCCCATGCTCCGCTCCGATGGCCGTCTCCCCGATCAGCTTCGCCCGCTTTCGTTTCAACCCGGCTTCGCGCCGCACTCCACGGGCTCGGTGCTCGTTTCCACCGGCAATACGCGCGTGATCTGCAGTGCGATGATCGAGGAACAAGTGCCGCGCTGGATGAAGGAGCAAAACGTCACCGGCGGCTGGCTCACGGCGGAGTATTCGATGCTCCCCTACTCCACGCAGCAGCGCAAAGCGCGCGACATTTCCAAAGGCCGGCTGGATGGGCGCAGCGTGGAAATCCAGCGGCTCATCGGTCGCTCGCTGCGCGCGGTGATTGATCTCGAAAAGCTCGGGGCGCGCACACTGTGCATCGATTGCGACGTGCTCCAGGCAGATGGCGGGACGCGCACCGCATCGATCACCGGCGCGTGCGTGGCGGCGGTGCTGGCCTGCCGCGCGCTGGTCGAGGCGAAATTGCTCAAGGAACTTCCTCTGCGCAAACTCGTGGCGGCGGTGAGCGTGGGCGTGGTGAAGCAGCAGCCGCTGCTCGATCTTAACTATGTGGAAGACAAGGACGCCAGCGTGGATATGAATCTAGTCATGACGGAAGACGGGCATTTCGTGGAAGTGCAGGGTTCGGGGGAAGAAAGCACTTTTAGCGAAGAGGAATTTGCGGCGATGCTAGCTTTGGGCAAAAAGGGAATCGCCGGGCTGGTTGCCGCGCAACGGGCGGCGATCGGGTAGGGACGCTGTGGCATGGGCGTCCCGCCCATGAGATTACTCAAAGCTCATCTTCACCTGAGCGCGCCCTGGGAGCGCCCATGGCAGAAACTACGGGCGAGACGCCCGTGCCACGCTGCCGCGCGATCCAAACTAGTCAGGACGCTTAGCCGGCGCGATGCTTGCCGGGGCGGCTCGGCGGATCGCTCGCGTGAATGGCCGTGGCCGTGGTATGATCGGAGCCGGTCTCGATATGCGCCACCATGCCGGCCAATAAATCACGCGCATTAGCCGGAGCTCCATCGATGGTCACCACTGTTTTATCGGTGATATTAAACGACTCATGTTCATCACCGCTTTTCCCAAGAGCCACGGTGATGGAACGGGCATCGACCTGAACGATCTTCTGAGGCGGAGGACCCGCCGGGTGCTTTGCCTTGGGCGCCGCGAACGTTGGATTAAGGAAAAGGGCCAGGAGCAGCAACGTGGGGAGGAGAAAGAGCCGTTTCATATGCGAAGGCAGCTTGGACTTGCAGTGCAGGCACGTCAATTCCAAACGGGCGCACAGAGCGAAGCGACAGCCGTGCCGTATCGGGGTGCGTTGTTATATAATCAGAGGAGATGCGGTTTAACGAAAAACGCCGCAGCGCGGACGCGCCGCTCGCCGGAGGGGCGGTTTGCAACCGCCGGCCCGAACCGCTGCTGCATAATCTCCCACAGACCCGGCGCTGTAGCCCCGGGTCTGTGACCCGGGTGACGCAAGACGTTGACCTCGCGCCATCTTTTCCCCTGCAATCCCTCCCGCTCCCGCAGGTCACAGACCTGCGCCACAGCAGGGCAACGGAAAATCGCGCTGATTGGCAGATTCAGACCATAACTAACTAAAATAAGCGGAAAACGAATATATTTATCGCTATTGGCCGTGAAGACATTCCATTGTGAAACGTCAAAATGAGATCATCCTCCCAGTATCAGGATCCCTTTCCCTAAAACTGAGTTAAGGGTTCCCCAGAACCGTTATCGCCCATGAACTTGCTCACCGCGTTGACTCTCTCTGCGCTTCCCTGGCTTGTGTTCCAATCAAGATTGAGCGCTCAGGAATCAGCCTTCACGGTCAAATGGAAGAAGGTTTCGCTGGCCGAAGCAAAACCTGCTGAATCCGACGACGACAAACATAAAAAAGCCTTGTTTGACGACAAGGAATATACCATCGACACGACGCACCAAGTAACAGGCATTGCGATAGAAGATGTGCAACTTGATAAGGCCGGTGGCGCCATTCAGATAACCATCAAATTTGCAGCAAACTCTGAAAAGGAAGCGGTGTCTTTTTTCAATTCTCACCAAGGTCACATGGTTGCCATACTCGCCGACAGTACCTTAATTGCATGTTGTACCGTCGGACAGGAGATTCCCACAGAAGAAATTTCTCTTAGTGCATCCCCCAATCATCCGCTGAGTGAAAATGCGATCAAAGCAGTTTTTAAGGCTCTCATGGCAGAATTGCATCGAAAACCGCAATAGCTCTGCGCCGGCCAGATCACTAGTGAGAAGTTTCGCCATAACGAATCGCGATAAAACCCAGAACTAACCAATGACGCTTAGCCAAATACTCTACTATCTAAACACAGTGGTCTCGGTCCTTTGCAACGTGGCTGTCCTCTTCTACGTGGTGCCCGCCTACCAGCGATCAAAAAACCGCGCTTTCTTATTACTCGGAGCATCCGCGCTCATTTCCCTTTTCAGCATCATCTTCCACGGCACCATCGCCTCGAAAATGTCGCCCGACGCCCACAGGATCTATGGCGTTCTCGTGCAATTAATGTATACCGCCGCCTCCGGATGTTACATGACCGCCGTCGTCCTTCTCTGCCGCCCGATCCTCGCCCAGCTTAGCCCGGTGACTTACGACGAGGATAAAACTTCTCCTCCGGCCAATCCCCCATCCTAAGACTCGCGCGCCTTCATCCGTCTTCTCTCGATCACCACATCCACGCCGCCATGATCGAACGCTTTCCCCTGCTCTCCTGTCTAGCAACCCGCCCTTCATCCCGCCTATGAAGCTCCTCTCACGCCTTGCGCTCGTTCTGTGGCTAGCAGTCCCGTGGCCAGCCTTTTCCCAGGAAACTCCGCCACCCCAGCAAACCCAGCGGCTCGCACCTCCGCGCGGCAACCCGCCCCCTCCCGCGCAGACGATTACGCGGGAACAAACCGTTTATGTTCCCTTTTCCGATCTCGAGCAGGTTTTTGAAAAGCAGGAGCGCGGCGTGTTTCTGCCCTACCGGGAATTCCTGGAGATGTGGAACAAGCTCAATCTGCCCGCCGAGCTGAAAAAGAAAGAGCCGCCGGTGGAAGGCGTGCTCGCCGGGGCGAACTACACGGGAAAAATCGAAGGGGATGTCGCCACCATCAACGCCAAGCTCAACTTTGAAGCGCTCAAAGACGGGTGGGCAAAACTCGAGCTCGGCGCGCCGCAGCTTTCCATCGCCCACGCGAATTCCGAGGCCATTCTTTCCTACGGGGATAAAGGGTACGAGATGCTTTTTCCCGCAAAGGGTAGTTATACTTTGGACGCAGTGATTCTCGGCCGCGTGACGCGTGAGCCGGGCGCAAGCTCGCTGCATTTGCAGCTGCCGAAAACGGCGGTGTCACAATTTGAACTCACCCTTCCTGAAAAGGGACTCGAATTCACGGTCCAGCCCGCCTCCGCTTATTCCGCCACGGAAAACGCGGATGGCAGTACCAAGCTGCTCGTTTATTTCGGCGGCTCCGAGGAGGTAACGATTTCGTGGACGCGCAAGACCGGCGAGACCGCGCTCAAGCCGCTGCTTTTCGCGGAAACGCGCACGGAGGTACGCATGGCTGCGGGAGCCGTGCGCACGAGCGCGGTGCTCGATTACAGCATCCTGCGCGCGGGCATCGAAACGCTCGACGTGCTCGTGCCGAGCGGCGATCAGGTGCTGAATGTCGAGGGGCAAAACATTCGCGAATGGACCGTCCAACCCGCGGCTGCCGCCGGCCAGCCGCAGCGCATCCATGTCGCCCTGCACACGGCGGCGCGCGATCGCTATCTTTTGAAAGTGGAGCTGGAGCGGACCCTCGGTGCGCTCCCACAAAAGACCAGCCTGCCCTTGATTCAGGCGGACGGCGCGGAACGGCAGACGGGCACGCTCGCGGTGCGCGTCGCGCCTGAACTTATCGCGGAGATTTCCGATTTGCAGGAGTTGACTCAGCAGGCCGCCGCGCCTGTGGAAACCAAGGAAGCCAGCGAGGCCGGAACCACCGCAGCTGACTTACTCGGCGAATATCGCTTTCTGCGCCTGCCCTACGCCGGGACGGTTACTTTATCCGAAGCACAGCCCAAGATCGAGGTCTCGAGCGAAACGCTGGCCACGGTCGATCCCGATAATCTCGGCCTGCAAACAACCTTTCACTACAATGTGAAAAAATCGGGCATTTTCTCGGCGCAAATCGAGCTGCCCGCGGGCTTCACGCAGGCGGATGCAAGCGGCGATGAAATTGATAGTTCCTCCGTGCAAAAGAGCGAGGGCCGCGACGTGCTCAATGTGAAATTCAGCGGACGGCGCACGGGCCAGTTCGACTTTAAAGTAACGAGCGAAGCGCCGCGCGAGAAGCCCGATGCTCCGCTCACCGTCCCGATTTACACCGTGCGCGGCGTGGAGCGGCACGAGGCCAAAGTGGGTGTGGCCATTCACGTCTCGCTCAAGGCCAATACGACGGATCGCGGCGATCTGCGCGAGGAAGATATCCGCAATCTGGCGGAGCTGCCGGTGAAGAAACCGGAAGCCACGCCGCTCACGCTGGGCTTTCGCTATCGCAATACGGCGCGCCCGGCGCAGGTGCAGTTTGAGCTGCGCAAGCCGCGCGTCTCCGCCGAGGTGCTGGCTTCCATGGAGGTGCGCGAAGCTCTGCTGCGGCACACCTGGACGGTGCGTTACTTGGTGGAATATGCCGGGGTGAATGAATTCACCGTGGAGATGCCTTCCCCCATCGCCGATGAAGTGCAGATCGACGGCGTGAATATCAAGGAACGCACGCGCACGGATGAAAAGGATGCCAATGGCCAGGCCTCGGGCATGAGCCTCTGGAAAGTAACGCTCCAGGAAAAAGTGCTCGGCCCGTACACGCTCAAGCTCACGCACGACACCCCGCGCGCCGAGCAGAAACCGGGACAGGCCGCCGCGGTGGCTTACCAGGAAATCCGCGTGCAAAATGTTTTCCGGGAAACCGGCCAGATCGCGGTGATCAAGGATGGGAACCTGGAATTTACGAAGACGGATGCGAAGGGCCTGGAGCTGATCGATCCCAAGGAGCTGAACGCCGCGCTGCAAACGAGCGGCGTTTTCCTTGCCTATAAATATTCGGCGCATCCGCTCTCGCTCACCCTCGATGTTTCCAAAAATCTCTATCTGGATGTGCCCGCGGCGGTGGTGACTTACGCCGTGCTCACCAGCGTGATCGCGGAAGACGAAGCCGAGACCACCGAGGTGATTTACTGGGTCCGCAACAACGCGCAGCAGTTCTTTTCCATCCAGCTCCCGAGCAAAGGCGACAGCACGGCAAAGTTGCTTTCCGATGCCTATGTCAACGGAGAACCGCAGCAGCCTTCCCGCCGTCCGGATCGCAATGAGCTGCTCATCCGCCTGCCCTCGCGCGAAAGCACGAATCTCGATTTCCCGGTGCGGTTTGTCTATGAAGTGCCGAGCCCGCATCCCGGCCGCAAGCTGGGCTGGTGGGGCAAAATTCAGCTCGAGCCACCGCAACTCCAGGGCGTCCGCGTGCTGCAATCGAAGTGGACGCTCTATCTCCCGCCCGAACATCGTTATATCCGGTTCGCCGGGCCGATGCGCGCCGAAGCCGCGCCCACGGGATGGGAAAGTTTCCGCGACCACTTTGATCTCTTCATCCCGCCGGCAGGCCCGGCGCAGATGGAACCCGTCTCCACGGAACAAAGCGAACCGATGGAATTGCCTCCGACGAAAAATGCGGGCTTTGACACGCAAATCCAGCGCGAGGGGCTGAAGGTGACCCTGCGGCGCCTGGATGCGCCGGCTCAGATCAAGGTCTCCTATCGCTCCCGAGGCTATGCCGCCACGGTCGAAGCTTTGGCGTTCCTCTTCGCTTTTGGGATCGGCGTCCTGTTACTTGGCGCATCAAGGAGTGCGCGCTTTTACTATTTCGTTTTCATCGGCCTCGGCGCGCTGCTCATCGCCGGGGCGGTCGATCCGCGGGGCGCGCGCTTTTGGCAAACGCTCTATCTCGGAGTCTTTCTCGCAGCGATCATTTGGATCGCGGTGGGCTTTTGGAAAATGATCAGGAACTTTCGCGGCAACCGCCCGAGCGAGTACCAGCCCGCCGGGATCGGCACGCGGGTTTCATCCGTGGCCACACCGCCTCCCGTTCCACGCGCGCCGGCGGCCCCGCCTGTTCCCTCGGCGCCTCCCGCGGAGGTTGCGCCACCTTCGCCGGAAGCGGCGCCGCCGCCGGAATCTCCCGCACCGCCTGCCGATCCAGCGCCACCGGCAGAACCTCCGCCCATCGAGCCCAGTCCCGCACCGCGCAAGAAAGGCGGACGCTCCGGAAGTCGCGGCGCAAATTCGTGAACGCAGCCTCGAGATCGCCGCGCATGAAATGCCGCACCTTTCTCCGCCGCTGCCTGGCCGCCGGGTTGTTGTTACTTTACGGCACCGCGCCTGTAATGAAGGGCGAGAACGCACCCGCGCCGCGGCCTCCGGATCGCCGCGAAATCTGGGTGCCTACCGATCAGCTCAACTCCGTGCTGGTTCGCAATCCCAAGGCCATCCTTCTTTCCCGCGAGCAATATGAAACACTGCTCCGCGATGCGAAACGCACCACGCCCGAAAAGCCCGCGCCGCCGCGCGACGCCATCCTGAGCAGCGCCAGCTATATCGGACACGTCGATGGCAAGGTATTGCGCGTGCACGCTCAGCTCACCGTCACGGTCCTTTCCGAACACTGGGCGAAACTCGCTTTGCCTTTTGCCGATGCCTCGCTCGGGGAAGTACAGATCGATGGCGACGCGGCGATTTCCGTCTCGGCACCGGCCCCTGCAAACAAAGACGGCGCGGCGAAGCGCGCGAACACCACCGACACGTCGGTAGACGCCGTACTGCTCCTCCACGGCACGGGCGATCATCGGCTGACTGCCGAACTGACCGTGCCTATTCTTTACCAGGAGGGACGTAATCGCATGCAATTCAGCGTGCCTCCCGCACCCCATGGGACTTTTCAGGCGGACCTCCCCGGTCACGCCCAGGTGGAAACCCTGCTGCCGATGCACGTGGAGCAACTCGCGGAGGCCACGCGGCTGATGGCGGCGATCTCGCCGGCCTCCCCTTCGGTCGCGCTCTCCTGGCGCAACGCCGCCGATCCGGCGAATTCCCTGTCACCGGAGGCAAAGGTAATCGTGATGCACACGCTCCACGCGGACCGCATTTACACCGAGTGCGAAGTGTCGCTTTCGACCACCATGGGCTCTTTGCCCGCGCAGCTTCACATTCCCCTGCCCCCGCAAACGACGGTGCTCAACGTCTCCGGCGCCGAACTAAGCCGCTGGACCATTCAGGAGGGACGCCTGGAGATCGATTTGCAAGCCGGCGAGCACACCACCGCCACCGTTCATTTCGACTGGCAGCAGCCGGCGCTGGGAAATGCCGAACAAGTAACACGCGATTTGGCGACGCCCAGCGTGGAGGGAATCCATCACACCTCGGGAGAGATCCACGTGCTGGCCGGCGAAACCGTGGAAGCCCGTGAATTGAAGGCGGACGCGGGCGCCGAACCCCTCGTCGTGGGAGGGATCACCGCCGCTTGGACCTTTCGCAGTGGCGCCCCGGTGATTCACGCCACTTTCGACCGGTTTCAGCCGCACTTCAGCGCCGACCTCGACACGCTCGTGGATTTCAAGCTCGATGCTATCTATATCGAGCGAACGGTCACGCTTCACGAGGAAAAGGGGAATCTTTTCCATACGGAAATCACCCTGCCGGCCTCCGAAGAATTGCTCACGGTGCGCTCCGGAGATCAGGAACCGGATTGGCGTGTGGAGACCGGGCAACTGCGGTTGCGCTGGAGTGAAGTGGCGCCGCCGGATCATCCCCGCTGCTTTGTCATCCGCAGCCGCGTCGAGCCATCCGCCTGGCCCAGCCTTGGCGATGGCAGCCTGGGTTTCCAGTTGTCGGATGCGGCGATCGCGGGCGCGGAAAACGTCGATGGCTATGTCGCCTTGCGCGCCGATGAAAGCTTTCGCCTGGCGGCCAAGCCTTCCGATACCCTGGAGCCGCGCGATGGGCGCACCACCCCGGTGCGCGGCGACTATGCGTGGTTTCGCCGCGATCATTTTTCGCTTCAAGTAACGGTAACGCGGCGTCCCGGCGAAGTCTTCGCCTCCGTGACCGGCTACGCGCTGCCCATGGAAGGCGTGCTCGATCTGCATGCGCGCATCGCCTGGCAGTTTCTCCATGCCGGCGTGCGCTCCGTGCGCGTGCGTGTGCCGGAGGCTTCGGCCTCGCAATTTTATTTTGAGGGACCGCAGATCGCGGAGCGCAATCTGACGGGGGGCATGTGGACGATCACCTTTCAAAAAGAGCTCACCGGCCCGTACAATCTGGATGTGACCGCGCAGACGGCGATCACCCGCGCGGCGGACGATCCTTCAAAGTTTAGCGTTGAGGTTCCCAACATCGAGCCGCTGGACGTGCAGCGCCTTGATGGCGTGTGGGCCGTGGAGGCGAACACGGAGACGGAGATTCAAGTAACGTCCAAAGGCATGAACGAGCTGGACGCGCTCACACTGCCGGTCTTGCCGGGGTATCAGCCCAAGCATCGCGTGATCGGCGTGTACGGCTCCATCGGGGCAAACTATGCGCTATCGCTCTCCGGCGTGCGGCATGCCCCGGCGCAAATCCTCAGCACGGTGGTGGATGGCATGCAGCTGAAAAGCGTGCTCGGAACCAGCGGCACGATTCGCACCCTAGCCACTCTTTTTGTCCGCGCCGCCGGGGCGCAATTTCTCGATCTCACCCTGCCGCCGAAGGCCCATTTACTTTCGCTGGTGACCAAAGGCATGCCGATGAAGCCGGTGATGGGCGCGGCCGGACAAGTGCGCGTGCAGCTTCCACCCGAAGACACCAGCGGCAACGACACCGAGGTGAAGGTGTTATATGAAACCGAGGGCGCCGAGTGGAAGGCCGGCGATAAAATGGACATGCTCGCGCTGCGCGTGCCCAAGGATGTGCCGGTTTTGAATTCAGCCTGGGAAGTTTATTTGCCCGATGGCTATCGTTATACCGATTTCCAAAGCAATCTGCGTGCTCCCGCGCCATCGCACGATCGGCTGCTCGTCTCGTGGCTCAAGACCGCGGCTTCCCTGGAATACTGGCGTGGCCGCTTCACTGCTGCCGACGATCGGAAAGCTGCGGCCAATGCGGGGCCGCGAGATTGGATCGCGCCCGGAAAATCGGTGTATCATCTCCGAGATCCCTCCGAAAGTGAGCGGCAAAGAATCGCGGAAAAACTTCGGAAGATCATTCTCCCAAAGGTCGAATTTCACGAGCCGGCTTTACTTGACGTCATTGCCGCCCTGGAAAAGTGGTCTCGTGATGAAGATAAAGACGAGAGTGATCCAACGCGCAAAGGAGTTAAAGTAACACTACGCCTAGATTTGGACCCCGCGTCCAAAAATGCATCTGCTTTGTCTCCTCTGGCTTCCGTCAGCCTCACAGACATTCCGCTCGGTGAAGCTATTCATTATTTAAGCAACAACGCAGGCTTGAAGTACAAAGTCGTGGATGGCGGAGTGGCCATCGTTCCATTGAGTGAGCCGCTCGCGCCCCTGCAGGTTCGCACATTTCGTGTGCCCCCCTCCATATTCACCCCTTCGAAAGAGAATACCGGGAGCGGAAAAGAATTCGGACCGGGCCCGCAAATGCACTCCTGGTTAGCGTCAATGGGGCTGGATTTCCCCCCCGGCTCAAGGATTCATTGCGAGCCGGAAAACGGGCGTTTGGTTATGTACAATACGGAGGACAACCTGGATTTGTTCGATGCCATGATTTCGGTCTCTGACTCCGTGCCGGGAACCGTGCCTACTCCGCTTCCGCAAGCGCAACCCGCAGGAGGTACGGACACAATCGGCAAACTCAATTCCATCGTCTTGCCAAAATTTGAACTCCACGACGTGACGCTGCACGAAGCTGTCGATACGCTCGTGCGCATGGTCTCGGTCTTCGATGCGGACGCTGAGCCGGCGCGGCGCGGATTCAAGGTGCGATATATCACTCAATCCGCGCAGTCTTCCGGCCCGGGGCCAACGATTCCCGGACTCGAACCCGTCCCGAGCCCACCTGAAGTGAAACAACCCGCCCCTCCGGCTGTTACCCTGCCGGCAGAACAGCGCGTCTCGCTGAATTTAAAGAATGTTCCGGTAAAAGATGCGCTGGACGCGATTGTGCATCTGGCAGGCTTTCGTTATATCGTTGGAGAAGACGGGGTTGTTCAAATCACGCCGGTTTCCGTGCCGACGGAGTCGCTGATCACACATGAGTTCACGGTCCCTCCTTCCTTCTTCTCGAAAGCGGACGCGACCTTTAATGGAACCGGTCTCACGTCACGCGTGGATGCGAAGGATTACTTCGGCGCCCTGGGAGTGACCTTTCCTCCCGGGTCCAGTGCTTACTACAACGCATCCACGGGAAAACTGATCCTCAAGGATACGCCGGATAACATCGATATAATGGCGGCAACCATCAGCGCCGCGGCGGGCCCGGCAGCGGCGAATCCAGCAACCAAGGCATGGATCGGCGACGTCTCCGGATTGCTCCCTCTCGAACTCGAACTTCCCCTGATCGGCACCCAAGTAACATTCAATGGATTGATCGCGCCTGAATTCATTTCCCTGCGCTATCAAAGCTGGTGGAGCCGGGCACGAGAGCATTGGTGGGAGTTGCTGCTCGGCGGGATTGTCTTTTTCCGATTTGGACAGCGGCGGCCCTGCTGGGGCACAGCCTGGGCCATTTTGCTGCTCACGGCGATCCCGGTATGCGTGACGCGCGATTGGACTGCGGCGTGCAACGCGTTGTTACTTGGCTGGCTGCTGGCGTTGGCTCTCAGTGGATTAGCCAGCCTCATGAAATCTGCTCCGGAAAGAAAGGAGGTGCTGGCGTGAAGAATAGAGATCTGCAAAACATTGGCAGGGATGGCACTCCGTGCTGTTCGCCGACGCTGGGTTGCACTGGTTTGGGTGAAACGACGAGCTGGCGTGGATTCCGCGCGGGCTTCGGTCGCGCGGGTTTGTTCACCGAGACGCAGCGGCTTTGCACGCACCTTGGCCGCCTGGGGACAGGCAGCCCCACCAGGGAGGGCGAGATCGTTACTTGGGGCGGGGATGGGGCTGTGAGGGCGACGGCGCTTAAAGAGGAAGACGACGGCGCGAGGAGGAGCCTTCCGGACAGCAGGGAATGCCGTTCCCACGGTCGCGTTTTCGTGCTTTTGTTACTTTGCTTGTTCGTCGTGACTCGCGGCGCTTTTGCGGCGGGATCGGATACGGTCATTATCCCCTACGATTCGAAGAAGCCGCTTTCCGAGCAGCACCCGGATCAAGTTTATCTACCCTACGAGCAGTTTCTGAATCTCTGGCAAGCGGCCAAGGAGAACCGGCGTGAGAGCCCGGCGGAAACGCTGGATGTGCCCTTTGCGCTCACGTCCGCGCATTACCGGGGAAAGATCGGCGAGCGGGCGGCGGAATTCACGGGCACGCTGGATCTTCTCATCGGCGGGGCGGATTCCTGGCGCGATGTTCCTCTGGACTTCCGCGACGTGAAACTCACGAGCGTGACCCTGGATGGCGCGCCGGCCAGCCTCAAGGATGGCAAGCTGATCGTGGAAAAACCCGGGCGCCACCGGCTCGACGTCTCTTTTGAAATTCCACTCAAGCCGGGCCAGGCGGAGGTCGAATGGGGCATTCCGCCAACCGCGGCCACGCTGGTTACTTTACAATTGCCCGAGAGCCGCAACGCCACCATCACGCCGGGAGCGGGCTCGGTCGAAACGGTGGCTGCGGGCACGCGTGAAATCACCGCCGCACTCGGCACAACGTCCAGCGTGCACTTCACCCTGGCCTCATCTGCCTCCAACGGAGTCCGCAATTCCGAACCCGCCTCCGCCGCCATTCATGCGAATACCGAGTTGAGCGTCGCCGCTCAGGAGACGGATGCGGAGATTGTCTTTGCCTTCCCGGGGGCGCAGCAAAATCGGTTCACGGTTTCTTTCGATGCGGGTTTCGAGTTATCCAGCCTCTCCGCGCCGGATATTCAATCCTGGAAGCTGCACCCGGAGGGCGAACGGCAAAGCCTCGACATCGTCCTCCACCAGCCCGTGCGGGATCAGTTTACGATCAATCTGGGCGTGCTGCGCGCCATTGCCAGCCTTCCGGCCGACGGAACAGCTCCGTCCTTTTCCGCGACCGCCCATCGTGTGGAGATGAGCTATGCGGCGCTCCTCACGGCTCACGGACTGCAAGTAACCGCGAAGCCTTCCGCCACTCAACGCCAGACGTCACTGGACTACGATATCCCGGATGGCTGGAACGCCATGGCCGCTTATACGGGCCCCGGCCCGCTCGGGTGGCATCTGGCGGCAGCGCCCGCGCATCGCGAAGCGCGCGTCGATTACTTGTATCAAGTCACGCGCCGCCAGATTGAGCTTTTTGCTTCGATGCAGCTTTTTTCCATGGGGGACGACCTTTCCACCGCGGCCTTCGATCTGCCGCCGGGATATACCGTCCAGACCGTGCATAGCGAACGGCTGCAGGATTGGTGGCGCGAGGGCGACCGCCTCCGCGTGCGCTTCCGCGGTGATACGCCGGAAAAGACGGTGCTGGTCCTGTATCTCGTGCACCTGGAGCCGGCCGCTCCCGCCGCCCTGGAGGTGAAGCCGCTCGGTTTGGAGGGATTTGCCAAAGTCACGGGGGATGCCATCGTGGCCGCGTTTAAAGGCGTGGATGTCGCCATGAAACTTTCCGGCAGCGCGCGGGAAATTGCGCCGGAAACCGCCTCCAGCGATTACCAAGTGCTGGCGCCGATCGAACGCAAACGCGGCCTCAACTTTACCGCGGCGGACTTTTCCGCTCAAGTAACACTCACTCCGGCTCCCGCCAAAATGCAGATCGTCTGGGCCACGGATGCCGAAGCCCACGAAGCCTGGCTAAGCCTGAGCACGAAAATCCGGGCCACCCTGCGCCAGGGCAGCACGGATGTGGTGCGCTTCACCCTGCCGGCCGATCTCCCCGAAGCCCGCGTGACGGGCGACGACGTGCGCGAAGTGCGCACGCGTGTGGAAGGCGGCAACCGGCTCTACGAGGTGCAATTTCAAAAGGAAATCTATAGCGAAGAGGAATTCACCGCGGAGCTCGATCTTCCCGGTGCGAGCGGCATGGTCCCGGCAATCACTTTTCCCGATGCCCAGCGCACGACAGGCTATGTGCTCGTGGATAATGCCTCCGAAGGAGAAATGACCGTGGAGAGTGCGGGCGTCGATCCTGCGCCGGAGAACGAGGTGCCCTGGCTGCCGCAGCTCTCGCGCAGCGCCCGTATTTTCCGGGTGCAGCCAAGGTGGTCGGTTAAAGTAACGGTCGAGCACTTTGAAAAAGCGGCCAGCCGCTCCGCCTTTTGCGCCTGGGCCGATTTCACCACGGCACTGCGCCCGGACGGCACGGAGTGGATGCGTGCCGTGTGGCATCTGCAGAACCGTACGCTGCAATTTTTGCCCGTGCATCTCCCGGACGGCGTGGAACTGGCCAGCGTGCGGGTGGCTGGTCAAGCCGTGCGCGCGGATACCGGGAATGTCTATAACAAATCGGTGATCCTGGTCCCGCTGATCAAAACAAAACCCGGCGAACTTTCGTACGACGTGGAGATCGTCTATCGCGCCGAGGCAGCGCGGTTCGGGCGGTGGGCGACGCGCAAGCTCGCCGATCCGGAACTGGTGGGGATCACTGTAGAGCGCACCTTTTGGAATGTGTGGCTGCCGCCGGGATGGAACTACCGAAATGCCGATGGCAACATGGAGCCGGTAATCGAGGAAGTGGCCGCCACAGAAAAGCTCGATGACGCGCTGCAGGAGCTGAAGAAACTAGGTTCGATTGTCAGTTCCGTGAACGTGAAAAGCTCGGTGCGCCAGGAGGCTTTAGGCAATTTTAACAAACTCGCCCAAGAACTGGAAACCTCCAACGCTCCCGTACCGCAGGATCGCGCGTTAGTGACAGAAGAATCAAAAGGCAAAGCCGCCGTGGGCAAAGATGCCAGGAGAACCCAAACGTCTTATGTGGCCCGGAAGCGCAAGGATGTGGCCGAGCAATTGCAGAGTGCTAAACAGGAGATCGAGCAGCTTTCCAAAGAGAAAGGGGAAAAGGTAAATCTGCCAAGCACTGCATCCGCCCCGCCCGAGCAATGGGCGGTGGAAACAAAAAACTCCAACTCCTTTGACGCGAATAGGGTTCGTGTGAACGCCGCCCAGCTAGCTACCGCCAATGCGGAAGTGAAACGCTGGAAGGAAAACGGCGCGGCAAAGGGCAACGCGGTGACCACGCCTCCCTCGAGCAATGCGAACGCTAGCGGCGGCAACCGCCTTTACTTGAGCGATAACATTGTCCTGCAACAGCAGCAGAAAGAGCCGGCGCCGCAGGAACCAAAGCTGGAGCCTGTAAAGCCCGTTGCCATCACCACTCCCTCATCTCCGCCTCCGCCCGCTGGAGCGCCCGCTACCATGAAAGCGATGCCGTATCGACCGCTGGGCGTAATAGAACGAGGCCGGGACCCAATGGTGGAGCGTGAACTCGCGTGGAATATTCCCGGTGATGGCCTGAAGAGCGAACTCGGCCGGCAGAATGCGGGCCAACAAGTAATGACGCAGAATGGGAGCGCCACCATCTTTAACACGGCTCGCGGGAATATCATCGCGCGGGAAGAGCATCAGCATAACGTCCAGTTGCAAGAGAAGATCGCGATGATGCAGGTTATGACCCAAGACGGCGTTGACCAAAAGACGGTCGGAGGCATTGTTGGAGCACCCGATGCCGCCGCGGCGATGGCGCAAAAGCCGGGAATGGAACCTAACCAATCTGCAACAGGGCTGGATGCGCGGGATAAATCGCAAAGTATTTTGACGTTGAATAACAAATCCCAATCCTTCTTCGATTCGGGCCGTTTTGATCTCGCCAAAAAAAGTGCCACGCAGGTGCTTGCGCTTGATCCCAACAATAGCGAAGCCCGCAAACTCTCCGAGGCTATCGACCAGAAGGCTGCGGATTACGCTGCGCTAGGTTACGACAATACGCGCGCCTACGGACTTTGGCAGACTGCCACACCGGAACCGCCCGCGAAGCAAAGCGGCCTGAAACCCGAGGGCCGCCTCTCGCTCGCCGTGGATTTCCCGACCGAAGGCGAGGTGCTACATTTCAAAAAGGTGAAAGCGAATCCGTCCCTGAAGATTTCGCTGGTCCAGCAAGGCATCTTCCGGCGGTGGGAAAACCTCGGTATTTTTGGAGTGCTAGGCATGCTTCTGTGGCTGGTGGAGCGGAAATTCACGGCGGGAAAAAGCCGGGAGGCGGGGGCGTAGAAAGAGCTTTCGGGAGACTAATGAGGTTACTGGGTAGGGCTGATTTTGGAAAAACGTTCAACGTTCAACGCTCAACTTTCAACGTTAAAGGATGTAAGGGAGCGAAGCTCAGGGCTCGCGGTTCGGAGCGAAAGCTCAGCTAAAACACGCCTTGCTTTACTTCCTGATCTTCACCTTGGGCGGATGTCCAACCTTCAACGTTGAACGTTGAACGTTTTTCCATCCCCACCATTTGCGCCCACACGCTAAGCCTTCCTTCGCCATTTGCCTTTCCAAAACCACCACCTCAATTCGCCGCTCGCTCCGCATCTTCGCACGCCGGGATCATCTCCGGCGGCGGCATCGCTTCAAGTAACGGCGGAGGCTGGGGCTGGGCTGCAGGGAGCATCTCGCTGCGCTGCGCCTTGCGAAGGGCAATGAACAACCCCGCCACGATAAAACCATGCACCCATAGGGAGACGAGCCACGGAGTGCGCAGGTTATCAAAGAAAGTGCTCAAGTTCGCCAGCCAGTGCGATGATTGTAGAAGTGAAAGCGCCGGAAGGAGCAATCCGGAAAACGACAGCCACCAGCGCGGCCACCCGGTGATGGAGGCACCGGATAAAACAGCGACGATCACAACCATGAGCGGGATGATCCAGCCCACGAATGCCGCGGCGTAGGCGGCTCTCATCCCACGCCATTCCATGAGCAGCGCCCAGGCCAGCAGGGGAAGCAGAATGCTGGTCAGGAAGAGCCACGGCATTGCCGGATCGGGCCGCAATACTAGCGCCAGCATGGGCTCCGTCATGACTTCACGCACTAGATAGTACCATCCCGCGGCGGCAAATGCTCCGAGGCCGATGACCCAGACGAACGCACTGTGCGCATCCCCAACCCACGGGATGCGTGCCGACTGGCGCTGGCGCAGAGCACGCAGCGCGCACCAGTGCTGATCGAGCGTGGGCGTGATGATGGAAGCCACGAGCATGGCGGCCACGAGGGCCACGGAACCGACCGCACCCGCCCAGATGAGCGTCATCCCCTGCTCTGTAACCGCGTCCGAAATTTGCCCGCTCCGCGCCCAGGCGCGCGGCAGTTTCTCTCCCGCCTGAAAGAGCGTCCCGTCGTCCACTCTCGGAAAAATTTCGCCAAGACTCATCACGAGAATCCAGGCAAAAAAGCCCAGGGCGACCGGTTTGCTAAAAAGGTGGGCATCCGCTTGCTTCCACTTTCGCCAGAGAATGGAGAGCAGAAAACCAAGTAACACCGACATGATCAGCCATTGATAGCCGGTGCGCGTCACTTCCAGATGAAAGAAACGGACCATGGCCGGGCCGATATTCACCTGAGGCAGGATCAGCGGCTCCAGCTCCCGGCTGATGGCCGACTCCACCCCCAGATGCCCGAGCGGACCCGCACCGAAGCGGGAAAATACCGGCACAAAAACATGCAGCACGATGACAAGTAACTGCGACACCGTGCCGGCCACGATCTTCTGCCTGATCACGGTGCCGGTGACCAGACCAATGGCGTGATGAAGCACAGCGGCCGTCCCGAGAAGAAGATGCACGCGAAAGACAATGGCCAGCGGGACGTGACCGATGACGATGCTGACGATGGACCAGGGCAGTAAGGAAGCAACCAGGACGGTCTCCAGGATGGGGAGGCCAAACAAGTAACCCATCACCTTATAGGCAGGCTTGAGCGGTGTGAGCCGTTGCGCATCGGTAAGGCCCTCAGCGCCTTCGCGAGCGATGCCCACCGCCACGCTGAACGTGCCTTTCATGATCCAGAGAATTCCCTGGAGCAAAAGGATACCGCACCACGCGGTGACAGCGGCCTGCGGGACGGGAAAGTTCTGGGCCTTGTGGCTGAAGAGATAGGTCACCAGCCAGATAAATGCGCCAATGGCCTGAACCGGCAATCCCCAACCAAGTAACAAACCCATTCGCAAACGCGCCGTGGCGTAGCGGCGCACGATGGGGTTGAGCCAAATCTGCCAGAGAGGGGCTTGTGGGTTCATGGCTTTTCTCCGTGGCGATGCAGACCGAGGATCACATCTTCGATGCTAGTTTCCACTTCGCGCATGGAAACGACTCCGAGGCCCGCTGCGCCGAGGCGTTGGAAAAATTCCGCCTGCTCGGCATCGCCCGCGGCGAAGTCGCATTCGATTTCCTTGTGCACGAGGCGCGGCGCGGCGCCGGGAAGGCCATCGGGTCCCGCCAGCCAGTGCGTGAGCGCCTCGACAGAGCCGAGCGTGCGCAGGCGCAGGCGCCGCTTGCGCGCGCCCTGCCGCTGCAACACCTCGCGTAGAGGACCGGCATCGATGAGCCGGCCTTCGCGCATGAGGCCGATGCTGGTGCACAAATCCTGGAGTTCCGAAAGCACGTGCGAACTTAAAACAATGGTCGCGCCACCCGCAGCCTGGCGGCGCAAGGCTTCGCGCAGGGCGGCCCGCGCGATAGGATCCATCCCGCTAGCCGGTTCGTCGAGGATGAGGACGAGCGGGCGATGCAGGAGACTGCTGGCGAGCACGAGCCGCTGCCGCATGCCTAGGGAAAGGCGCCGGCAAAATTCGCGCCGCCGATCACAAAGCTCCACGGCCTCGAGGCATTCCTCGACCCGGGCATCGCGCGCCTTTCCAAAAAAGCCGTGGCACTCGGCGAAAAAGCGCAGGTATTCCTCGGCGCGCAAATCCGCGGGAAGCGGCGCGAGATCCGGCATATAGGCAAGAATGGCGCGGGCTTGTTCCGGCGCGCGGCGGGCATCGCATCCGGCAAGAAAAATCTCGCCGTGCGTCGGCTCCTGCAGCGTGGACATGACGCGAAAGGTGCTGGTTTTCCCTGCGCCATTGGGGCCGAGCAGGCCAAAGATTTCGCCGGGAGCGATCTCCAGGTTCAGGCAATCCACGGCGACGCGGCGTCCATAATCCACGCGGAGATCGCGCACGATCACGCTCGCGCCGGAGGCGGCATTGAGGGGCGGTGGAGGAACGGCCATTACTGGAAGATCGCTAGTGAACTGTGAATGGTATCGCGCAGATTATCTTTGCCCCGCAAGGCCACGCTGCGCAAAGCATCGCGCTCTTTTTCCATCGGGCGCTCCACGGCAGCCATGGAGTGCACGATCGCTTGAGAAGGCGCGGCCATCGCCACCTGCGGTGCGTGCCGCGCGTGCTGATGCACAATGCCCGGCTTTAACAGCCAAAAGGCGAAGGCGCCAAACGTCACGGCCGCGGCGGCCTTGAAGAGCGGACCGCGCCAGGAGGAGTTTCCCGGAAGGTTCGGAAAAACGGCGATGGAGTTACTTGTTCCGCTTGCCGAAACGAGCTGTTGCTGGATGGCGCTGCGAAGTCCCGCAGGAGGCGCGGCCGCCGGTGCTTTCAAAGCGGAGACCACTTCCCCTTCCCCCTCCAGCCAGAGACGCGCAAAGCGGGCGCACTCTTCGCAAGTATCGAGATGCCGCTGGAGATCGTCTGGGATGTGAGAAAGGCCGGCGGGCTGGTCCGCCAGTTCGGAGAGCTGCCATTGAAGAGCCTCGCAACCTTCAAAGGAGGGTAAATTAGTTACTTTATTCATGAGACAATCGAGCGAGATTTCCAGTGAGCGGCCATGGCTTGCCGGGCGCGAAAGAGCAGGACTTTGGCATTGGCGAGGGTGACATCGAGCGCCTGGGCGATTTCTTCGAGGGAGAACTCCTCCTGCACGCGCAACCAGAGCGCCGTGGCCTGCGCCTCCGACAGTCGCGCGAAGACCTCAGCCCATGCTCTGGCGCCTGCCTCTCCTTCCTCATGCACGCGCGCGGGCGTCAAGTAATCCACGCCTTCGTGTGTAGCATCGAAGGGCTCGGACGGTTTGCGCCGGCGCCAAAAATCGGCAACCTTTTTCCGCGCGATGCCGTAAAGCCAAGCGGAAAAAAGCAGGTCTGCACGATACGCATCGATCTGCTGGCAGATCGCGAGAAAGACCTCCTGCGCGAGGTCATCCGCCTCCGACGCATCGCCACTGCGGGCCACCAGAAAAGCGCGCAGCCGCGGCAGATGCCTGTCGATCAACTGCTCCGCCGCAGCGTGATCGCCGGCCTGCCAGCGCCGGGCCAGTTCGTTATCCAGCACAGAAAAAGCGGGCATCGTCGCGAGGCCGGGCGCTTGTTCGAGGAGCATGGGTTTTAGCGGCGAAACAATTGCTTTTCGCCTTGCCGCACCCCATTCTTCACGGAGCCGGTGAGCGCTTCTATGAGTTGCTGCGACTCGGAGGCCGTGAGCGCGACATCCACTTCGAGGGCGCCGCCGTTTGTCGTTACTTGTAAGCGCTCATCGAGGGTCGGACCTTTGCCGGCCGGCTCATCGAGCGACATCATAGTGATCATTCCTTCGAGCATGCGGGCCACGCGTTTGGCGGAGCGGCCATCTTTGAGCGCCGCGGAAACACCGAGCTTCAAGGCATCCGCGGCGCTTTGGATGTGAAATTCCAGATGCTGAAGTTGCGCGAGCAATTCCGAATCGTGCACTTCGCCGGCCAGGCGGTCGAGTTCCACCATCCCGCCAAAGATTTCATTTTCACGGCGCGCGCCGAGCGGTCCGGGCTCCGCCGCCTTGCCCGTCAAGGCAGTCTCGATGACTGAACGCAGCGGGCTGAGCAGGAGTTGCTTGTCGCCGACTTTGACGAGCCAGACATCTTGCGGACCCGCGCCCACGCCGAGCGGAAGGGAAAAACGAATCGCCGAATGGCCAGAGATCGCTTCGGGCGTTCCTTGATATTTTTGGCTGAGCAATTGCAAAACCTCGTCCGCCGATTTGCCGGAAGGGGTGAGTGTTAAATCGGCGAGAAATTGTGCCTCCTGGGCTTTGCCGCCGGAACCATAGCCAGTGACTTGCAAGCTTTCCAGGCCCATCGGATCGAGCGTTTCGACATGCTGAAGCGGTGTAAGAATGCCAAGAGATCGCAGGAGATCTCCCGCCACGCCGGTCTGGAATTGCGCTGGATAAAGCCGCACGGACCAGACGGCTTCGGGCTTCGCGGCGGACGATAGGTCGATATGGACCCCGCCGTAGGAAAGCTGGGCGGCAAGAAAAACGGAAAAGGCGAAAACGAGGAGACGTAGCTTCATGCGCGACAAAGTGGGATGAGGTTTTGTCAGGTATTCGGGGATGGAGGGGGAAAGGTTACACCTTTTTTGCGAGGAAGGAAATGGCGGGGATGGCGGGGGGCTGCCGCGGTATCTTTAATCCTGCACTTTCACTTGCACCTACACTCACGTGGAGCGCGAAGCCGGACGCGCGGCAGGCTTCTTTAAACTTAATCTTTATCTTTAACTTAATCATCGGCTGGGCTTGCCCGGGCATAGTCCGCGGCGAGGCGCAACTCCGCCCGGCTTCGCTCATCGCTACGCCGCGGCAGGCCTCGTCCTCCGCAATGCTGCGGATGAAGCCTGGAAGCCGAAACGGCAAGGTGGTGGATTGCGCGTCGATAGATCATCAACGCCCCGCGAGACAGCGTTTCCCGCCACCCGGGTCACAGACCCGGGCTACAGCGCACCACCTCACCGTTTCGCGCTCCGCGCGAGTGTAGGTGTACGTGAAAGTGTAGGATTAAGGGCGTCCACGGCACCTCTATCCACCCTTCACCCTACTGCCTCGTTACTTGTACCCGCAGGAATTTCTGCATACCACCGCTGATCGGAACACTCGCCTGGTGCGTCTCGATGCTTCCATTCGTACCCATGAGTGTGTCGCTAATATTTGTCCAATGCGCAAAGTCACTGGTCGTCTGCGCCTGATACGTGAGATCCGTATGCGTGGTGTCACGGGTGAAGGTAATGACTAGCGAAGGCACTCCGACGATCGTCTGAGTCGAGACCTGCGGAACCGCAGCAGAGGCTGGCGATTTGGGATCATTGCCAAAGGCGTACTCCAGAAGATTTACCACGCCATCGCTATCGGGATCAGCGAGATCACCGGCAATGGAAGCGGTATTCGCGCTGGCGGCAAAATGCTGGAATTGCCACGCCGGAAACGGCGGCTCGTTAATCGTGACCGTTGCAGAAGACTGAGCTCCGAGCGAGCCATTGACCGGGCTCGTGAGCGTAACGCTAAGCGCTTTGCCCGGCCCGATCACTGGGTTATTTAACAAGGGAATCGTGATCGTTTTCGGAACGGTGTCGCCGTCCAGCCATTGTACCGTGCCACTCACCGCCGTGTAGTCGGTCCCGGCGAGAGCCGTGCCATTTCCGCTGGCGTACTGCACACTGACCGGGCCGGTGCTTCCGCCGGTGCGCGTGATCGTGAGGCTCGTGGAGCCGGCGTTTTTCAGAACATTCGCCGTGGCCGCCGCGTGCTGCATCGTGCCGGGCGGATGATTCGTTTTCCAAAATTGCAGCAGCGTCGCCAGCGCCTGCGGTGAATTGGTGGGCTTCGGCGCGCCTACCTGGTCGGCGGTATTAATGCCGTGGCAATTGGTGCAGGTGCGGATTTCGCCGGGCTGAAAGGTGATCCAGAAGCGCTCTTTTACCTGGCTGGTCTTGGCGGCATCGTTGTCCAGCAAATGCCAGGTCACGCCCTTTCCTGCGGGCAGGATGGCTGCGAATGAACCGTCGTCGCCCAGCCGGAGAGCCCCCGTCGGCGCACCTGCGGTGGCGACATTTTCGGAGAGGGTATCGTGCAGCGGCGTGGCGACCACGCGGCGTCCCGGCGCAGGAGTTCCGCCGCCCAGCAAGTAACCGCGGAGCAGATCCGCCTGAAAAAATTGAATCCAGCTTATGTTATATAGTGTTCCCGCCGTGGCCACGGTTTGGGTGCTCGACCAGCCGATTTTGAGGTTGAACGGCTGCTGCCGATCGTGCCGGTCACGCTTCGTGACATTGCGGCTCACGCTCAAAGCGGCATTGTGCGAGACCAGGTAATTTTGGAAGGTAGGTATGTCCACGCCATTGGCGGTGAAAACGCCCGCCTCAATCGGGTCCACAGGACTCGTGGCCGCCGAGGGCATCGAGTGCGCGACCACCTCCGCGGGATCAAGTTCCCAGGCCGGGCCGTTGTAGCTCACAAGGGTCGAGCCCACGTAAAAGGAAACGTTGATCGTGAATCCGCCGGTGAGCGTGACATCCGGCACGTACGTGGAGCCGGATAGCTTCAGCGACGTGAGCCGAAAATCATAACCTGTGACCGGTACGGGCGCCGGGATCGTGCCAGCGTTATAGTCCGTTTGCTTCACGACAATTTTCGAGCCGATGAGATTGCCATCCGCCAGCGGAACGGGATTGCGATATAGCGTTTCCGCATTGGTGAGCGGCTGGAACACGGTGCTCTGAGGCAGATTGATGCTGGGGTGCACGGGAGGAATGAAAGCGGGCTTTGGCGCGGAGAAGCCCGCAGTCATATAGGTTAGCGTGATGGAATCCGGGTTTTGGCCGGGCCCGGCATTGTTGAGCCGCACGATCTGGCCGGCGCAATGCGTGCCGACATTCGGAGCGTCGCTGCCGTAGAAGGTGCCGGGGTTCAACGGGTCTTCGCGCGGGGTCAGGAAATTATTGAAAAAGTTATGCACGCCGAGCCCGCCGTAGCCTGGGTTAACATTCGGGTTGAGATCCACGAGATTCGGATCATTCAAGTAATTGCGGAAGAAGCCTCCCGCGACCTCGTGGCGTCCCACGTGATTCAGGATTTCCATGGCCGTGCCATCCGGATTGATCATCCACGGGAGAAAGATATTGATCTCGCTGCCGTGAAGATTGCCGCTATAGATATCGATGAGCGATTTCTGGTCGCTGCCGATGGGTTCAGGAAAGATGTCCCAGGAATTCGGCGGCATGGAAGTGACCGGTGTAAAGGCAGAACCCGCGGTCTCGTCGCTGAAATTCACCGAGCCATTAAACGTTTGCGTGAAGTTTTCGTTATAGGGAGCATTGGTGGCGGGAGGGCGGGAATCGGTAAAAGCGCGCGAATCGCGAGTGAGATGATCCCAATTGGTAAAGATGACGCGGCCGCCGCTATCGATGCTGGGATTAAAAGCGCCGCTGGGTGAATGCAGGAGAAGCTGAATGGAATTCGCCACCGGATCGAGGCTCCACAAGCCGCTCACCGTGGGCTGGCCGAGGTATTCCTCACGCTGCGTCAACTGTGGCTGCCCGTTGTAAGGGCGGTCGCTGCCGAAGATGATCCTGCCATTGGGCGCGTAGCATGGAGTGACATTGTTATATGCCGGTTGATTGGCTAGTTTTGTCAGCACCGGCTTCACCGAAGCATTGAGCTGCGCCTGTGTGGGCAGCGTGATCTCATACATTTGCCAGAGAAATGGCGTGGCATCCGCCGGGCCCGAGGGCACGCCGATGACCATGCTAAATAGCGCTTTGGAAGCGTCCCAGTAAACACAGGGATTGCGCACCGCGACGGTCCCGGTGGCGGGC
>FTBG01000627.1_pt1 | contig 24330 bp, 20 predicted proteins | sample 1639311 | NCBI WGS metagenome assembly FTBG01 (sample SAMEA3914864, study PRJEB12502) | metagenome | biome: forest; material: soil | place: USA | collected 2012-03-12 | depth 0.3 m | reverse complement strand
GAACGCCTGGCAACCACTCTTGCAGGCATCCATTGGGCCGCATTCGCCTCTCTCATGCTCAATGCTCTCTTCCGCCAAAGTGCATGACAGGCTCTAGGCTCTTCGGCGTCGATCTCCCCATTACCGTATGAAAAAACGTCTCCCCCAGCGAACGGTTCGGGCCTTCACGTTGCTCGAACTGCTAACGGTCATCGCCATCATCGCAATTCTCATGGCGCTTCTCATTCCTGGAAGCGAAGCGGCCCGGGAACAGATGCGAAGGACTGAAGCAAGGACCGCGATGCAGCAGATCGTTGCAGCCACCAACGCATATGCGACCGAATACGGCAAACTTCCGACCGTCGCCGTTGATAAATCATCGCCGGAAACGGATACCATCGTCGGCGACACGACGCTCGTACCGAGCGTGATTTACAATAACAACACCATTTTCAATACCCTTCGCGCGATTCCAAACGCACCGAATACCGACAACCAATTGAACCCGCGGCGGATCTCCTATTACCCTGATGCCCGGGCAGTATTGAATCCAGCCCTGCCGAAGAGCGGATTTCAGGACAATCCAACCGACTCAAGCAGCACCACGAAGGGCTGCTTGTTCGATCCCTGGGGCTCCCAGTATTTCATCGTGCTGGATACCAACTATGACAATCAGATCGATGTCACCTCGATCTATGGCGACTTTAGCATGCCGGACCATGCTCCGAGATACACAGTCGGAGCCTTCTCACTCGGCAGGGATCGGCAGGTTGGCTCTCCCAGCCTCGGAATTACTGGCGTCTATCGCTCCGGGCAGAATGTCTCGGATGATGTACTTTCCTGGCAGTAATTGAGTGATTCTCCAGAGGCTCAGGCGCGGTATCTTAGCGTCCTGAGCCTCGCCGACCGACCTGCGTCCGCGGCAGAACCTCCTGCACCTTCGCAAGAAAGCCCGACAACGTATACGGCTTTGGCAAAAACCCCAAGCCAGGCGGCAGCGCCCCACCGGTCGCCAGCGCATCGCGCGTATAGCCGGAACAAAGAAGAATCCGTGTTGCCGGCCGGAGTCGGGCCACTTCTTCCGCCAGCTGCACACCGGACATTCCGGGCAACACGACATCAGTAAGAAGAAGATCGAGCGGCGCTGATCCTAGTTCAGCCAGTCGCTGCAGCGCGCTGGCTCCATCGTCCGCAACCAGCACGTGGTAACCCGCATCGGAGAGAACGGTTTCCCCGATTTCACGCAGCATGGGTTCGTCATCGACGAGAAGGATCGTCGCACATCCGGCCGGTGCCTCTGTAAGCGCACCATCCGGAGGAGTAGCCACGATGGTCTCCTCCGCAACACTTTCCGCGACGGGAAGAAAGACATAAAAGACCGTGCCACGTCCTGGAATGCTGCTGACGGTGAGATGGCCGCCGCTTTGCTCGATGATGCCGCGGCACATACAAAGCCCTAATCCAGGGTGATATCCGGTCTGCTTGGTCGTGAAGAACGGTTCAAAGATCCGCGCCAAAACAGCGCGGCCCATCCCGCAGCCCTGATCGGCAATCGACAGCTTAATGAATCCACCCGAAGCGCAGCGGCCATCGGCCTGATTTCCCGCTATTTCCTGCGATGCCGGCAGGGCTTCGATCGTCAGGCGTCCGCCTGCAGGCATGGCATCGCGTGCATTCTCAGTAAGATGTACGAGAACCTGCTCGATCTGCCCCGGATCGATCCAAACCTTGCCGTCGCCGTGCGTAGCGATCGTCAATTCGACCTTTGAAGAATCCAGCACCTTCTGAAGACGAGGCTCGATCCATTCAAGCCAGGATGCCAGCGACAGGACCTGCGGCTGGAGTACCAGCCGATGCGAAAATGCAAGGAGCTGCTGAGTAAGCCCCCCTGCCCGCACAGCGGCATCGCGAATCTCAGCGAGGTAGCGCGCTTCCGGGCTTCCGTGCATCAATCGAGCACCAGCCAGTTCCGCCAGGCCCTGGATCGCTGTCAGGATATTGTTGAAATCGTGAGCCACGCCGCCGGTAAGACGAGCAATGGTATCTTCCTTTTCGGACCTCGCCCTTTCGACCTGCTCCTCGAGTTGGACACGTTCGGTAACATCACTGGAATTGAATACGATTCCGCTCACCGCCGGATCGTCCAGAAGGTTATTCCCGCAACCTTCCAGCACACGGTACGTACCGTCGCTATGGAGGAATCGAAAACGAATTCGTGGGGTATTACCACGCCGCAGCAACGCTTCGGCAAATACCGAACGCACGGCATGCCAGTCATCCGGATGAATGAATTCAAATGCCTTCCGGCCGCGGTATTGCGTTGGAGAATACCCCAATTCCAACTCGATCGAACGGCTCTCGAAGCGGATCGTCGCATCTGCATCAAAGATCGTAATCAGATCAGCCGAGTATTCGGTAAGATGCCTGAAGTAAGCCTCCCGAAACCGTAATTCCTCATACCGACTCCGAAGGTCCGCCAATTCCGCCTGGAGACACGACACCTCCGTTTCCGGCGTTCTCGTTTCCCCGGACTCCACTGCGCTCTGCGGTTGACTATGGTCGTTCATAACGGCCGCCTTTGCGTTCCAAACGGGCCGTAGCAAAGCGGAAGCATCACCCAACGTCAAACCTTGGCTGCGCCGGAATACGGGGATGGCACCACCCAGCCGCGCGTGCTATAGCAGGCGCCCATGTCCCTTCGCCCATCCTGGATCGCCGCCTGCTGCCTGGCCGCCATATTTCTCGCATCTGGCGCCTCCCGGCCGCTGTGTGCGCAGAGCATTGGATTGCCTTACAGCGTCCATGGCCATGATCCACAGCATACCGGGCTTTCACAGGTGGCCTGCCAGCCGCTCAATCGGATCCTATGGCAGACCCCGGTTGATCTGGCGCCCCAGTACTCTGGAAATGAACTGCTGATCCATTACGGCGCCCCGGTAATCACCAGGCAGAATACTGTCATCGTCCCGGTCAAAACTGGCGCAACTACTGGTTTTCAAATCGAAGCCCATCTCGCGGCTAATGGTTCACTGCTCTGGTCGCTGCCGACCGACTACGCTGTTCCTGCGCACGACTGGTATCCGAGCTGCGGAATCGCCCTCACTCCCAAAAACCGCCTCTACTTCCCGGCAGCCGGCGGCACCGTTTGCTATCGGGACACGCCGGACCAGGCGACCGGAGCCACAGGTCGAATCGCATTTTATGGCCTTGCTTCCTATTTAAGTAATACGGCGACCTATAATGCGAATATCCAGATCAGCACGCCGATCACCTCGGATCGATACGGCAATATTTACTTTGGATATTCCGTCACCGGCACCACACCAACAAACCTCGTCAGCGGGATCGCGGCCATTTCCGTGGATGGCACCGCAAACTGGATCAGCGCAACCGCCGCCGCGGGGGACCCCACAATTACCCAAGTCGTGCAGAATTGCGCCCCGGCGCTGAGCAACGATCACCGGACGGTCTACATGGCGGTGAGCGCCTCCGGATATGGCGGATACCTACTGGCGCTCGATACCGTATCACTCGCCACGATGGGAAAAGTCCGACTCAAGGATGTTAAGACTCCAGCTTCCGATTCGATCCTTTCCGATGATGGCACCGCGAGTCCGATGGTCGGGCCCGATGGCGATGTCTACTTCGGTGTTCTGGACGATCCGCTATCGAGCAACCAGTACCGCGGCTGGATGCTCCACTTTGACAAAACTCTTTCTCAATCAAAGCTCCCGGGCGCATTTGGCTGGGACGACACCGCCTCTATCGTGCCTGCCTCGCTGGTTCCGTCATATCAGGGACCCTCGAGCTATCTCATCCTGAGCAAGTACAACAACTACGCGAGCGGCGCGAATAAGGTCGCCATCCTTGATCCCAACGTCAGCGAAATCGACTCAGTCACTGGCGCCCTGGTCATGAATGAAGTGATCAGCCAATTGGGACCTACACCAGATCCCAGCCATCCAAACATACCCGGTGCCGTACGTGAATGGTGCATCAATACAGTAGCCGTCGATCCGATTACCAAATCCGCGGTGATCCACAGCGAGGACGGATCTGTTTATCGGTGGGATTTCACGAGTAATTCTCTTACACAAGCGGTCACGCTTACGCAGGGACTTGGCACGGCTTATACCCCGAGCGTCATCGGAGTGGATGGCGTTGCCTATGTCATCGCCGACGCCATCCTTTTTGCCATCGGACAATGAAAATCTCGAACTTCCTCAGCCTTGTCCTTTGCGTGTTGTCGATGCTGACAACCGCCTCGCTTCCGGCGCGCGCTGACCTCCAGCTTGTTCTCTCGGCCACATCGCAAAACGCCGGCCCCGGAACGACCGTGACCTTCTCGGGCACCGCGACGAACACCAGTGCAAGCTCCCAGCTCTATCTCAATAATCTCCAGGTCACATTTGGCGGAAGCGAGAGCACGTATGCCACTGCCAATACGAACACCTTTTTCTCCAACGTCCCAGGAATCCTGCTTCCAAACGAGACCTATGCAGGCCCTCTCTTTCAGGTCACACTTTCAGCGAACGCGCCTGCCGCAGACTATCCCGGTGTCATAACTATTCTCGGCGGCTCTAATATCACGGCAACCACAGCGCTCGTCAGCGTCCCATTCGCGATACGTTGTCCATCGCTCCAGTTCACCGCAACGATTCCAGATGCAGCGGAATTCGGTCCGGTCGTTGGGAAATTCCGGATCGTAAGATCCGGCGGAACCGACACCGATTTGCCGGTGCAATTAAACATTCAGGGAACGGCGGCGAACGGAGTCGCGTATGTGTCGATACCGTCGACCACGACCATTCCCAACGGTTCTGCTGCGGTTTCAATCACCGTCACACCAATTCCCGACAACATTGCCGAAGGCGATCGAACCGTGATCCTCTCCGTTGTCTCTGCATCAACCTATCAATTGGGCAGTCCATCCAGCGATGTCGTCACCATTCACGACAAGCCCATTGATGCCTGGCGGTTGGCAAATTTCGGCGCTCTCGCCAATTCTGCTCAGGCTGCGGATGGCGCCGATCCGTCCGGCGCCGGTATTACAAATGTCACGAAGTTTGCGCTCAATCTAAGCGTCAGCAACCCGGACCGAACGGCGCTTCCAGCCATCGATACTTCGAGCGGCTATCTAACCATGTCCTTCCTGCCAAATCCGCAGGCAACTGACCTCAGCTACGCCGTCACGGCATCCACCGATCTTCAGTCTTGGAGTGCAGGCAATGTGCAGGAGATCACGCCTGCCAATCCCACGCCGCCAGGTCTTCGCACCTTTCGTTACCAGACTCCCATCACCATTGCTCCTCGCGTGTTCCTTCGTCTTGAAGTGACCAGGCTCGACCTCTCTCCATAGGCTCGCCGCCACAAAACGACCAATCGTCAGTCATACGATGCTTCCAGAAGAATCGCTTCAAATGCATCTTCGCGCTTTGCATCGTTTCCGGTGCTCGGGCAAGTTCAGCAAATGCACTTTCGGAACGTCGTCGCGCCACTTGCCTCCCTTCTGGTCGCTTTAGCGTCTGGGCAATCAGTCCTGGCTGAAGCCCCCTTCTCGTTTGATCAGGCGCCAGGCAAGCTTCCAAAGAACGTCGTTCCGAAGCACTACCGCTTGCATCTGGAGCCGGATGCCGGCGCCGCTACTTTTCATGGAAAAGAGCAGGTTACCGTTGAGGTTCGAACCACTACACGGTCGATCGTAGTGAACTCAGTCGGACTGGAAATCACGCGCGCCGTGCTTCGCGATCAAAAGGGCTCCACGCATCCGCTCGCTTCGCAGGTCGATACGAAACTTCAGACGCTCACGCTCACTTCATCGGATGACGTAGCGCCAGGAACCGCTGAAGTCGAATTGGAATGGAATGGCAAACTCTCCGAGCAGCCCGAAGGACTCTTCATCACAACCTACCAAGCTGGCGACAAGGAGAAACGCGCACTTGTCACCCAGATGGAGCCGGCCGACGCCCGGCATATGTTCCCATGTTGGGACGAACCTGCTTACCGGGCGGAATTCGAGCTCTCGGCGGTGGTCCCGGCGAATCAATTGGCACTTTCGAATATGCCAGTCCTCCGGGAATCCCTCCGCGGCGATGGCCGGAAGCAAGTGGACTTTCAGAGCACCCCGGCAATGGCCAGTTATCTCGTTGCATTTGCGTGTGGCGAATTCGAGCAACTGAACGACGAAGTAGATGGCATCAAACTCCGCATGGTGACCACGGAGGGCAAGATCGATCACGCCCGTTACGCCCTCGAAGCCACGAAGCAGATCGTCAGCTATTACCACGAGTACTTCGGAGTCCGGTTCCCCTTGCCCAAGCTCGACCAATTCTGCTTCCCCGGCTTTCCCGCCGGTGGGATGGAGAACTGGGGCGCGATCTTCTACAAGGACAGTACAATGTTATACGATCCGGCAAAGAGCCCGGAATCGACACGTCAGCATGTTTTTGCGGTTGTCGCTCATGAGATCGCCCATCAGTGGTTCGGCGATCTCGTCACCATGGGCTGGTGGGATAACCTCTGGCTCAACGAAGGTTTTGCATCATGGATGGGAACCAAGGCGACTGACCATTTCAATCCCGATTGGCAGATCTGGCTGAGCGCAACCGGAAGCAAGGAATGGGCAATGTCCTTGGACGCTCGCGCTACGACGCATCCCATTCAACAGCCCGTGACCGACGAGCATCAAGCCACCGCCGCCTTCGATGAAATTACCTATTCAAAAGGTCAGGCCTTCCTTCGAATGCTTGAGACTTATCTCGGCGAAGACACATTTCGAGAAGGCATCCGCCGCTACATCGCAACCCATGCCTATGGAAATACAACGACTGCGGATCTTTGGACGGCCCTTGCGGAGGCGTCGGGAAAACCGGTGCAAGAACTGGCGGCAGACTGGACGCAACAACCAGGATTCCCCCTCGTCGAAGTCAATCGCAACGCCACAGGAGAATCTTACCAACTGACTCAGGAACGGTTTACGATCCATCAGCCCACTGCAAAGCCTCTAACCTGGCAAATCCCGGTCAGCTTGGCACCCGCAGACGCTCCGGCTCAGATCTCAGTGCAACTGCTGAGCAAGACGGCTGCCTCGGTCACAGCTCCCAAAACTTCTGCGCCGATCAAAGCGAATGCCGGAGCATCGGGATACTATCGAGTCGCTTACGATGAAGTCACATTCCGCGAGCTTTCGGATCGCGCAACGAGCCTGCCCAACGCCGACCGCCTGAACCTCCTGAACGATACTTGGGCGCTCGTCCAAGCCGGCAAGATTCCAGCGACTACCTATCTCAATCTCGTGGCAAAAGTCTTTCCCCAAGAAAGCAACTACGTGCTCTGGGACGAACTGCTTTCGGTTCTCGGATTCATGGACTTCCTCCAGCAGAACCAAACCGGCCGGGCCGCATACCGCATCTGGGCATGCAATCTCTGCCGGCCGCAATTGGAACGGCTCGGCTGGGAAACCAAACCCGGCGAACCCGAATTGGATGGCCGACTGCGGGCATCGCTCATTCGAGCAATGGGGGCATGGGGCGATCCTGACGTTATCGCGGCCGCACACGTCAGATACACACAGTTCCTCGCTAATCCTGGCACAATATCTCGAGATCTTCGGGAACCGATCCTATTCATTGTAGGACGTGGAGCTGATGAGTCTGATTATAATCGTCTATTAACGATCGCCATTAATGAACATTCAACCGAATTGAAAATGGAGGTGTACGATGCGATATCGGCTAACCGAGATCCCGCTCTGGCATCGCGCACTTTGGCTGTTTCATTAACCGATCAATTGCCTGCATCCCTCGCCGTCTCGCTAGTTTCCAAGGTCGCATCCCAAGGAGAACATCCACAACTGGCGTGGGAGTTCGCGCACAAAAACCTCGACGGCCTTCTTGCGAAATTGGGTTCCCTCGCTGCCGATCATTATATCCCGAACCTCTTTCGCAATTTCAGCGATGCCAAGCGCGCCGATGAACTCGAATCCTTCGCAGCAATGAATTTGCCCCCGGAGGCAAGCTATTCGGTCGCCAAAGCTAGCGATGACATTCGCTTCAAAGCGGAGCTCAAGCAACGCCTCTTGCCGGAACTTGACGCATGGATCTCGACCCAACCAGGGCACAAAGCAGTGACTGAGGCCCCTCGATCCGCTCGCTAACAGACGGTTCTCGATTCGACCCATGAATCGGCAGGACGCGCGGGTCGTTTTTTAAAGAACCTGCTTGCCTGCGTCAGCCTTCCGATGCAGGTTCACTGCCTTTCCAGTCGCGGCGTTAACTCAGCGGTAGAGTAGGTGCCTTACACGCACTTTGTCGGGGGTTCGAATCCCTCACGCCGCATGCTTCAACAACGGAATTTATTGAAACATGCGGGCGTCGAGGAACTTATGGGAGCAGGTTCAGCTGGTAACGATCACCGGCATCCCAACAACCGCGTTTTCAAAAAAATGCTTCGCCATTCCACGCGGAAGCCGAACGCAGCCGTGTGATGCACGATGCCCCGGAAGCAAACCGGCATGCAAACCATACCCACCGGTGAACCGGAGGAAGTAAGACATCTTTGCGCCTTGAAAGGTAGAGCCCTCTGGAGCCGGCCCCTTTGTCACATCCACATTGGACTGCACCGTATTGCCTTCATCATCCACATATTCGCCGTACAGGTTTGACACATGCTCTTTGTCCTTCTGTGTCACTTTATAGTTTCCTGGCGGCGTTTCGAACCCTTTTCGGCCGCTCGAGATCGGGCTTTCTCCGACGATGGTATCACCCTTGTAAAAATAGGCACGCTGCGCTGAGAGCGACACCACGATGGTAGGTTCGCCGGTTACTCCCTCACCTTTCCAGTATGTCTGAGGCTTACCTGAAGGCAGCGGCAGGGCCTTTGGCTCGGGTTTCTTCAGGCCGACAGTTGTACATCCCGTAGCAGCAAGCAAGAGTGCCAAAGTTACCGGAACTAGGTGAAATCTGCATGAAATCATAAAAAATCTGAAAATAACTATTGATTACCGCCTAGGGAAGCATTTCATCCGAAAAGGTATGAATCGATTGCATTTGATCAATCGAGCACCTGTCGATTGATCCATCGATCACCACGAACTGACACACATTAGCTACATGAACCAATCCAAATCACTCGTCGACCGCCTTAAACAGATGCTGAGCCTGGAAACGCAACGCGAAGAACTCCAGGGCCGGCTTGATGGCATCATCGAGAAGATCGCTGAACTTAACAAATCCCTCACGGCAAATGGCTCCAGCTCCGTTGCTGTTCCGGCTCGCATCGCGAAGGCCGTGAAAGCTGCAAAGGCCGCCCTTCCGGCAGCCGCAGTCACTACAGCCAAGGCTCCGTCTAAGTCAGGCCGTGCGCCTCGCGGCTCGCTCAAGGAGCAGATTTTCGCCGCACTCGAGAAGGCTGGCGCCGCTGGAGTGCGCGTCACCGACTTAGCCAAGGAACTCGACACCAAGCCTGCCAATATCCACGCGTGGTTCTTCGCCGCAGTTAAGCGCTATCCTGAAGTGAAGAAGGTCGAAGGCGGCCACTATCGCATTGCTGGCAAGGGTGCAGCCTCCAAGTCTCAGGCAAACAATACGGTTCCAGCGAAAGCTAAGTCGGCAGCCGCCGCCCCAGCCAAGACCGCATCGGGCCGTGAGCCTCGCGGTGAGCTGAGCGGCCGCATCCTGACGCTTCTCGGCGACGCAGGCGCCGCTGGCATCACCGTCGCAGACCTCTCCGAGAAGCTCGACAAGCCGTATAAGAACGTTTCCATCTGGTTTGCCACGACCGGCAAAAAGAACCGGAAGATCAAGAAGGTCGGAAAGGCTCAGTACAAGCTGGCCGCCTAAGTCTGATTCAAATTAGCAAGAGCGCGCGGCGCAGAGATGCGCCTGCGCGCTCTTTGTTTGTCTGGAGATCGCTAGGTTTGTGTCATACCCCGGCGGCCTATGACACACCCGGAACACTGGGAGGGGGCGGCTCAGCGGAATGATTCCTTAAGCTGAAAGGCGTTCTTGATCAGCTGGATCTCAGGACGGCCTTCGCTGACTAATACTTCCACGATATCGAATCGATAACGAATATCCGGAATGTCGAGCATCCGGAGCCAGGCATGCGCACCTTTACTTATGAGCCGCTGCTTCGCACTATTTACAGCTTCCGCAGGACGACCGTAATCCAGGCTGCTTCTGGTCTTTACCTCTACGAATACGAGCGTGTTGGTCGCTCGCTCCCTGCATACCAAATCTACTTCTCCGCCATGCGGTGCTCGATAGTTTCGATAAAGCACCTTAAATCCGTTTCGTCGTAAATAAGCCGCCGCCAGCTGTTCCCCTTTTCGACCCAACCGATGCCCCGGATGTTCAGGGGGCTTATTCGAGGGGGAGTTCCAGCTGGCGAACCGGGAGAAACGATCTGCGATGGATTGCACAAGGCCCATGTTGCTGAAGACGCTCAAGGTGCAATGGGGTACCATACCCCTTATGCTGCGCAAACTCATAACCGGGGTATTGCGCGTCCATCTCATGCATATGCCGGTCCCTGGTCACCTTCGCGATGATACTGGCGGCGGCGATGCTAAAGCTGAGTGCATCCCCCTTTACAAGCGCCGTACTGGCAACTGGAAACGGATGCACTGGCAGGCCGTCGATTAGGACATGGTCAGGCACTCGAGAGAGCCCCTGCACGGCACGTCTCATCGCTTCGTGCGTCGCACGCAGGATATTGATCCGATCGATTTCCTCTCGATGGGCTAGGGAAACACTCCAACTCACCTCCGAATGGCCGGTGAGCTCCACGTATAGTACCTCTCGGACCTTCTCCGAGAGCTGCTTTGAATCAGTCAGAAGGCGATGCCGGAACTTTTCCGGTAGAATCACCGCTGCTGCCACCACCGGACCGGCAAGAGGGCCGCGTCCGGCTTCATCTATCCCCGCTATAATCCCGCAGCCTTTCGCGCGCAGCGCTTTTTCATGGCGCAAGCTGCACTTCATAGGCCGCGGGAGCGGTTTAAACTGCAAGATTAGGCCGTGGCCTTTTCGCGCACTGCCATCGCCTGCTTGCCCTTACGGTCGCGCAGGTAGTTGAGCTTCGAACGGCGGGCGGTTCCGGCCGTCTCGACCTCGATCTTCGCGATACGGGGCGAGTTCAGCGGGAAAACGCGCTCGACGCCTTCACCGTAGGAAATACGACGGACCGTGAAGGTCTCGTTGAGGAGAGTCCCTTTGCGGCCAATCACGATTCCCGTAAAAATCTGGATACGTTCCTTATCGCCTTCCACCACGCGGGTGTGAACGCGAACGCTATCGCCGACGTTGAAATTAGCGGTCTTCTTGACTTGCTCCTGCTCGATTTTGGAGATGATGTTAGACATACGACAATGCGATTTGGTGAAAAGGGCGAAACAAGTACCTGAATTCTCCTTTAACGCAATCAGAATTTGCCAATATCTTCCGCGTTTTCATGGATTCAGTGATCGATTTGTACAGTGACAGCTACTTTATGGGCGAGGCTCTTCGCCAGGCTCGTAAGGCATGGGAACAGGACGAGGTACCAATCGGCGCGGTAATCGTGCACCAGGGACGGATTATCGCCCGCGCCTGCAATCAGGTTGAAGTCCTTAAGGATGCCACGGCTCACGCCGAAATGCTAGCAATCACCCAGGCGGAAAGCGTCATCGACGACTGGCGCCTAAATGAATGCGATCTGTACGTGACCAAAGAACCCTGCCCGATGTGCGCCGGCGCTATGGTACATGTACGCCTCCGGCGGGTGATTTTCGGCTGCCCAGCGATCAAGGACGGTGCGGCGGGAAGCCTTTTGAATGTCCTGCAGCACCCGAAGCTGAATCATCGCTGCGACGTCACACCGGGAATCCGGCAGGACGAATGCGCGGCAATGCTGCAGGCCTTCTTTCGTGAACGGCGCGGAGCGAAGGGCGAGGAGTGATCGAGTCGGTCGTGACGATCGACCTGTGAGCTCCGGCGATGCCCCGCTATAAGCATCGAGCCCGCCGCGGGGCGCTTCGACGCCGCGCGATAGGCGATAGCCGCTTCTACGGCTCTGTAGCAGCATCAAGGGCTTACGTCCGTGCCTGAGGAGATTGGATGGGCGAATCCCCCTTCCCGCATCTCACGCGACCGATGTCCGGAACTTCGGCTAACGCCCACGGGTCCAACCTCCGGCATCGAGTACAAAAAGGAAGAGCGGACGAACTGAAATCAGCTCGTCCACTCTCGGAGGAGGAATCCTTTTCCTTAGCTCGCCTTTGCGGGCGTTTCCGGAGCGCGATCCGGAACGGAGAACGTGATCTTGCCGTCCACAGCGCTGACGTGCGCCGTGTCGCCGGCCTTCAGGTTTCCGCGCAGGATCTCTTCGGCCATCGGATCTTCGAGGTAACGCTCCACCGCACGGCGCATTGGACGCGCACCGTATTGCGGATCGTAGCCCTTCTCGATCAGCAGATCCTTCGCCTTTTCGTCCAGTACGAGCTGGATTTCCTTGGCCTTGATCCGGTTGCTGACCTTCTCGATCTCGAGGTCGATGATCTGGAGAAGCTCCGTACGGCCGAGCGGACGGAAGACGATCAGATCATCGAGACGGTTGATGAACTCCGGCTTCAGGACTCGCTTCGCTTCGTCCATGATCTTGTCACGGATCACGTCGTAGCTGGCTTCATCCTTACGGGAAGCACCGAAGCCCATCACGTTGGACTTCTTGATCAATTCCGCACCAATGTTCGAGGTGAGGATGATGATCGTATTGCGGAAGTCGATCTTGCGGCCGAGCGAATCGGTGAGCTTGCCCTCTTCCAGAATCTGGAGGAGCAGGTGCATCACGTCCGGATGGCCCTTTTCGATCTCGTCGAAGAGCACTACGGAGTACGGACGGCGGCGAACCGCTTCCGAGAGCTGACCGCCCTCTTCGTAGCCCACATAGCCCGGAGGCGAACCGATGAGGCGCGAGGCGGTAAACTTCTCCATGTACTCGGACATGTCGATCTGGATCAGGGCATCCCGATCGCCAAACATGAACTCGGCGAGGGTCTGCGCCAGGAATGTCTTACCGACGCCAGTCGGTCCAAGGAAGATGAACGAACCGATCGGACGACGCGGATCCTTGAGGTCAGCACGGGAGCGGCGCAACGCCTTCGAGATGGCGATGACAGCCTCGTCCTGGCCGATCACGCGGCCCATGAGGTCCTTCTCCATACGAAGAAGCTTCTCGGTCTCGGCTTGCTCCATGCGCTGGAGCGGAACGCCCGTCCACTTCGAGACGACATGCATGATGTCGTCTTCCGAGACGATGACTTCCTTCTCCTCGCGCTGTTCACGCCATTCGGTAAGAATGCGCTCGAGCTTCTCCTTTGCCTGCTTCTCGGTATCGCGGAGCGCAGCGGCCTTCTCGAAGTCCTGCGCCTTGATGGCGCCTTCCTTCTGGCCACGGATCTCTTCGATCTCGTGCTCGATGTGCTTCACATCCGGCGGACGGGTCATGGCACCGATGCGAGCGCGGGCGCCGGCTTCGTCCATGACGTCGATCGCCTTGTCCGGCAGGAACCGACCAGTGAGGTAACGATCGGAGAGCTTAGCTGCGCCTTCGAGCGCCTCGTCGGTGTAGCGAGCCTTGTGGTGCTGCTCGTACTTGCTGCGCAGCCCCTTCAGGATCTGAATCGTCTGCTCCACGGTCGGAGCCTCGACCTTCACCTGCTGGAAGCGGCGTTCGAGAGCGGCGTCCTTCTCGATGTATTTGCGGTACTCGTTGAGGGTCGTCGCGCCAACGCACTGCATTTCGCCACGCGAGAGCGCTGGCTTGATGATGTTCGACGCATCCATCGCGCCTTCGGCGGAGCCGGCACCCACGATGGTGTGCAATTCGTCGATGAAGAGAATCACGTTCTTGGTCCGGCGGATTTCATCCATCACGGCCTTGATACGCTCTTCGAATTGGCCGCGGTACTTTGTGCCGGCGACCATCAACGCGAGGTCCAGCGTGATCACACGCTTGTCGCGCAGAAGCTCAGGCACATTGCCGCTGGAGATTTCCTGCGCCAGGCCTTCGACGATTGCTGTCTTGCCCACGCCGGCTTCACCGATGAGGACAGGGTTATTCTTCGTGCGGCGGCATAGCACCTGAATGACGCGTTCGATTTCGTTCTGACGGCCAATGACCGGATCGATCTCGCCCTTCTTCGCCAATTCAGTCAGGTCGCGACCGAACGCCCGGAGAGCCGGGGTCTTCACGTCCTTCTTTCCAGCGGCAGCGCCTTGCGGCGGTTCCTGCGGCTGTTCGGCTTCGCCTTCCGGAGGAGTGAAGTTCGGATCGAGCTCACGCAAGATTTCATTGCGGGTGCGCTCGATGTCGACTTCGAGATTCTTCAGGACCCGGGCAGCAACGCCTTCACCTTCCCGCAGCAGGCCGAGCAGGATGTGCTCAGTGCCAACGTAGGAATGATTGAGCGACTTTGCTTCCTTCCCGGCAAGGGCCAGAACCTTCTTGACCCGCGGTGTGTACGGGATGTTCCCGACCATTTTGGTCTCGGGTCCAGAACCGACCTGCTTTTCGACCTCCATCCGGACGGTCTCCAAGTCGAGGCCCATTTTCTGAAGCACGTTGACTGCCACCCCTTGACCTAGCTTGATCAAGCCGAGCAGGAGATGCTCGGTGCCCACATAATTGTGGTTGAAGCGGTCAGCCTCCTTGCGAGCAAGGGCCAGAACCTGCTGTGCGCGTGGTGTAAAATTATTCATCATTTTGGTGGGTCACCATCGGTTTCCCAATGGCTATTTATCCCTAACGGGTTTCGGACTTAACTTCAACTTGGCGCGTATCATTTCTTTGTGCAAGGCATGCAACTCAACTCTGCACAAATTTTATTCACATCGGTACATTTGGTCATTGGCAGCATTCAGATTTGACCGGGACATGCAGACCCCAGCGTAACTCCATCTGACCTGGAAAAGGCGAGTCCGGTTCAATCATATGCCAGACTTCACGGCAGGTCAGTTCAGCGTCCACTCCGATGTTTCTGAAAGCCTGTGCTGTGCAGCTTTCGCCCTCAGCCAGCAATCCGAGAAATAGGTGCAAGCTGCCAACCTCCAAATGATTCAGATCCCCCGCGAGCTTATCGGCCCTAGCCAGCACCTTCTTAACTCTCGGCGTGTACGGGATGCCGCCGGCAGCCTGTAATTCCACCCGACCTTCGACGGAATTGGTGAACTCCAATCGGATTATCCCTTTTCGATTGCCGCGCTTGGGCATCACAGCCGTAACTGCATTTCGAAGGACCTGCCGGTCAATCCCCATCTGCTGCAAAGCGCGAATCACGTCACCGTTGCCAAATTCGATCAGGCCAAGCAAGAGGTGCACCGTCCCCACGTGATCGTGCCCCACGCGGTCCGCCTCCCTTCGAGCCAAGGCCAAGGCCACCTTCGCGCATGGTGTAAATTGGATCATTGGGGCACCCTTTCCTCTTCTTCGCAATAAGTCCTAGCGCCTCGCGCCGAAGACTTCAACTCCGATGCGGCGACACTTTCGGACGCCGATCGGAGATCCTAACGACGAAACTCCGCCTTACGACTGCGGCGGCGTGGCGCCGGCATCCGCCGTGCCCTTTCCCACATCGGGAGCAGGAAATGCGGCAAGCTTCACGCGAATGATCTCCGCACGGAGCGAATCACGCTCATCGGCGGCCAGCTTTTGCTGCGAGCCCTTCTGAAGATGCGCGGGCTGGGTCTCCATGAAGAGCTCATCGATCGGGATGCGCCATTCTTCCGGAAAGAACCCAAGATCAATCCCGAGCTTGATGAAGGAGAGATGATTCAGCGCTTCTTTCGAAGCCATCGAATGCGCGTAGCGCAGGATTCCGTATCCGCGGCCCACATGATCCAGCAGCGTCGTCGGCTTTTTCTGGAGGAGCATCTGACGGGCATTCTGCTCGTGCTCGATGATCTGCTCAATGACCTTGTTCAGCCGATTGATGATGTCGTCTTCCTTCTCACCCAAGGTCGTCTGATTCGACACCTGGAAAAGATTCCCGAGAGCTTCGGTCCCCTCGCCATAGAGACCGCGCACTGCCAAGCCGATCTTGTTTACGGCTTGGATGACTTGGTTGATCTGCTCGCTGAGGACCAGCGCCGGCAGATGCACCATGGCAGACGCACGCATTCCAGTGCCGACGTTAGTTGGGCAGGCCGTGAGGTAGCCAAGCTGCGGATGGAAGGCAAAATCGAGCTGCTGCTCCAGTTCCGAGTCGACCTTGTCGATCATCTTGAAGGTCTGCTTCAACTGCAGCCCCGAACGGATCGCTTGCATTCGCAAATGATCCTCCTCGTTAACCATGATCGACAGCGTCTGCTTTCGATTCATTAGGACTGCGGAACCAACGCCCTTGGCCGCATGTTCCCGGGAAATGAGATGCCTCTCGACGAGCACCTGCTTTTCCAGGGCCGAGAGATCCTGTGAATATACCGAAAAGGCGTCGCTCATCTCCGGCAACTCCTCGACGCGCGGCTTGACGCATTCGAGAATCTGCAGGCGTTCGGACTTCTTTGCCCAGCCGGGAAACGCAAAGCTCTTGAGATTGCGCGCAAGCCGAACGCGGCTCGAAACGACGATCTGATGGTGCGGTCCTTCGCCCCGGAGCCACTCTCCCGCAGTATTCAAAATATTATGGATGGCCATATCGATGGTCGTCGGAATGACTCAATGAAAGCTCGGACGCCGCGCTGTGAAGCAGGTTGTCATTTTTCAACCTCCAGGCCGCGGATCTGGTCCCTAATCTGAGCCGCCGATTCATAGTCTTCCTCGGCGACTGCCTTGCGAAGATTGCTGTGGAGATCCTTCAACTGTTGGTCGCGCTCGATCGTCTTCTGCATGCGCGAAGGAACCTTGCCGACATGGGCCGTGCCTTTGTGCATGCCTTTCAGAAGCGACTGCAGTCCCTCCGAAAATGTCTCGTAGCAGGCTGCGCAGCCAAGGCGGCCCGTCTTCTTGAAATCCGCCTGGCTAAAACCGCATACGGCACAGCGCTGAACCCCGCCACCGCGTTCGATCTCCTGGGCAGCGCCAAGACCGAGCAGTTTATCCGCGAGCGAGAAGCCGAATGGATCGGTCACGCCGTTCTCTTTTGAGCAAGACTCGCAGAGGTTCACTTTTTGCAGTTTGCCCCCTACGATTTGCGTGTAGAAAACCGTCGCGGGGTTTTTCTTGCAGACGTCACAGATCATTTGAGTTGCAACAATCATCCTCCGTTCTCCGCGGCAAATCAACATCGGGGTACGGCAGGATGGAACTGGAGGGTAAGGCCCTTTTCCTTCTGTGCCATTTGCTCAAAAGGACAGGGATTGGTGATAAATTCTGTGACGACTGCGATTTGCGTGGAAGACCGCTACGAATGGTCTTCCTGCAGACGCCCCAGTTGCGGCGCGACGGCCGCCTTCGCCGGAGTTTTGATATCACTCAACTCCGGCGAACACATGCACAGAGCCTAGGGATAAATCGGAGTCCCGGTGCTCTGCGTAATTTCGCGGAAGCGCTTCACGATGCGATCGGTCACCGGCCCCGGAGTGCCATCGCCGATCAGCCGGGTGTCGAGCTTGATCGCAGCAATGACCTCGGCAGCGGTTCCCGTCAGGAAGCACTCGTCGGCCGTGTAGATGTCGTAGCGCGTCATCTCCATCTCCTGCACCTTCAAGCCGAATTCCCCGCAGATATCGAGCACCACCTGTCGGGTGATACCGCGCAGGCCGCCGGCATAGATCGGAGGCGTGTAGATGACGCCACGCTTCACCAGGAAAATATTGTCGCCGGTGCATTCGGCAACGAAACCTTCCTCATTCAACATGAGCCCTTCGTCGGCGCCGGCATTCGTCGCCTCGATCTTGGCCATGATGTTGTTGAGGTAATTCAACGACTTCACCGCCGGGCTCAAGGCTGCGGGCGACATACGGCGGGTCGCCGTGGTGACCATCACCATGCCGCTGCGGTACTTCTCCTCAGGATAAAGCTGAATGGTCGAGGCAATGATCACGACCGAAGCCTTGGGGCAACGCTCAGGGCTCAATCCCAGATTCCCCTTCCCGCGCGTAACGAGAAGGCGGACATAGCCGTCGTGGAGATTGTTCTGCCGGATTGTCTCGAGAACTGCTGTTTCCATCTCAGCGAGGGAAAGCGGGATGGTGAGGCAGATGGCGCGGGCAGATTCCCACAAACGCTCGAGGTGCTCGTCGAGCTTGAAGACACGCCCATTGTAAAAGCGAATGCCTTCAAAGATGCCATCGCCATAAAGCAAACCATGATCAAACACGGAAACCTTGGCGTCCGGTTCGGGATAAAACGTGCCGTCGATGTAGATCTTCAGGGTCATCGGAAAGGGCGAGAAACAAATCAGGAAATCTCTGTACGGGAAATGGATTTTTTCGCCGAACGCGAGAATTCCGGTCCGTCCGGCAGAGAAATTCAATCAGCCACTATGGCCAGACAGTCAACTCATTCGGCACTTACCCCCAGTTTTGCGCGAAGCGGTACCGACGCCCTGAAGTCACCGAGCTATGACACAAGGACACCGTCCTGGATCTCCAGACGGCGATCTCCACGAGAAGCGAGCGCCGGGTCATGGGTGACGACGACAAGCGTGGTTTTTGATTCCCGGACGATGCCGAGGAGCAGTTCCACGATGCTGCTTCCGGTCTTAGAATCGAGATTCCCGGTCGGCTCATCAGCAAAGATGATGGCAGGCTCATTGATCAGCGCGCGAGCGATCGCGACACGCTGCTGTTCACCGCCTGAAAGCTCAGTCGGCAAGTGATGCAACCGGTCGCCGAGTCCGACCCGTTCCAGCGCCGCAGTCGCTTGCTCGCGGCCTTCGCGTCCACCGATCATTGTTGGCAGCATCGCGTTTTCGAGCGCCGTGAGTTCTGGAAGAAGGAAGTACCCCTGGAAAACAAACCCGACCCGGTCGTTTCGAAGCCGCGCGCGGCTACCATCAGAGATTTTGTAGATTTCGTGTCCCTCGAACGTGACGGAACCCGTTTCCGGCTCTTCCAGCCCAGCCAACGTGTAGAGCAGCGTCGTCTTTCCAGCACCCGAAGCGCCGCAGAGAAAAACCGTCTCGCCCCTTCGGACATCGACGTTGATTCCTCGCAGGACTTCAATTTTGCGGGATCCGAGACGGAAGGAACGCCGGAGATCACGCCCCGAAAGATGCGGCTGTTGGGTTGAGGCGCTGGCGGAATCTGGATGGCTGGACACGATGGGCGGGAATCTGGATGAGCGAAGGCTTGGGACTCAATCCCCAATTGCGTCCGAACGGCATTGGCGCATGCCTTCGTAAAGGACGATCCCAACCGACGTGGCCAGATTTAGGCTCCGCGTTGCATTGCTCATCGGAATGGTCAGTGTGCGCTCGGAATTGGCCGCTAGTAGCGGTTCAGGCAGACCTTTCGTCTCGCGACCGAACACTAGGAAATCGCCCGGTCGAAATGACTGATCCCAATACGCCCGCTTTGTCTTCGTGGTCAGGAACCACATCCGTGCATCGGGATGCGCAGCACAAAGCGCGTCAAAGGAATCCCACAGCGTGACCTGCACCTCGTGCCAATAATCGAGTCCCGCGCGCCGCAGTGCCCGGTCATCGATCAAAAACCCCAGCGGCTTCACCAAATGCAGATGCGAGCCCGTGGCGAGGCAGAGGCGCCCGATGTTCCCGGTATTTGGCGGAATTTCCGGTTCGATGAGGACTACATGAAACATTGCCTACTCACGTCGCAAGTCCGTAGGCGCACGTCAACTCCATGTAAACTATCGTGGGCAATCTCCTGGGATCGCGGACGCATTCCAGCGTCCGCCGCATCCAAAACCAAGACACCGTTACGTCAGCAAGGCCGAGACTAATTATTCCGCGCGTTCTTCTTGCTCTGGTCGCCGATGTCCTGGCGCTTGTCGTCCACCTTCTCGGAGATGCGTTCCAGTCGATGCACGTCCGCCGCTAGGCCCTCTTTCTTGTAAAGATCGATGACGATGGCGAGCGTGTCGTGATAAGCGCCCAAGGCGAAGTAGTCTCCCGTCGGCTTGAAGTTACGCTCGAAAGTCTGGTCGATCTCGTGGACCGCCTGGACGCCCTGTTTCTGCCCCTTCGCCCAGTCGTAATACCGAGGCGCGAGCGACTTGAAGGCGACGACCTCCTTGCCTTTCTCGCGAAGCGCATCGCGGTAGATCTTCCCGATTTTCTCGGTCTCACCGGCCTTCTCCGCGAGTTCCACTTCCTTATAAACGCTGTCAAGAATCAGGTCCGTCCGGGATTTGTCTTTCCGGATGAAACGATCGCCCTGCCGCTCCACAGCAGCGAGGGCTGCCTTGGCATCGCCGTTTTTCGCGAGGTAATCGGTCTCACGCTTATTGATCGACTGAACGATGTCCGGGAACTTCTGGAAAGCGACGCGCATCCGGGCGATCTGCCGCTCCCAATCCTCGGTGGTGACCTTGGCCGCTTCGAGCGAATCGAGAAGGCGATTCCAGGCCGTTTCGTCCTGCGGAGTCGTCTGCACCGCTGCTTCGAGCGCGATGCGCGAAAGTTCAGGCTGCTTCGCGTTCGCCAGGAGGGTCGAAAGCTTGAGATACCGCTCGGTCATGTCCCATGCGTCGCTCCGGCGCTGCGGGGCGGTCAATTCATGCAATTCCTGCTCCTTGACCGTGCGATGGGTCTGGGGTTCGCTCGTCGTGCCGGCGGCATAATTATCCGCGTAACGGCCGGCTTCACTCCAACCGTTGCGGGTCGATTCCCATTGGACCCACGCGTGACCTCCGCGGTCACCCTGCCCGGAAACGACCATCGCCGGAATGCCGTTTGCCTTCGCTGTCATTGCCGCAAAGTAAGCCTGATCGCCGCAAATTCCGCCGCGTTCCTTGATCTCCGCGAGCGTGTAAAAATCGTAAATCTGCACGCCACCCGCCGCCTTATCCATGCGGTAGCGGATCGAGAAGTACGCCTTGCCCCAATCCTTGCGGCTATAGTGCACGTTCTTCTGAGCCCAGGTAAGTTCGCTGGTCGGAACAGGCGCATCGACTACCCAAGCAAGTTCGTAAGGCTCGAGGTCGCTGAGCGCGACCTTCAGCATGCCGTGAGTATCGGCGTCACGATAGAACTGGTACCGGCCCACGGGATCCACGTTGCTCGCGGTCTTCGTCTCCGCTTCGCCGGTGTACTCCTGGCCCTTCATTCCAAAGAAACCGGGTGTGATCGGGATGGGATCGTCGAAATCGACCGCAACCGCCAGTGCCAGCGACATGTACTTTTCAGCGCCTTCGCGGTCGACCTTCCAGCAGTCGCGCCAGATCTCGAGCACCCGTTGAGGCCGGTCCTGAGGCTTCAGCGTTTCCGCCAGACGTTGAATGGCACGCGGGTTCGTAAACAGCCAGTTCAGGAAATCCGTCGTGTCCTTGTCCTTCGACATGTTCGAGATGACGGAAGGATCCATCGCGTGCAACGCCGTGTCCTGCGAAAGGATCACGGACGCCGTCTTCTGGGTGAGGATCTTCTGAAGATTCCCTGCGTATTGCGTCCAGTTGCCCCGTGCGGCAGCAGCGATGAGCGCCTGATCCAACGCCGCGCGATGCTCCTGCCAGTTCCCGTGCTCGATCACCCATTGCGTCGTGGCAGTCAGCTTCTTGAAATCAGGGTCACCGATTGGAACCGCCGATGACAGTGTCAGGACAGGAAGCCCTGGATATCCGTTATTCTGCGCCGGGGATGCGGCTGCAACAGGCGCAACGACGATCGGCGGTTTCTCGGCAGCGAGTTGCTGCTCCCAGCGGTAAATGTCCTGCGCCATCGCCGTCGTAACGATTGGGCTATCCGCATACGCCGTCTTCACATGCTCCAATTCACTCACCGCTCCGGCGACGTCGTGGCTGTTTATCAGTGCCGATACCCGATCAAGGCCGGCCAATGCCTCGGCGTCGCGAGCCGATTTCTCCCATTCATCGGCCCAGTTCAGGAGATTTGCGTCGGATGAATTCGTTGCCTTCAACAGCGCACGAGCGTCGCTGAAGTGAGCGCCAGCCAGTAAAAACGTCGCCGAGCTGTTGCCACTGGTCTTCGTATCGATCCGACTCATCAGAACCGACACAGCGGCATCCGGCAGCGAGCCAATTTCCACCTTCTTGAGGATCGATCCGAACTGCGTCGGAAACGCCACGTCCAGCTTGCCATTCTCGACGGTCGCAACTGTTCCCTCGGTCTTGTCGGAAAATTCCAGTGTGGCGCCGGCGAGTTCCTTGCCGCCATGCGTCAGCGAATCATACGCAGTTTGCGCAAGCTGGAGCCTTGCGAGCTGACGCTGAGCAGCCTCCCGATAAGAATGCTCTTGGTGCCCGTCAAGCCACGCCTGAACGGACGCAACTGCTCCTGCATAGTCTCGGCCAGCGGCGGATTTCATCGCCCCCGCGATCAGCCTGGTATAGTCGATGAGGGCCGCGGCTTCCGCTGCGGCAGCCGGGTCCTGCTTGGGCTCCTCAGGCTTGGCCTCGTCAGCGACCTTCGGCGCAGTTGGAATCGGGGCGACTAATGCCTCCGGAGACTTCGTGGCAATCGCCGTTTGCTGGGCCGGCTGCGATTGCGAATGATTCCAATACCAGGCGCCTCCGGCAACTGCAGCGATCACCGCCGCCCACGCCAGAAGCCCGGACGATTCCGCCTTCTTCTTCGGCATCGCCACATATGAACCGACCTGCTGCATGTCACGGCAGCAATCATCCCAACGTTTATAGATGACTGGTCCGTTTGCCGCCAGCATTCGGGTCAGAATTGGCCGATATGCCCCGGTAATCTCCGGCTTCATCGTCCAAGCCGTAAGCGCGCGGGCATTTGCGGATGGAGACGGACTTGTTCCGAACACAAGGTGGCAAACAAGCAAAGCGACCTGACGCATGTCCGAAGCTAGAGTTGGTTCGGCTTCGTTCGCGCCCAAAGCAATCGCGGGCGCCAGGCGCATCTCTTTCTTCTCGTCGAGCAACACGTTTGCCGCCGTGATCGCACCATGGGGTCCCCTCTGTTTGGAGAGAGTCCTCGCGACCCCAAGCGCGATCTCCCATGCCTCTGCAATTCTGAACTTCCGACGCCGCTCAAAATGAACCGTGAGAGCCCGGCCCTCGAAGAACGGCAGGGCGAAATAGAACGCTCCTTCGTCTTCAAAAGCGGCCACGACTTCCAGCATTCCACTTCCACAAAAGGCACTCGCACGCACCGAAGCGCGCTGGAATTGCTCGCGGCTTTCCTCAGTGACTCCGCCTTCGGGAACTACCTTACGCAGAAGGAAATGCTCTTGATCCCCAATGCGGCGGGCATCGACAAAGGAATCGCTACGGATCGCCAAAAGCTCAAAATCCGCCAGCCGCGGTGATTGCCGATTGCTCATAAAATAGTGGGGAGTTTCAAAAAAAGCCGAATGACACGTCCAACGCTGTAACCATGGACCATGACAATAGTTGCGGAGGTTAAATTACCCGAAAAGTTTAATCAAGACGCAGCTAGCCGTCAGGTGCGCCATAAGACGATCGCCTGGAGCGCAGCCATAATGCGCCGAATCAATCCGTCGTAGCCACGCTTTTTGCCGCCGCAGCCAATTCCAGCTGTTTTAACTGCCCCGTGAGGAAGGAAGCTACAGTTTTTCCAAATTCGAGAACGGAAGGCGCGCAGCCAGCCTCCTTCTCGAGACTAGTCATCTCGACCCCGGCGATACCGCAGGGTGTGATATGATTGAACGCCGCCAAGTCGCCGGAAACGTTGAGGGCAAATCCGTGCATGCTGATCCAGCGTCGAACACCGACCCCGATTGATGCAATTTTCCGGTCCTCGACCCACACCCCCGTCAATCCTTCGCGACGCCGCGCCGTCACCCCATAGTGACGCAGGGTCTCAATCAACGTTTCCTCAATGGCGCGAAGATAACGATGCAAGTCCTGCCCGAAGCGGTGCAGATCCAGAATAGGATAACCAACCAGTTGTCCCGGCCCGTGGTACGTAGCCTGTCCGCCTCGATTGATCCGAACGACCGCGTGCGGAAGCTGTGCGGGATCATGCAAGCTGCTCTGATCCGGCGTGCGGCCGATGGTGTAGACCGGCTCGTGCTCGAGTAGCAGCAATTCGTCGACGTCCGAGTCACCAGCAATCTTGCACGATACGATCTCCTCCTGCAGCGCGAGGGCTCTTTCGTAGGCGACGCGGCCAAGCCAGGAAATTTTCATCTTAGCTTCGATTAGATGCGTTCGATCAGAGCGACTCCACGGCTTGCGGAATCCATGGACTGAAAATGCGTGAGACCAATCGCAAGGGCATCCGCCGCATCAGAACCGGGTGTCTCAGTG
>FTBG01000243.1_pt1 | contig 24514 bp, 17 predicted proteins | sample 1639311 | NCBI WGS metagenome assembly FTBG01 (sample SAMEA3914864, study PRJEB12502) | metagenome | biome: forest; material: soil | place: USA | collected 2012-03-12 | depth 0.3 m | reverse complement strand
CTTTCAAAGCGCAGGATTTGCAAATGGAACGGTACAGTGGAGTGAGAAAATCCTCTCGGGCGTCGCTCGCTGCGGTAATGCCTAATTGGACGGCTGAGACGTGGCTGGCGCCGGTAGGGGGCGCGCTGAGCACACAACGAAAGCCGCTGTTAACGTCCCGAGAATCGGGCAGCCCATGGCCGCGGCGTGACGAAAGTAACCTTGATCGTTCGCTGAAAGACCAGTCACTTCCACGGTAGGTCCGGCCGGAATGACTTCCATCAAACCAATCCGCGACCCACTGGTACACGTTGCCCGCTAAATCATAGATACCAAATCGATTCGGGGTAAACATTCCTACCGGTAAAGTGTAAGCATGGCCATCGTTATAGCCGGAGAATCACAGCGGTTTGTTCCCTTCCGAATGGGGCGTCTTTTCACTGGAGGGTGATGGATTCGTTGCGGGTAAAATATACTGCCGCAAGATATCCACAAATTGCTCCTCCCGGCCAGGACTCCAGCCAGTAAATACCGCCACCAAATGGAGGCTCGGAAAAACAAATATCTGCTGCCCGCCAAACCCATCCGCTCGGCAGGACATGATAGTTTGATTTCGAACCTTAAATGGGCAAAGCCACCACTCATAGCCATAAGGCCGGTCCGGCGCCTGTTGCTTGATCGAGCTTCTGATCCAGCCTTCACTAACAATTTGTTTTTCCTGCCAGCGGCCTTCGTTTGCAATCAACCAGCCGATCTTGGCCATGTCGCGAGGTCTCAAGTAAAGCCCTCCTCCAGTATGAATGGTGCCGTCGGCAAATGTTCCTTTCCAGTCATAAGCAGTGATACCGAGCGGTGCAAACAGGTGGACCGCCGCGAATTTGTCCGGACGCAATCCGGAGACCTTGTGAATAATCTCACCCAGGACTATGGCAATGCCGTTGCTATACACAAATTTCACACCCGGCATCTCGACGACCGGTTTTCCAAGGAGAAATCCAACGGGGTCATTGCTATGATTTATCCGATAACCATCATTGCGCGGATCACTATAGGGATACGTTTCCTGGTCCCAGGCCAGGCCAGACGTCATCGAAAGAAAATGGCTTAAACAGACTTTGTCTTTATTTTCGCCCGCAAATTCCGGAAAAAATGTGGATATTTTCTCGTCGACGCTGCGAATGAGATGTTCATCGATCGCGACCCCGATCAAAAGTGAATTTACGCTCTTCGTCACGGATTGTTGCGTATGCAGCGTGTCCCGAGTAAACACCCGATACTTGCCGTTGGAATCCAATCCGGGGAAATACTCCTCTGCAACGAGTTTGCCGTCGCGTACAAGCAATACGCTGTGGATGTTTTGATAAGCGTGGTCGTTGATGCGATTGAATAATTCGCAAACCAAATTTGCATCCATGTTTTCACTGTCCAAAGAAGCTGTCTCCCATCCATCACCGGTCATTTCCGGAACCGCATAGTGATGCGTTTTTATGCGGTGCGCCGAGTCTCGATTTTTCCTGAAAAGGAAATGATAAAAGAGCACGGCAATGACGCTCGCGATAGCCAGGGCCGCAACGACAGCGGCCATCCATTGAGGCTTAATCCTGGTCAGAAATTTCCGCATACTAGTTTAGTAGTCAACTGCGGCAGACGTCTGACCTCCTCTTTATCGCGTTTTCGGAAAGGCTATCATGCTATCTTCAAGCTAAAGCCCGCGAAGCAATTTCAGCCGTCTTTTCCAAATCCGCGGCGGTGTGTGCGAGCGAGATGAATCCCGCTTCGAATTGCGACGGCGCAAAATAAACGCCTCCCTCGAGACACGCGTGAAAGTAACGCCCGAAGCGCTGGCGATCGCTATGCTGGGCGGATGCCAGATCGCGCACGGGTTGATCACAAAAATAGAGGCAAAACATCGAACCGATGCGATGAAATTGGAACGAAAGACCAGCGCGTTTTAAACCCGCGCGGACGCAATCCTCAAAAATCGCACCCAGCGAATCGAGTTGCTTCCAGCCATCGCGCTTTTCGAGTTCCCGGAGTTGCGCAAGGCCTGCGGCCATAGCCAGCGGATTTCCGGAAAGGGTGCCGGCCTGATAGACTGGCCCATCCGGAGAAAGCTGATCCATGATTTCCGCGCGACCGCCAAACGCGCCAACGGGCAGGCCACCACCGATGACCTTTCCGAGGGCCGTGAGATCCGGCCGAATCCCGCACAGTTCCTGGTATCCGCCTCGCGCCAGGCGAAAGCCCGTCATGACTTCATCGAAAATGAGGAGAGCGCCGTACTCCGTGCATAGCTCGCGAAGAAGCTCCAGAAAACCAGGCTCGGGAAGGTAGAGGCCAGCGTTGGCCGGCACAGGCTCGACGATAATTGCGGCGATCTCTTTCCCTTCCCGGGCAAATACGGCGCGCAGAGCATCGGCATCATTAAAAGGCAGCGTGATCGTCATGGCCGCAAGATCCGCGGGAATCCCCGCGCTGTCGGGCCGGCCATGGGTGAGAGCGCCACTGCCTGCCTTCACCAGCAGAGAATCCACGTGCCCGTGATAGCAACCTTCAAACTTGACAATGCGATCGCGACCGGTGAATCCCCGCGCCAGGCGGATGCAGGACATGGTGGCCTCCGTGCCGCTGTTCACCATGCGCACTTTCTCAATGGAAGGAACCCAATGGCAAATGGTGCGCGCCATCTCCACCTCGGCGGGATTGGGAATCCCAAAACTGACACCTCGGCTCGCCGCTGAGACGAGCGCCTCGGTGATCACCTTTGGCGCGTGACCGAGAATGGCGGGCCCCCAGGTGCCCACGTAGTCGATGTACTCATTGCCATCGACATCCCAGACGCGAGCGCCTGCGGCGCGTTCGACGAAAAACGGCTCCCCTCCCACCCCGCGAAAAGCACGAACCGGAGAATTGACCCCTCCGGGAATGAATTGGCGGGCCTCGGCAAAATATTGAGAAGAGCGTGAATGATGCATGATGGAATCCCGGAAATTTGACCAGGAATCGAACGGAATACACGGAGATACTTCCGCCGCGGAAACTGCGCCTTTTTGGGAAAGCCACTCCTCTGGTAACCAATGGCACCCACTTTTCGCGCTCTTTTCCACAGAGGCTTCGACACACAATTGACACGCTTCCGCCGCAGCTCCGTAACGAATGCCGCGGAACCTTCATTCCTTACCAAGAAGGACTTCGCAGCCCGCGCGACAAGCGCGTGTCACCCGTAAAGCAGTAGACGTGCTTCAAGCGGATTTTCCCATAAACGTCACCCGTTTGACATCTGTTCGTAACAATCGAATCCCATATGTAATCAATGCTATATGGCGCGCCCTATCTAGCTTTCACGTCACGCACACGTAACAGTAAAATCGTTGCTGGTGCGCCATGGTGGTTTGTAGCTTCGCCGCGAAATTAGTGCACAGGACCCGCCCGGGTTTTTTCCCTCTCTGCGCTAACCAACCCCGTACGTCGCAATATAACAAACATCAACCATGAGAATCACTATTCTTGGAGCAACCGCCGCCCTGGCCCTCGCCGGGACGATGTTCGTTGCCCCACTCGCCCACGCGGCCACCACCTCGTACTCTGACGGCGACCTTTTCCTCGGTTTCCGTGCCGCGGGAGGATCGCAAGATTACTTGATCGATATCGGACAGATCGATCAGTTCCTAAATAACCCCGCGCCGTTCACGCTCAGCCTGGGCAATATCGGCGCAGACCTGACAAGCGTTTTCGGCTCGAACTGGTACACCCGTACCGACGTTTTCTACAGCGTGATCGGCGGCAACCAGTTTGGCCTCGGTACAGACCCCTCGAATACGCTCTATTCCACCAAACTCTCAGGCGTCTGGGCTCGCAAAAGCGACGGTGCCCAAGGTTCGGTTACCACGGCAATTGCCAGCATGGGCTCCGCCTATGATAGCAACACTTCGACGGTGAACAGCCCGTTTGGCCTCATCCAAACAGCTACCGCCTCGAATGCTTACGCGACCTTTCAGCCTGGTGGCACACTGGCCAACTCCGGTGGCATCAGCTTCAACGCGTTCAACCCTTCGAATGAAGCCAATCCGTCTCAGGCGATGGCCCTTGAGCGTCTCACTTCGACGGCAAATGCGGCCGGCCAGACCGTCCTGGGCGGAATCGTCATCGATGGCAATGCCAATGTGCAATTCGTTCCGGAACCCGGATCGATTGCCCTGCTGACCTTTGGGGCCGGCCTGCTCGGCTTCATCCGCCCGCGCAATAAGCGTGTGGCCATGGCTGCCTAAATCGCTCACTTCGCTCATTTGCTAATCCTTCCCATCACACCTAAATCAACCCCTAATCCACACCCGTAAACGTAAGATGAAATCACTTAAAATCTCTCTCGCCGCAGGCGCCCTGGCAATTGCCATGGCCAGCGGTGCACATGCTCAGACCGTAATCCGCATCACCGGCTCCACTGCTTTCCGCAGTGCGACGGTGACGGCTATTTCCAACGTCATGGACGCCGGCTTCACCATGGGCTACGTCGGTGGCTCATTCACTGGCGCGGTCGCTTGTAACTTCTCCGGAACCGTCAGCGGCACTCCGGTCCTGATCAAGACCTGCTGGACCGGGTCCGAAGGCGGAATTCAAACCGTCTCTTTCGGAGCTTCCCCGCTCACCGTTCCGTTCCTACAGGACGGCGCCACCACCTCCGCCGCTGGCGCGGGCGGCACAGGCGGCACGAGCGGTCTCGCAGACCCTACTGTCGCGGCCAATCCACACAGTGATGAAATTCCGGACGTTGCCATGTCGGATACCTATCAATCCTCCTCGGCCTTCTTTGGGCTGTTCAAAGGAAAGACCTATCCGTCTTTGACGGAATCGCCGAACTCACCCGTCGGCGTGATTCCGTTCATCTTTGTGTCGAGCAAGAGCGCTCCGACCAGCGGCCCCGGCACGGTGACCAACATCACCACCCAGCTCGCTCAGAACCTCTTCAGCTCCGGCAAGGTGCAGCTTTCGCTGTTCACCGGTGTTTCTACCGACACCTCGTCGGTTTTGGCGACTGGCCGCGATCCCGACTCCGGCACCCGCCTCACCCTTCTTGCCGAAGTGGGCTTGGGTTCCACGGCGAGCGTGAAGCACTACCAACCCTCTGACTCCAGCGGCGTCGCAATCACCACCGCCGGTGGCTCGATTGCCAAGGCTGCGGTATGGCCGGCCAGCACGGTGAACACCATTGGCATCGCTGCCTTCAACGGTGGGTATAACAGCGGTGGAAAGCTCGCTAACGCGATGACCAACACCAGCACGACGCAATCGATCCTCAACGCGGGCGGACAGACGGTCGGAACCGGTGGCTGGTACATCACCCTCCTCGGCCAGAGCGATGCAGGCACCGCCACGGGCGGAGGCGCTCACGCCCTCAGCTACAACGGCGTGGCCTTTACCGTTACGGACATCCAGGAAGGTCACTACACCGCGTGGGGCTACGAGCACATGTACTATCGCTCGGGCGCGGTGGGAACCACCGTGCAGACGGTGGCCGACATCATCGCCAACCGAATCCTCCAGAACGATTCGCCCGTGCTCATCAGCAGCATGCACGTGGGCCGCTCGACCGACGGCGCTAAAGTTCAGTAATGATCTGAGAGGCTGGCACTTTGCCAGACTTCGACTTAAATTCACGGTGCGGGTGGAAACACCCGCACCGTTTCTTTTTATGAAACCTTCCCGCTTCGCTCTGCGCATTTCGCTGGCGCTCAATTTCATTTTAGCGGCGCTATGTCTCGGTCTATGGATGCGCAGCGGCGGTAGATCGCGAAGCGAGGAAACCGCTGCTCCTCAACAAACCAAAGAAACGACGCCGGCATCCGGCAGCCACTCCGCTTCCCTGCGGTGGAGCGCGATTGAGTCGGTAGATATCAAAACCTATCTCGGGAATCTCCGCTCGATCGGCTGCCCCGAGCCAGTGATTCGGAAAATCATCACCGGCGAAATTGATTCGTTATATGCGCGGAAACGTTTGGAAGCACAGAATCAGCTCGCGGAAAAAGGCGCGGACGCGGTCGCTCAATTGCTCGAGGATTTGCAGAAAGCCGAATCCGACGAGCTCGGTTCGCTTTTAGGACCCGATCCATCTGAGACCGTAACCGCATCCAATTCCCCTGACTCCTCCATCGCACTGAACTCCACGGCAGGCAGCAACCATTCTCCCGCTGAACAGGAATTAGCCCCGCTGCCCCTGGCCCTGGTGGAGCAGCATCAGGACCTGCATCTCACCGAGGATCAGGTCGTAGCGTGGGAGCATCTGCGCCAGCGCTTTTTAGCAACGCTCGGCAAGGCCAATCAAGACCCTAGCGATCCCAAGTATCTGGAAACGTGGGAGAAGGCGAGGTCGGATTTTGATCAGCAGTTCAAGGCTCTGTTTGGAACTGCGGCGCTACAGATGCAGCAATGGCAGAGTGCGCATGACCCGGAAGTCGCGCCTCCTGCCTCAAAATAATCTAGGAAACAGCGCCGAGCGGAGCCCGCTCGCGGACCCTGCCGGTCGTTCCCGGCATCAATCGTGCTCGAAAGCATCCTTGCTTATCCTGCATCCGTGAATCTGAAGCCGTTCATTTCATTGCTCTGCGCTGTCTTCGCATGGGCAGGGACCGTCCTGGCGCAAGACCAGACTGTCTATGATGATGCACTGCAGAACGGCTGGCAGAGCTACGGGTGGGCCACGCTCAATTTCAGCAACACCTCACCCGTACACAACGGGCCACATTCCATCAGCGTAGTGGATCCCACGACCAGTTACCAGGCGCTGTACCTCCACCACTCCGCATTTGACCCCAGCCTTTATCAAAGCCTCAGCTTTTGGATTTATCCCACCAAAGCCGGGACCAATGAACTCAACCTGGAAGCCACCCTTTCGGGAAATGCACAGGCAGCCATTCATCTTTCGTTCACTGCACAACAAATCAACAAGTGGCAACAAGTAACGCAATCACTGGCCAGCCTGGGAGTGGCCGGCAACCCGGGTTTTGATGGATTTTGGATTCAAAATAACACCGGCGCGTCCAACACGTTTTACGTGGATGACATCACCCTGGTGGCCGCACCTCTTCCTCCTCAGCTTTTGCTAAACGTGAATCCGCAGGCCGTCATCCGCACGATTGATGATCGGATATACGGGCTGAACCTGGCGATTTGGGACAGCGCGCTTTCTGGCGCAACCAGCGCTTCGTTGCTCACGAACATGAACACGCGGATCGTGCGTTTTCCCGGCGGAAGCTCATCGGACGATTACGACTGGCAAACAGGCAAATCTGTATCAAGCGGCACAAGCTGGGTGAACAACGCCGCGACCTTCGCTAAAGTAACCGCGGCGCGCGGCGCGCAGGCTTTTGTGACCGTGAACTACGGAAACGGCACCCCCGAACAGGCTGCCGCGTGGGTCGCTTACTACAACGCCTCTCCGACAAGCAACGTAGCGATCGGTGTGGATTCGAAAGGACGCGATTGGAAGACGGCAGGCTACTGGGCTTCGCTGCGCGCCGCCGCACCACTGGGCCAAAATGATGGCAGCAATTTTCTGCGGCTCACGCACCCTGCGGCGTATGCTCTGAAATACTGGGAGATCGGAAACGAATGTTATGGAGACTGGGAAAATGATCAGCACGGGGTGACTGGAAGCGGGCTTACCGGCGCGCAGCACGACCCCTACACTTATGCGCAGGCTTTCCAGAACTATTATCACAAAATGATCGCCGTGGACCCCACGATCCACATCGGCGCCGTGGCCAATCCGCGAGAAGATAGCTATGGAATCGGCACTCACGCGGTCGCAAATCCCAACGAAGGCAATAGTCTTCACACGGGATGGAGCGCCGTGATGCTGGCGACTCTGAAGGCGGAAGGCACCCTGCCGCATTTTCTCATTCACCACTTTTACGCGCAAAATCCCGGCAACGAAACAGACGCCGGCCTTCTCCAATCGGGCGCGGATCTCCAATCCGACGCAGCGAATTTGCGCAAAATGATCACAGACTATGCCGGCGCCGCACAAGGCGCAGCCATCGAGCTCAACGTAACCGAGATGAACTCCGTGAGTTCCAACCCCGGAAAGCAATCGGTAAGCCTGGTCAACGCGCTGTTCATGGCGGACGCCATGGGGAATCTGGCTCAGACGGAGTTCAACGCGTGCACCTGGTGGGATTTTCGCAACGGCGGAGGCGGCGGCAACAATGACGCTGCTCTCTATGGATGGAGAATGTTTGGCGACTACGGAGTGGTGGCGAGCGGAGATCGTGGCGACACGCCAGTGAATACCCCTTATCCTAACTACTACGCAGCCAAATTGCTGACGAATTGGGGGCACGGTGGTGATCGCCTCGTAAGCACCACCAGCAATTACCCGTTACTTTCCGCTTACACAGCAAAACTAGCGAATGGAAACCTCGCGGTGCTCGTGGTGAACAAGCATCCAGCAAACGATTTGACGGCGCAAATTTCGCTCGGCTCCTTCACTCCGGGTTCGGGCACGGGAACTCTCTATTCTTACGGCAAACCCAATGATCTCGCGAATGCGGATCTCACCCAGAGCACTTTTAACCCGAGCTCAGGCACGTTTTCCTATACGTTCCTCTCGTACTCGGCGAGCGTGCTAATCGTGAAAAGCCAATATCAGGCATGGCGGGAATCGCAGTTCACCTCCTCAGAGCTGAACGATCCGACCGTCAGCGGCGATAACGCGGAGCCGGCCGGTGACGGTCTGTCAAATTTAACCAAGTATGCCATGGGTTTGCCTCCCCACACGTCTTCTGCCGCCGGCGGTCCGTTACTTGGCTTTCAAAGCCTTTCGGGAAAAAGCTATCTTTCGCTCACGTTTACCAGACAGATCACCCTTTCTGATATTCAGTACGTCGTGGAGGTTTCCAGCGATTTGCAAAACTGGCAATCGGGCAGCAGCTTCACTCTGCGCACAGACGACGGCACCACCAGCCGCGCGACCTATCGCGATTTGACAGCGATCCAGGATGCGCCACACCGTTTCATTCGCCTGAAAATCGTGCGGTTTTAGGAGGCCCGGCGCGCACCGGTATGCAACATTTTTAAGGCGTGCTGGTTTAACTAGCGACCATGCGATATCTGCAATTTCTTCTCCTCGTTCTCGCCTCCCTCCAGGAACAGATCCTCTCTGCGGAAAATTCTCGTCCAAACATTCTGATGTGCGTCGCGGACGACTGGAGCTATGGACACGCCTCCATCTACGGAGATCCTGTGGTGAAAACTCCAAACTTCGATCGCGTGGCGAGAGAGGGAGCGCTATTTCACCACGCGCACTGCGCAGCGGCTTCGTGCACTCCGAGCCGCGCCGCCATGCTCACCGGCCTCTGGCCCCACGAACTCGCAGAAGGCGGGAGCTTGTGGAGTTCATTGCCGGCGCGCTTTGCGGTGTATCCGGATCTTTTGGAGAAAGCGGGATACGCAGTTGGATGCGAAGGCAAAGGCTGGGGACCGGGCGATTTCAAAGCGGGCGGGCGCGACCGAAATCCAGCGGGGCCGCCGGTGAAATTTGAAGCGTTTCTCGGCAAGCTCGCCAAGGATCACCCGTTTTGCTTTTGGTACGGATCACACGATCCGCATCGGCCGTACGTACCCGGAAGCGGAGCCGCTTCGGGATTGAAAGCGCAAGACGTGCGCGTGCCCGCTGCCTGGCCGGATTCGCCTGAAGTCCGCAGTGATATGTTAGATTACTATTTTGCCGTACAGCGCTTTGACGCACGCGTGGGAGAAATCCTCGCCGCTCTGGAAAAAGCCGGGCGCCTCGACGACACGCTCGTCGTGGTAACGAGTGATAACGGGATGCCATTTCCGCACGGCAAAGCGACTTGCTACGATCTCGGCACGCGCATGCCGCTGGCAGTCCGCTGGCCATCGCACATTAAGGCAGGCGCTGTCATCAATACTTTTGTGAGCCAGGTTGCTTTCGCCCCGACGTTTCTCGAAGCGGCCGGACTCTCGATTCCACCGGAAATGGCCGAGAAGAGCCTGCTCTCGTTACTTGAAGGGAAAATGACTGATGGCGCGGACAAAATTTTCGCTGAGCGAGAGCGGCACGCTCAAGTACGCAAGGGCGACGGCAGCTACCCGGTGCGCTCGATTCGCACTGGTAAATGGCTCTATATCCACAATTTTCGCCCCGAGCGCTGGCCCGCGGGCGACCCGGAAATGGTTTTCTCCGTAGGTGAATTTGGTGACGTTGATCCCGGACCTACAAAGGACTTCATCCTCTCGCACCGCGATGTGCCGAGCCTCACCCACTACTTCAACAGTTCCTTCGCCAAACGCCCGGAAGAGGAGCTCTATGACGTCGAGGCTGATCCCGAACAATTGCACAACCTCGTGGGCACCACTGAACTGCGAGAGACACAATCAAAACTGCGCGCGGAGTTGGATCAATGGATGCGGGAAAAGGGAGATCCGCGTGCGACTTCGGACGACGACCGTTGGGATAAATACCCCTATTACGGTGCACCTGGGCGAGAGATGAAGCCGCCGGAGAAGGCTAGTTCAGCCGGTCCAGCAAAATGAATAGTAATACGCCGGCGAAGATATTCGCGATCCGGTGCTTCTACCCCGCATGGGTGCATACCAAATCGCGTTCCGGCTGAATCTGCCAGCGTTTGGCCACCACGCCATGATCGTTGCTTAACCCCCAGCGATCGGGCAATGGATCACCAGTGTATCCAGGATTGGCGCCCTTCAGCTCCATGCAGCCGGCGTTGTCGCCAATCTGATTGATCTGCGCGATTTCCTCGGCCGTGAGCTGCACATCGGGAAGACTCGCCAGCTCATCGATTTTCGCTTCTATGGATTTGGCCTTTTCTCCCGATTCCTGAATGAGCGTCGGGATAACGCTGCGGATCGGCGCGTGCGAGAGATTCCAAATACACGCGAGCTGCAGCAGCGTGAGTCCGTGCTTCTCCACAATGGGCAGCATTTTTTCGATTTTCGAACTCCCCGCTTCCACCCAACCCGCCGGACGAAACGTGCGATGATCGTATTTCGCAAAAGCGTGGCCCGGCTTGACGTCGCCATGAAAGAGACCGCCGTAATCGACCACGCGCGTGATGAGCTTCACCTCGTGCTCCGTCGCGCTGTCCAGACACATCCGGCCCGGCCACGGCTCCAGAGGATTGAGAATGATCATCGCCCAATCAAGCAGCGGGCCAAACCGCTCGAAGGTAAGCAAAATATCGAGGGTGAAACCATTCGCCGGCCCGGGCGCAACCCCGATCATTTCGGTGAGCTTGGCCTCACGCATTTTATCCATCGCCGTCCAAACCGCTTCGCTGGTGTACCCGATGGAGTCGGGATTATGCAGCATGAGGCAGTCAAATCGATCGACGCCACATCGCTCCAGCGATTTCTCCGTGGCCATGCGCACGTAATCCGCGTAGTCGCGCGCACCGCGAAGCTGCGGATCGGTAAAGCGCGGATAGCCTTTGGAGCCGGCGCGTTCGCCTTTGTAAAAATCGTGACCGATCATTCCCACGAGGCAGTAGGAATCGCGCGGCACCCCCGCAAGAGCGCGCCCCAGCATTTCATCGGCCGCCCCATTTCCGTACACGTCGGAAGTCATGAAGGTGCGGATGCCCTTCTCATGCGCGCGGCGGATGCAGGCAAGAAAACGTTCGTCATCAAGCGGCTCGCCGAAATGCATAAAGCGGCCACCACTCCAGGTTCCGTAAGCTGTGCGGGAAAGATCCATATGGGATAGCAATTTTGGGTGAAAGACAGGGAATGGGAGAAGATCAAATTACCAAATTTGGCCAAATCGCCAAATGGAAGCGAAGGAGACCCGCAAAGATCTTGGATGCAGGCGGTATCTCCGGATTTACGTAACTGCTCCTTCCCCCGCTGCGCTGCTGTAGCCAGCTCTGTGAGCTGCGGGAGCGGGAGGAGGCGGTTTATTTCAATGTTCAATGCCCTGCTCCTCCCGGGTCACAGACCCGGGCTACAGCGCCGTCTTTCGTTGAGACCTCCTCCATTTGGCAATTTGGTCATTCTCCCCTGCGCCCCTCCGCGTGCTGACGCAGAAATTGCAGCTGTCGGACGATTTGCTCGTCGCGAAGCGCAATGAGCGCCGCCGGGTCGCGCTGAGACCAATCGTAGAATCCCTGACCAGCTTTCATGCCCGTCTGGCCTTCGCGCAGACGCCCCGTAAGCGCCTCGGCTGGAGCCGCATTCGTCGCCAAATGAGGAAACAAGTAACGCTCGACGCTTTCCACGAGGCTCAGTCCCACCAGATCGATATTTTCCATCGGCCCCAGCGCCGGCAGCCGCAGGGCAAAGGTCCCTTTCACCACCTGATCGATATCTTCCGGCGTGCATACCCCCGCATCGACCAGCGCCAGCGCCTCGCGCCACATCGCGTGCATGAGGCGATTTCCCACAAAGCCCGGCACATCCGCACAACGCACCGGAGTCTTGCCCGCCCGTCGCAGCAAATCGCAGGCGCGCTCTACTTGCTCAGCAGGCGTCGCCTTGCCCGCGACCACCTCCACCACCGGAATGAGATGCGGCGGATTCCAAAAATGCGCACCCACCAGCACCTCTTCCATTCCGCTGCCCCGCGCCATATCCGTGATGCTGATGGCGCTCGTGCACGACATCACCAGCGCGCGCCGCTCCAGACAACCGCGCAGTTTGCTGAGCACCTCACACTTCTGCCCCAAATCTTCCGCGATGCACTCCAGCACCGCATCCGAAGTTGCATCGATCACCGCAAAATCCGGCTCCAGATGCAACTGCCCTGCCTCTCCCTTCACCACCCCAAAATGTTCATCCAAAAACCGCTCAACCGCCGTCAACCCCGGCTCCACCGCGCGCAACTTCTCCGGATTCCGTGCCCAAAGCCGCACCTCAAACCCCGCCCTGCGAAAAAGCACCGCCGCTGCAGCACCCATCTGCCCCGCGCCGAGGATGCCGATGCGGTGGATGGGGTTGTTCTGCTTTCCACTTGAATGCATATGCGACGCTCCAAAACGACACCGTTATCGTCAAGCAACAACTGCATGGAACCACCTCGATGAAACAGAAATGGCTCGTGACGGAAGCCACGAGCCATTTCAAAAGTAACATGCCACGAGCGGCAGTGAAGCGGCTTCGATTCTACTGAGTCCTACGGATTATTGTCCGCGTATTCGCCGACATACCACACCTGATGTCCAATCTCAAAACTAGTGTTTGATTTGTAAGTTGTGGTCTCGTATTCGGTGCCGGCGCCGTCGCACACGAAGAAGAGGTAGGCGATTCCATTCGTCACAAGGCGCGACAGATGGGTGGGATTTAGAATCGGATGGAAGCCTGCCGTTAGCACACGCACGGGCGTTTCCGAGTCGTTCGGGCTGGAAACCTGATCTTCGTAAGTAACCGTCTGCCAAAGTGTGGGCGTGTTATTGTTGGTGGGATCATCGGCAACAAAGTAAACGCGCCCCCCATTGCCATCGCCGTTCGAAAAACGTTCGACCGCCGGAGTGATGTCTCGAATGTTAGCAAAGGCGCCCAAATCCTGATAACCGTCGGGTGTTCCATTGGTCCGGTAGAGGTGCTCGCCATTGCCATCCCCTGGGTCAGCTACGAAGAAGGTCGTGTTATCGGCCTGCGTGAAATTCCGCGGATTGGAAGAACCAGACCCGTGTGCATTGATATCGCCCAAAGAGCTGATGTATGCGCCCGCGAAGTTACCTGCCACATAGGGTTCCCGGCCATAAGTAGCATCGGTACCGGAGAAAGAGTACCCCTGGTTATCGCCAAAATGGCAGTAGCGATAAAATTGCATATTTTCTGGACTCAAATCTCCAGGATTCGTATCGACTCCGCCAACAAGGTAAGGACCGGTCGTGGGATCGCTGGGCGTATAGCCCCACACTTCTCCATTCGGTTCCCCCGTAATCGGTAAAACAAAGAACACCCCTTGAGGTGTGGCTGTCACACCAGTCGGTCGGACCAAAAGAGAAAATTGAAACGCAGCCGTCCGTTCAAACAAGCCGCTGATCGTGATTCTCGGGTCATGTTTTCCCGCGTTCGGGTTGCTGACGGCTTCGTAGAGATCGTACCCTGTGCCGTTGTAAGCCGTGAAGTAGGCCCTGCCACCGTAAGAAGCGGACAACTCAGGAAAGTACGCCGACATTCCTTCCGGAAATGATCCTTCAGCCACGAACGTCTTTTTCGAACCAGTAGAATTCGTATCGATGTCGTCGAGCACTTTTGTTCCACCAGGAGTGCCATTGGTGACCCATAGCTCCTTGCCCACTTTCTTGTTCGGAGCTGCAAAAATAGCCAATGGGAAAAGATTCTGCTTCCGGTTCCCTTCAGGGTACTGGCCTACCTCGTCAATGATGCATACGTCGGAGAGCATCTGGTCAGCGTCCTGCCCGGTTGGATCGGTATCCGTCTTTTTCAGGAAGACAGCACCGAAAGGATGAGAAGCAATGCGCCACAACCCTTTGCCCTTTTCGTGAAAAAACCCGACTGACTTGGCGTCGTCGGTGAAGTCGTATTCAGCCACATAATTGTCCACATCTCCCTTTGCGACGGGACCAGGCTTGAGCGGATATTTCTTTGTCGCGATTTCTTCAGGCCGCAGCACCAAATCGATTCCTCCCTTGGTGTGTACCACCGCTTTGGCGTAAATTTTCCGGGTCTTCCCATTAGGGCTAGCAGTGAAGAAAAGGTAATTGCCGACATGCCCGATGATCTGCGGTGACGGATCAGTTGCCCCCGTATTTCCTTTCGGATTGATGATAAGATTGATCGGTCGCGCTGGAGCCTCTTGGGCAAAGGCACCAGTAAATGAACATGCGAAACCGGAGAAAGCGGTTGCTAAGATAAAGAATTTCCTATTCATGCGGGTGTATTACGATCCTTGCGGGATTTCTTGCGGATTTAGTAGTATTTGCGGTGATTATTGCAAGAAAAATGGAGGGGCTGAAGATCTTGCGACGCGGCTCACTCTTTGGGGTGTATTCCCGCGCGAAAATTGCCCGAAAAACGAATTGTTTTCGATAAAAAGATGAGTGATTTCGATCCAGCTCAAACTCCTGAAGAACTGCGCGAGTTGATGCGGCTGGAGTTGACTGTTCAGCGGCTCGACGCAGGCGGTGAGCAGGAGATCCAGCACCACATTGCGAATCTGGAGGGCGTCGAAAGCGTGTCGATCCAAGGTGAAACCGTGGATGTTTATTACGACCCGTTGCGAATCACGGCAAAGGACTTGCGCGAGCTGATCACGCATGACGGTCTTTCGATAAAGGAAATCGAAGCGGATCGCGTGTCACCCATGGCGAGCGACAGCGGTGAGGCTAGCTAAACTTTCGCTGTTCGCCTGTGATGGGCACCCTAAAGTAGGTCCGCACGCCGAACGACACCGCCTTTTAGCAAACACTTGAATTTCCCACGCATCGCTGAGCTTTTTGAAGAAAACTTTACCGCACGCGGTGAACTAGGGGCGTCGGTTTCGATCTGGCGGGGTGAACGGGAAGTCGTTTCGCTGGCGGGCGGATTTCAGGATCGGGAGCGCACGTGCCCTTGGGCCGCAGAAACGCCGGTGCTCTTTTGGTCGGCGACGAAAGGACTGGCCGCGGGGTGTCTCTTGCACGCATGCCAGGAGCACGGAGTTTCGCTAGTTGAAAAGGTCGCACGCTATTGGCCGGAATTTGGCGTCAATGGAAAAGAAGAGATCACCATTGCGCAATTGCTATCGCATCAGGCCGGGCTCGCTTCGCTGAGTCGCGATGTGCCCGTGCTGGATTACGATGCCGTAGTCCAGGCACTGGCGGAACAAACACCGCGATGGCACGTGGGCGAAGGACATGGATATCATCCGCGTACCTTTGGTTTTTTGCTGGATGAACTGTCGCGGCGGATCACGGGCGGAGTGACGATTCGCGAATATTGGCGCGCCGTTTTTGCCGAGCCATTGGGGCTGAATCTCTGGATCGGAATTCCTGAGGAAAACCTCGACGATGTGGCGCCGGTTTTTCCCGCGCGCGCCACGCCGCCCAAGGGCGATGTTTTTTACACGGCATTCCTCACGGCCGGATCGATGACAGCACGCGCCTTCGCCTCACCCAAGGGACTGCACAGCGCGGCAGCCATGAATACGCCCGAGGCGCGCAGTGCCTCACTCGCCGGCTTTGGAGGAATTGGCACCGCCTCATCGCTGGCGAAATACTATGCAATGCTAGCTAATGGTGGTGCGCTCGAGGGGCGGAGATATTTTGGCGACGTGATGATGCGCGCCATGGAAACCACGCTCACTCAGGGACCGGATTGTGTGTTACTTTTGGAGACTGCGTTCTCCGCGGGCTTCATGAAAGATCCGGTGGATGGCGAGGGAAGAAAGCTCAGGCAAATCTTCGGACCATCACCCAGGGCCTTTGGACAGCCCGGCGCAGGCGGGAGCCACGCCTTTGCCGATCCGGAAAATGCCATTTCGTTTGCCTATGTTATGAATCAGATGGAGCCCGGCGTATTGCCGAACGAAAAGGCACTGGGAATGATAGAGGCGATGTACGAAGATGCGGAATAAGATCGCCCTCTTGATCGTCGCACGGAGCGCGAAACAGAAGAGTTGACTGTTAAATCTAAATCAACCCTTACTCCACCTGGCGGAGCTGAATGGTATCGATGACTTTCTCTCGCGCGAGCACATTGGCGATCACCACCAGCCAGGCGCCTGCACCGCACCATTCGCGACGTTTCAAGTAATCGATCGCATTAAGAATCGTTTGCTCCGGATCAACGCTAAACCGCATGAGAAACGGCTCGACACCCCAAGGCAGAAGGAGCTGCCGGAAAAGCGCCTCGTCGTCCGTGAAAGCATAGATAGGAACTCCGTCGGCCCGCAGAGCGGCGAGCGTATAGGCCAAAAAACCGCTGCGCGTGAAAACAACGATGCCCGCTTGCCCCAGCTCTTGCGCGAGTACGGCGGCGGATCGCAACATTTTCGCTTTCGGCTCGTCGAGGCGCAACGTCTCATTGAGAAGCCGCTTTTCCGAAGGCTCGATACTGGTGATGATGTTTTTCATCACATCGACACATTCGAGCGGATACAGGCCCGTGGTGGTCTCGCCGGAAAGCATCACGGCGTCGGCCCGTTCGCGGATGGCATTGGAGATATCGGAAACCTCAGCGCGCGTTGGAACGGGAGCAGTGATCATCGATTCCAGCAGATGCGTGGCAATGATGGCCGGTTTCCCGAGCGCCAGGCACATCTGGACGATTCGCGCTTCGACGAGCGGCAGCTTGAAATAGTCAATCTCGATCCCGAGATCACCGCGCGCGACCATCACAGCATCCGTTTCGCGCACGATGGCCTCCAGATTTCGGAAGCCGGTTTGATCTTCGATCTTCGCTATAACGCGCGCCGATGAGCCAAGCGAGACAAGTAACTCCCGAAGAGCCACGATGTCTTCCGCCCGGCGCACAAAAGAAAGCGCCACAAAATCGATGCCTGCGGCCGCTCCCGCTCGCAGATCCGCCTCATCTTTTTGGGTGAGCGCCGGCAGGTTCACATCCACACCGGGAAGATTGATGTGACGCCGTGAACCCAGTTTCCCCGGAATGACCACACGGCAACGAACGCGCACTGCGTCCTTCTCCAATACCTGGAGGCGGATGAGACCGCTATCCACAAGCACCGTGGAACCCACATCGACATCGGCCGGAAGACCCGGGTAATTCACATCAATGCCGGCTACATCGGCCGACGGCTTCTCGGTGTGAAATTCAAAGATGTCGCCGCATTTCAGTTCAATGGGTTGAGCCACCACGCCCGTGCGAATTTCCGGCCCTTTAATATCCATCATCACCGCGACGTGGCGTCCGACCTTGCGCGATACTTCGCGGATTCTGCGGACTAGTTCTCCCACGGAATCACACGACGCGTGCGCCATGTTAATCCGCATCACATCCACCCCGGCGCAGATTAATTGCTCGATCCGCTCAGGGCTGTCCGTCGCCGGCCCGAGCGTGGCCACGATTTTGGTATGTCGATAGTATCCTCGCATCATGATAGAGTTAGATTTGCTGCCGTTTGCGGGCAGCAATTTTCGATTATGTGGATCGACGCGAGGAGAAATCGACGACCCGACGCGAAAGTACCAATGGCCGCAGATTCAGCCAAGAAGGAAATTTTTCGGAGCCAGGACGCACTCAGTGCCAGCAGCACTCCTCCGTCGTGATTCAGCTTCCGGCAGATTGCGCAGCGTGATCGCGATTGAGCGTATTGCGCACCGCGGCATTTTCAGGGAAGCGCTCCAGGTATGCAGTCCATATAATCTCTCCTTCGTGCCAGCGCTTCATTTCATCGAAAGTATTTCCGAGCATAATGTACGCATCCGGCCGAGTGGGATCGGCATCGATCGTTCGCCTTAAATAAGGAATGGCCTCTTCTTTCCGGTTTCGCGCGAGCAGGATTTGCGAAATGGCGAGCAGGCACTTTCCATACTTGGGATTGAGTTCCAAAGCTTTCCGATAGTTCTCTAGTGCCGCATCCTCGTGTCCGAGCTTTTGCTCGAGGACGCCCAGATTTTGCCAGGTAAAAGGCACTTGAGGCATGATTTCCAGGCTCCGCAGATAGCTTTCCCTGGCGCGATCGAGGTCTCCCTTATCCAGATAAGCCGTGCCGAGATTCAAGTAACACAAGCCATTGTTCTGGGTCACCGCAATGGCGCGGCTCGCAGCCGTGATGCTATTTTCCCAAAAAGTAACCTGCCGCATCGAACATGCCGCCAGCGTCGCAATCGCCAGAGAAGCTACCATGGCGAAAACGCGCGGACGTCCCTCCAGCCAGGCGCCGATGCCCCAGACCAGAGCGATGAAGATCCCGATCACCGAAGGATAGGCGTAGCGATCGGCCATGGCCTGACCGCCGATCTGCATAATGCCAATCACCGGCCCAAGCACGACGCCAAACCAAATCCAGCCCGCAAGTAACCACGGATAGCGGCGCCTGAAAAGCAACACCACTCCCGTCACCGCTACAAGAAAACCGAACGCGACTGCGGCCTGCCAAAAGGGCAATGCGGGGCCCGGATGCGGGTAGTAAATCGCCAGATCACTCGGCCAGAACACCCGCCTCACGTAGGTGGCATAGGAAACCAGGGCATTTTCAATGCGCAGGGGAAGAGAGAGCGCCGCGGTCGATTGAACCGCTCCGGTATCCTGCTGGCTAAACACCGCCAGGACCGCTCCTCCCACTGCCAAGAGGAGCAAAGGCACCTTTTCTGCCATCAGGTGGATCTGCTCACGGCGATTGGCGCCCGCCTTTTCCCAGCGGCGCAACGGCCAAAAGTCGAGCACGAGCAAGACAAATGGGACGGTCACGCCCATCGGTTTGGACATGAGGCAAGCCAGGTACACTCCCAGAAGCATAAAGTAACGAGATCGCGTATCGTTCCGCACATAGCGAGCATAAGCCCAGAGCGTGGCGAAAAAGAAAAAGGCGCTTACCAAGTCCTTGCGCGCGGAAAGCCAGGACACTGGCTCGACGTTGAGCGGATGAACGAGAAACAGCAACGCCACAAACACCGATCGCCACCAACATCCCGTAAGGCTAAAGAGCGCTGCGCACAGCACAACCGCGTTGCTGAAATGGAAAAGGGCATTGGTGATATGAAAAGGCCCAGGTCGCACTCCGTAGATCTGCGCATCCGCCAAACGCGAGAGCAAGGTAAGCGGGCTCCAGTATTCCGCGCGAAGCGAATGCTCGGTGAGATTTGCGGTGAATGCCCACCGAATGCTGGACCCGGTCAGGCCCTCCTTAAGCCACGGATTTTCCGCGAGGTACCGGTTATCGTCGAAATTGAGAAAATCGAAGTGCCCCACCGGGTGGTAGATGACCACAGAAAGGAGAGCGGCAATTCCCAGGAAAATACACCAGAGAAGAGGAGAAGTTCGGGGGCCCGGCGATGTCATGCGCGCGCCTTCATAGCGGAAGACCATCGATAGGAAGAGAAGTTATTGCGCGACTTAGGAATTCGGGTGGGATCAATCAATGACACCAATCCTCCCACATTGATCGATAAGCGGCTTCAATTCCATGCGCAAATCCCGCGGCGTCGCAGATGGCGGACACGCGCATCCTTTCGCGCAATTGGGAACACAACCGCGCGAGCCCTGGAAGGTCGGCCTCATGCCTTTGGGGATTTGCCTGCGGATGTTGCCAGGCGAGTTTCAGATAAAAGTCAGCTTCGGATTTGTCCGTTGCCACGCAGGAGATATTTATACGTGGTCAACTCTTCCAAGGCCATCGGCCCGCGCGCGTGAAGTTTGTCTGTGGAAATTCCGATCTCCGCGCCAAAACCAAATTCACCGCCATCAGTAAACCGGGTGGAGGCGTTCCAATAAACTGTTGCCGAATCAACCTCCGCCAAAAACCGCTCCGCCGTCGCTTCGTTACTTGTGATAATCCCATCGCTATGATGCGAACCGTTCTCCTCGATATGCGCGACGGCCTCTTCCGGCGAATCCACCACTTTGGCGGCAAGGATCAGGTCGAGGAATTCCGTGCGGTAATCCTGTGCCGTCGCCGCTTTCGCTTTGCCACCCAGCAGGTCCACCGCGCGCTGGTCGCCTCGGATTTCGACTCCCTTCTCCAGGAGAGCCTTGCCCGCCGTGGCAAAAAATTTCTCCGCAATATCGCGATGCACGAGCACCGTCTCGATGGCATTGCAAACGCCAGGCCGCTGGCACTTGGCATTCACGACGATTTTCTCCGCCATCCCCAAATCCGCCTCGCGATCGACATAAATAATGCAAATGCCATCGTAATGTTTGATCACGGGCATGCGCGCATGGGAAACCACCGTTTCAATCAGCCCCTTGCCGCCGCGCGGTACGATCACATCGAGATACTGATCCATCGCGCACAGGTGTTTCACCGCTTCGCGATCCGTCACAGGAATCAATAGGATCGCATCTTTGGGCAGGCCAGCCTTGGCGCCTCCGCGGCCCAGCGCCTCCGCGATGGCTATATTGGAATGGATCGATTCGGAGCCGCCACGGAGGATCGTCGCGTTGCCCGTCTTAGTGCAAAGGACCGCCGCGTCGCTCGTCACGTTGGGCCGCGATTCATAGATAATGCCGACTACGCCGATCGGCACGCGCACTTTGCTGATCCGCAGGCCGTTGGGCCGCGTCCAATCCCGGATCGTTTCTCCCACCGGATCGGGCAGCTCCGCGACCTGGCGAATGCCCTCGGCCATGGCTTGCAGCCGCTTGGCATTTAGCGTCAGCCGATCGATCATCGCACTGGAAAGACCGTCTGCCTTGGCCTTCTCCGTATCTTTCGCATTGGCCGCAAGGATTTCGTCGCCCGCCGCGACAATTTCGTCCGCCATCGCCAGCAGGCCGCGGTTCTTTTCCTCGGCGCTGGTGCGAGCGAGAATGCGGGCGGCCGCGCGGGCGCGCTTCCCAAAGTCGAGGATCTGTTCTTTAAGGTCGGTCATAGGCTGGCCTGGGAACGGCGCGGCGCGACGCTTTCCGTGGTTACTTTAGGAAAATGCGTGCCGGCATGCTTGCCCCGGGCGATGTCGGTAATCTGCCCCGCTTTGCGCCCGCTGGCAATCCAAGTCGGGATGCCCGCCTCGATCGCCAGCTTCACCGCCTGAAGCTTCGAGTTCATGCCGCCCACCGAAAGGCGCCCCTTTTCCGTGCGCACAAAGCGAGTCACCGCGTCGATATCGGTCACTTCGGGAATGGTCGCACCATTTTCGTCCAGCAAACCATCCACACTCGTAAGCAGGATCAGCGTATCGGCAGCGGCGAGGATGGCCACTTCCGCGGAGAGGCGGTCGTTGTCCCCAAATTTCAATTCTTCGACGGCGACCGAATCGTTTTCGTTGATGATCGGCACGACCGTGCGGCGCTCAAAAAGACACTCTAGAGTGCTCTGCGCATTTTGGTTCCGGAGGCGGCTATCGAGGTCTCCGTGGGTGAGGAGCAATTGAGCCACATTTAGCCCCTCCTGCTCAAACATCGTCGCGTACATCTGCATGAGCTTTACCTGCCCGATCGCCGCACAAGCCTGCCGGGCGGAAAGTTCTTCTGGACGCTCGCGGAGACCCAACGCACCCAAACCCGCAGCCACCGCACCGCTCGACACCATCAGACATTGGTGCCCATCACGGACCAATGCAGACACCTCCGAGGCGATCCGCCGAAATTGCGGCTCATCCAAGGTGGTGCCCTCGGGATTGGCCAGTACGCCGGAGCCGAATTTGAGAACGATGCGCATCAGGAAAAAAAAGGGGCAGGAAGGTAAGGCTGGACCGGGTGGGTGTGTCGAGCAAGAAGCCAGCAGCCTTACCTCACCTCTGGCCAGATCTTAAGATAAGGGTCACGGCGGCTGTGATCTATCGATGACTACCCCGGGGAACGCCAATCTCCAGATTGGCGAGTTTAATAAACGGCAGGGCCTGGCCATGGTGGTTCCTCCTTTTGATCCAAAGCTTTCAGCTAGGGTGGAGCACGAAATGACCTCGGAGAGGTGCTTTGAAAGCGCTTGGCGAAGCGCAAGTACGTCACACAACCCGGGTGGTTGCAAACCGCCCCCTCCGATGTTCAATTTCACCGCTTTTCCAGGGGCAGCGGCTCGATCCGATAAAGCCGAGCCGGCGTGGGGTGCTCCTTTCCTTCACGCCAAACCATGCCTGAACCAAGTTCCCAAAAGTATTTGGGTTCGGTGGCCACCACGCGTTTCAGCGAGTCGTGATGCGGCTCCCTTTTGTTTTCCGGCATCGATTCATCCTGCACCAGAAAGCGGATTTTTCCCGAAGTGAGAAACGTCAGCAAATCGGGGTCGTTGGCGTATTTCTCTCGATATCCTCCCCCGCTCCATTCGCTGGAGGCAAGCTCTTTACTGGAGCGCTTCACCGTAAAATTGGGCCGCTTTGGATCGCGGCGCGCCACTTCAGCGATAAACATCCCCTCGCCTACTGCGTCGGAGGAAATGAGGATCACCTCGTCGGGCAATTTCATCTGCCGAACGACGTCTTCGGCTAAAGGCCCAAATCCAAAAGATCGTTTGGAAAAGAAAGGCAGGATCGACGCCAGCACGATCAGCACCGCGAAAACACCCCTGCGCATTTTCCATTTGCGCAGGCTCGAATCGGAATCAGTCAAACTCGCGTCCCATCGGAGAATGCGAAAGCACTCCACGAAGCCAGCCATGGCGATGGCCACCGCCGCAGGAAGCACGGGAATCAAATGCCTCGTTTCTTTCCCCGCCGGAACGATCGACTGAAAAACGATCACGGCAATGATCAACGCGACAAATGCCGCCCAGCGGCCGGAGATCCCGGCTGGAGCCGGACCATCGACGGCCGTCGTCCCGGCTTGGGAGGTGGCGGGTACCGCAAGGCGCTTTCGATATAATCCGAAGCATCCCAGCCCGAACAAGATGAGAAGCACGACACCGAGCGAGAATCCGAACTTGCCAAGGTAGAACATGAAAGCTTGGCGGCTCCAGGCGAGACTCGGAGCGGTCTGCTCCCAACCGCCCTTCCCCAAGTCCTTGAATTTCCAAGTCCACGGACCCGCGAGCACGGCAGTGATGGCCGCCCCAGCCCATAGGGCGGGACGCGCCAGCAGCTCCCATTTTCGCGTAAATAGCAAAGCCAGCCCCGCCATCAAGGCGAGCGCTAATCCTGTGCCCTTTGTTAGAATTGCCAGAGCCGCCAGAAGTCCAAAAAGAAGAACATCACGTGCCCGGCCACGATCGAGAAAGTTTCCGAATGCTAGCGTCCCGCCAAAAATAAAAATCGTGCTCAATGTCTCCGCCATTACCATTCCGTAATATTCACGCACGATGGGCAGCGAAATAAATAGCAGCGCCCCAAGGCTAGCCACAAATACTCCCAAGTCCCGGCGTATCGCAAAAAAGACCAGCGACGCATTTACCGCCGCGAGAGCACACATCAAGAGCATGAGCGACTGGCGCGAAACTCCGAAGGGAAGCGTCCACATCGATTGCACGATATAGAAGACCGGCGGCCACACCCCCAACCCGATCTTCGGGTAATGTGCGTAGTAGTTCTCGGCAAATTTCATCGGAGAACCAGGACATCGCGCTGCGATATAGTCGCGGACCATTAAACCAGTGACGTAGTGCGCGGCCTCGTCGGGGTGTCCGCCGAATTCGCTATCGGAGCTGCGGTCCACGCGTTGCCAGAAAAATCCCACGTCGAAAGCAACGACGAGAAGAATCAAAGCAAGCAGGAGAGGGCGATGTTTGAGGAGATTGGGCATGCTCAGGGCATGTTGATGAAAACATTGGATTTGGCAAAGGTCGAGAGCCTGATAAAGAGCGTTGGGGCCAAACTTTTTTTCATCGCTGGAGTTTCATCAAAGCGCTGAGGCCCACCGCCCGCTCCCTGTTTCATGCTGTTCAACAGCCTTCACTTCCTCGTCTTTCTCTTCATCGTTCTGGCGCTCGTCCGCCGCGCCTCTCATCGCGGACAAAATTGGATTCTGCTCGTCTCCAGTTGCTTCTTTTACGGATGGTGGG
>FTBG01000459.1_pt1 | contig 24738 bp, 9 predicted proteins | sample 1639311 | NCBI WGS metagenome assembly FTBG01 (sample SAMEA3914864, study PRJEB12502) | metagenome | biome: forest; material: soil | place: USA | collected 2012-03-12 | depth 0.3 m | reverse complement strand
GTCCGCGCCTGCGCGATGAATGAAGACCCGGCGGAGGCGGTGCACGATGCCCGGAAGCATCTGAAAAAACTTCAGGCCCTCGTGCGTTTGCTGCGGCCGGCGATTGGTGAGGAATCGTTTGTGCGGGAGCGCGCTCGCTTTCGGCGTGCGGCACAGCGACTCTCGGGGGCGCGCGATGCCGAGGTATGTTTGCAGACGCTCGAAAGACTCAAGTCCAAGGCGGAGCCAGGCACGGTGCCGGCTTTGGATGCCGCGCACACACTTTTCACCACGATTTTGGGGCACCATCGCATCCCGGCGCATCGCACGCTTGATGCCGTGACTGCTTCCCTGGTGGAATCGGCCGCCTTTGTCCGTGAATGGGAATTTACTGTCGACGGCGACGCCGCGCTCACGGAGGGGCTCGAAGCGATTTATCGGCGGGCGCGAAAAGCGGGAAAGCGCGCCGCCGAATCTCCCACGACGGAAAGTCTTCACAAGTGGCGGCAATGCACCAAGGAATTTTGGTCAGCACTGCGGCTGATCCGCGGCCGGGTAACGGGAAAAAAATGGGTGCGCCTCGCGCAACGGGCGGAGCAATTGGGCGAGTTTTTGGGGGACGAACATGATCTTGCAGTTCTCAACGAAGCCGTGGGGCGCGATCACGAAGCGATGACGCTCAAAGCGGAGGAGGTCGCCGCGATTGGCGTCTTGATCCACGCCGAGCGGATCAAGCTTCAGCAGGAGGCGTGGAAGGTATCGGAGCGCGTGTATAAGAAAAAGCCCCGCAAGTTAAAGGCTGCCGTCAAAGAGAAATGAAAAGCATACCGCATGGAATCGGCGGACAGACGATTTTCGTCATTTCCGAGCCGTGAATCCTGAGGTAAATACCTGTCTTCCATGCAGTTTTCCGAACTTCGCTCCATTTACGATACGCCTTTCTTTGAGCTGATTTCGCGGGCTCGCGCCGCTTATCTCGAGCATTGGACAGGCAATGAAATGCAACTCTGCACGCTGCTTTCGATCAAGACCGGGGGTTGCTCGGAAGACTGCGGCTACTGTGCCCAGAGCGCGCGTTACCACACGGGAGTGAAAGCGGAGCGCTTGATGGAAACCGATGAAGTCCTCGAAGTGGCGCGCCGGGCGCGGGAAAATGGTTCGACGCGTTTCTGCATGGGTGCGGCGTGGAAAGGTGTGCGCGATGGGGATGCGAAGTTCGAGCAGGTGCTCGGGACGATTCGGGAGGTGAGCAAGCTCGGGATGGAAGTGTGTGTCACGCTGGGCCAGCTTTCACTTACGGAAGCCCGGAAGCTGAAGGAAGCCGGGGTGACCGCCTACAATCACAATATCGACACGTCGCCGGAATACTATCCGGAGATCGTGACGACTCATACTTTTCAGGATCGCGTGAATACGATCCAGGCCGTACAGCAGGCGGGAATGGATGTGTGCTGCGGTGGGATCATCGGCATGGGGGAAACGATCGACGACCGCCTGCGCATGCTGGAAGTGCTCACGAATTTTGATCCGGCTCCGGAAAGTGTGCCGATCAATTGCCTCATGGCCATGCCGGGCACGCCTTTGGAAGCGCAGTCCGCGGTGGAGATCTTTGAACTCGTGAGGCTGATCGCGACGACGCGCATCGCGTTGCCGAAATCAAAGGTGCGCCTCAGCGCGGGCCGCACGCGGCTTTCCCGGGAAGGCCAGGCGCTCTGTTTCTTTGCCGGAGCGAATTCCATTTTCTACGGGGACAAGCTGCTCACCGCGAAAAACCCCGGTGTGGAAGCGGATCGTGCCCTCTTTGAAGAGCTCGACCTGGTCCCGCAGGAGCCGGCGGTGGCGGTGAGCGCGTAGATCGGAATAGAAATTCAGATAACAAGTAACGATGCGCCCTGGTTTCGATGCCGGTCATCGTGCTAGCGAAATCTGAAGTGAAGTATATCTTGGCAGTAAATCGATGAGTACTGCCTCGCGAGAAAAGCCGGATTTCCGCGCGATGCTGCACGCCGTGCCGCACAAGCCGGGCGTATATCTCATGCGCGACCGTTTTGCGCGGGTGATTTATGTGGGCAAAGCGCGTGATCTGCGCCGCCGCGTTTCGCAGTATTTCATGCCGTCGCGGCGCATGACGGCCGATCTCAAAACGCGCGCTCTGCTCGATGCCATATGGGATTTCGAAGTGCATACCGTGAACTCCGAACCCGAGGCGCTGCTTCTCGAGGGCCGTTTAATCAAAGAGTTTCGCCCGCGATATAACATTTCCTTCCGTGACGATAAGCGGTTCCTGCTGGTCAAGGTCGATCCGCGCGACGAATGGCCGCGTTTCCGGCTCACCCGCCAGCGAGGCGAGGAAGGGGCGCGTTACTTTGGACCGTTTGCGCATGCCGGGGCGCTTCGGCAGACGCTCGCCTTCATGCGAAAGAAATTCGGGGTGCTTACTTTCGGTCGAGGCAGCCCTTCGGAGCGCGAACTCAAGAGTTCCACCTACCAGGTGCCGATGAAGCTGGCTGATATCACGCCCGAGCAATACCGCGAGCGGGTGGATCGCGCCTGCGAATTTCTGGAAGGCCGCTCGCGCGAGTTGCTAGGCATGCTGGAAGATGAAATGAAAGCGGCTGCCGCCAAGATGGATTTCGAGCGGGCCGCGGAATTGCGCAACATGCTGGACGATCTCCGCAAAACGACGGCGCCGGTCCGCAAATTTACACGAGCGAGCGGTCATCGGCTCGGACTTCCGAGTACCATCGATCCCGCGACCGATGTGAAGGCGTTGCGGGATGCCCTTCAACTCAATCTACCGCCGCGTCATATGGAGTGCTTTGATATCTCGAATATCAGCACGACCCATATCGTGGCCTCGATGGTGTGCTTTAAGGACGGCCTTCCCGATAAGGCAAACTACCGCCGCTACCGGATCAAGACCGTGGAAGGTCAGAATGATTTCGCCAGCATGGGTGAAGTGATCCGGCGCCGGTATTCGCGGGTTTTACTGGAAGCCCGTGCCCAGCACCCAGAGGAAGCGGAGTACTCACAGGAACATCCAGCGGAAGCGCTGGAGCGGCTCAGCCGAGAGGAGAATACGGCGCGAGTCGCGGAAGTGGCTCCGAGCTTTTCTACGGACGATTTTGTGGCGGAGGATGCTGTGCAGGCGCCGCTCGTTCGACTGCCCGATCTGGTCATCGTCGATGGGGGTAAGGGCCAGCTTTCGTCCGCCTGCAAAGAGCTGCAGCGATTGGGCCTTCACGATTTGCCAATCATCGGTCTGGCGAAGGAATTCGAGGAAATTTATCGTCCGGGACGGCCCTTGCCATTGATCCTTCCGGAGGACAGTGGGGCCCTGCGCCTTCTGCAGCGCATCCGCGATGAAGCGCATCGCTTCGCCAATGGCTTCCACCAACTTCTCATGAAGCGGCGGATCGCGGAAAGCATCCTCGACGATTGTCCGGGCGTCTCCCAGCACCGGAAACAGCTTTTACTCCAGCACTTCGGCTCTGTCGCCCGGCTGAAGAGAGCGACCAGTGATCAGATTGCCGAAGTCGAAGGCATCGGCCCAAAGCTCGCGCGGCAAGTCAAAGAATTTCTGACGGAAAGGGGATAGGATTGGTTGCCCCAAAAGCAAGCACTTGCCTTCTCGGCCTGGTTCAGGCCGCTGGTCGATAACCGGCGTCGAGCACCCATTGCCCCTGTTTCCACACACACTGGCCGGGATCGACGGAAACCGTTGCCACGCTCCATTCCTTGCCGCGGCCGTCCCGGATCACACACAGTCCGTCTTCCACGCTCATGACCGTTACTTCCACGCCCACCGGCAGCCCTCTCGGCAAGAGATAAGGGAAAATCGCCCGCGTATGAACCTGCATGCCAGGCCGGAGCGGTGGAACTAAACTCGAAGTACTCATAACCTCATGGTTTGGATCGCGCGTGACCTGGCAGTTGCGTGTGAGGAATCTTCGCGAAACGGAAACTTCCCGCCTGCTCCGAAAAGATCACTTTTTTATCCACTTTTTCCCGCCCCAGCGCTGAATTTCGCGCGAAAGAATCTATAACTTCCATGCCAATCGCCACGATCAATCCCGCCACAGGGGAAACCCTCCAGGTTTTTGCAGCGGCCGCTGAAGAGGAAATCGAAAAGCGCCTTCACGCCGCGGAGGGAGAATTTCAGACGTGGCGTAAGGCTTCCTTTAAACAGCGTGCCGAAAAGATGCAGCGGCTCGCCAAGTTGCTGGAAGAGAGAAAGGAGGAGTATGGCCGCTTAATGGCTCTGGAGATGGGAAAACCGATCCAAGGTGGAGTTTCGGAGGCGGTGAAATGTGCGACCGGGGCGAGGTTTTACGCGGAAAATACCGAAGGCTTTCTAGCAAGAGAGCCCGTGAAGATCGATGGCGCTCAGGTGTCAGTATGGTATCAGCCACTCGGGGTCATCCTGGCGGTCATGCCCTGGAATTTCCCTTTCTGGCAGGTGATTCGATTCGCGGCTCCTGCTCTCATGGCCGGGAACGCTGCGCTCCTCAAGCATGCTTCCAATGTCCCGCAATGTGCTCTGGCTCTGGAAAAGCTATTTAAAGATGCCGGCTTTCCTCCTGAACTCTTTCAGACGCTATTGATCGGATCAGCGCAAGTGGAGCGCGTGATCGAAGATCGGCGGGTCGCCGCCGTCACGCTCACGGGAAGCGAAGGAGCAGGGAGCAAAGTCGCCGCGACGGCGGGCCGGGTCATTAAGAAAACCGTGCTCGAGCTGGGCGGAAGCGATCCCTTTATAGTGATGCCAAGCGCAAACCTCGAGCGAGCTGTGTCCACGGCCGTGAAAGCGCGAACGGTAAATAGCGGCCAATCTTGCATCGCTGCGAAGAGGTTCATCGTTCACGAGCAGGTTTACCGGGAGTTTTCCGAGCGATTTGTGGCGCAAATGGAGGCGCTGAAGGTGGGTGATCCGCTGGATCCAAAGACCGACGTGGGGCCAATGGCTACTGGAGAAATCCGTGATGGCTTGCATGATCAGGTTTCAAGATCCGTCACGGCAGGCGCACGCTTGCTTTTGGGAGGAAAGCCTATGGAGGGAAAGGGCTTCTATTACCCGCCTACGGTCCTGGCAGAGATCCCAAAATCGGCGCCAGCGTATCGCGAAGAGCTCTTCGGTCCGGTGGCGCTACTTTTCAAGGTATCCAGTGCGGAGGAAGCGATCGACTTGGCCAACGACAGCGATTTCGGTCTCGGCTCCAGCGTATGGACGAACGACGCTCGGGAAATGGAACGATTTGCCGCTGAGATCGCTGCCGGCCAGGTCTTTATTAATGAAATGGTAGCTTCCGATCCGCGGGTTCCTTTTGGTGGGGTGAAGCGCTCCGGCTACGGGAGGGAATTGGGTTGTGCCGGAATCAGGGAGTTTGTGAATGCGAAGACGGTGTGGATCAAAAGTTAGATCTCTCGCTGCTATCCTGGACACGCAAGTGAGATTACGCATCGGAGGCGACCAAAGAATGCATGCCAAGGCAAGGTCAGCAGTCGGCGTGGCCGCTTTCCGCTTCGGAAGCTTGTTTTAGGCCACTCTCCAGGCTGCGAAAAAAGTTCTCCGCCGTGAGACTCGCATCTCTCTTGCTTGATAGTTCAGAAACGCGGCGCAGTGGATAAAAAATGTACATCCTTGGGCGGGTGCCAAAAATTATGACTCTTATGTTTCTAAGATGCCTGGGGCATGTCCTGTGCTCTTAATAGTCGCCTGAGGCGGAGCCCCCCGGCTCCTGATCAAAACGCGTCTCAACTGCATGTCACAATCCAAGCCGAAATTCACCGAGATCGACTATTCCTCGGTTACCGGAGGGCGGATGCCCCTTCCCATCACCAATCTGCCGGTCAATGCGCTTAGCGACGACACGGATCCGACGAGGGAGATCCGCACATTGATCGAACAGCTCCAGCAGACTGCTCGCGACGCGCGCACTCAGCTCAAAGTTGCCGAAGACGAGCGCACCGAAATGGCAGCGCAGTTGGAATTGGCTCGCCGGCAAAACGACGAGCTTCGCGCGCATTTCGTCGAGATTACCTCGCTCATCCGTGAGCGCGATGCCGCCCTTCAGGAGGCAGAGCGACAGGCTCGTTCCTCCATCGAGGCGCAAGCCCGCTTTGCGAGCGTCGAACGCGCCTGCCAGGACTTGCGCCGCCAGTGCGACGATGCCGGACGTCATCGTGACGAGATGGCGCGGCAGCGGGATGATCTTGCTCGCCGGATGGAGGCCGTGAATCACGCCTCCCGCGAGACGAATCGCTGTTTCAACGAAGCGCAGCGGCAAATGCTTTCCATCCGCCAGGCGCGTGACTCCGCGCTTGCCCAGAACCAGGAGCTGGTCCAGAAAATGGTCGGCTTCGAAGATACGATTGCCGATTTACAGTACCAGATTGAGACGCTGGAAAAGAAATTGGTGGAAGCCGGTGAAAGCGGGCCGCAGTTGGAAGCACTTCGCCGGGAGCGCGATGAGATTCAGCACAAGAGCGAAGCGCAGGCGACCGAGATCGAGAAGCTCATTGGCAAGATCACCGAGCTGACCCAGGAAAACAGCGTCGCTCTCGAGGCGGGCACGTCCCAGATGCTCACCGAGGCGCACGACCAATTGACTTCACTGTCGGCTGAACGCGATGTTCTCAAGACCGATCTGGAGCGGCTGACGCAAGAAGCGGAGCAGCTTCGCAAGCGGCCTGATGAAAGCGCGCACACCTCCGCCATGGAAGCCTTGCGTACCGAGATCAATGCGCTGGAGCACGAGTGCACCACCAATGAATTGAGGGTCCAGGTGCTGAGCCGCGAGGTGATCGATCTGCGCAATCAATTGCATGACCGCGCCGAGCACCTCGCCATGTTGCAGCGGACGGCGAGCGATGCTTCGGATAGGATGAATTCGGCGCAAGGCCAGTTCGAGACGCTAGCCCAGGAACGCGATGTTGCGCATCGCATGCGTGAGGAGGCGTTGAGCTCGCTGGCGGCGGCGCAAAAACAAATTGACAAAATTATTCGAGATCGCGATTCCGTCCGGCAGCAAAGCACGGAAGTTCACACTGCGCTGGAGGCGCAATTGGAGGCGCTCCGCGCACAGCTCACGGCCTTGGAAAGTGCCGCGGGTTCGGAAGGGGGAGCGATCAATGCGGATATTTCCGAGATGGCGCGGCTTTTGGATTCGCGCGAATTTGAGAAGCGCGAACTGGCCGAGCGCCTCGAGCAACAGCGGATCGAAACCATCGATCTCGGCGAGCAATTGCGTACGGCGCAAGATCAGATCAAGGTGCTGAGCGCGAATCTCGCGGAAATGCGCTTGCAGGCGAAGATGAGCGGCAAGCCCAGCGGAGCAAGCCGTCCGGCCGATTCCGCCACGCCGCCGCCACTCCCGGCTCTGCCTGTGGAGCCGTTCGCCACTTCCGAAACGCACGACGTCATTCGTTCGATGCGCCGGTGCTATCAATCGTTCCTCAAAAATCCAGCCGATGTCGGCCATCTGAATGAGTTGCAAAGCGAGGCGCATGGCTTTTCCGAGCGGGCTCGCGTGGGGGGCCTCGTCGCATTGCACCGCTTGACCGCGGCGTTTTCCGGCTTGGTCCAGGAGTTGTATCACTATCCCGAGCAGGTGAATCCAGCGACGCTGCGCACGGTGGGACAGACCATTGAGTTTCTGACCACGCTCATGAAAGTGAAGGATCTGCGCAGCGCCAAGGATCCTGCGACGGCTTCCGTGTACATCGTCGATGACGATGTGGATAATTGCGAATGCATCGCCATGGCCATGCAGACAGCGATGATGCGCACCAGCCATTCGCAGGAGCCGGCCAAGGCACTGTGCGAGCTGGCCGACACGCCGTGTGACTTGATTTTCCTCGATGTGAATCTTCCTGGGATGGATGGATTTGAACTCTGCGCAGAGGTTCGTCAGCTCGCATTGCATGCCCGCACGCCGATCATATTCCTAAGCGGAATGATGAGTTCAGAAAACCGGGTGCAATCCAGCTTGAGCGGCGGCAACGAATTCATCGGCAAGCCGTTCATCCTCTGGGAACTGACACTCAAGGCCCTTACGCTGGTCCTCAAGACGGAGCTGCACCTGGCGTAAATAATTCGGAATCAGAAAAGATAACAGTGACATACGCCCTCCATGCGAACGGGAGGCGATCATGGGACGTTGTCCGCGAATATGACTGAATAAGCGGCCTTCAGGGCAGTTTTGGAATCGCTCCGAAAGCTTGACAGATAAATAAAGCGGACACGGCGCTCATCCGAAGATATTGACTCTCAGTGGGCACGCGGGCAGACGTGGAAGATGCCTCATTGGGGAAAGCGTGGCCGTTGGGTGATCTCAGCACTCTTTAGTTGCTGCCTGGTTTCGCTGGCTCTCATGGCAGGAGCGGCTACGCCAAAGCGGGTGCTTATTGTCCACTCTTTTGGCAATGCTGCGCCGCCTTTCACTACGCACTCGGTTGCGTTTGAAACCGAGCTGACGGCAAAGATGGGAGAGCCCCTCGATCTCGACGAAGTTTCGCTCGACGTTGCCCGTTATGCCTCGCTTGATATGGAAGAGGCGCTGGTGGAATTCATCCGTGCCCGGCAGGCGAAATGGCAGCCCGATCTCATCGTGCCAATCGGATCGCCTGCAGGGGTTTTTGTCGCTCAGCACCGGGAGCGTCTTTTCCCGCCGAGCACACCGATTATTTACACTGGCATGGACAAGCGCCGGCTGCCGCCGGGAGCCCTTGAGCAGAATGCGACATTTGTGGGGGAGTCCTTCGATCTTCGCGGCTGGGTGGAAGATATCCTGCAAATCGCGCCGGACACCAAATATGTCGCCGTCGTTATCGGGGATTCTCCCCTCGAGCGGGTGTGGACCGAAGTGCTGAAGAAGGAGTATGAGCCGTATGCTGATCGCTTGAGTTTCATTTGGCTCAACGATCTTTCGCTCGATGGCATTTTGCAGCGCACAAAAAATCTCCCGCCTCATTCGTTCATTCTTCACGTGCTCATGATGCGCGACGCCAGCGGCGTGACCCACGATGGCGACAAAGTGCTCGAGCAGATTCACATGGTCGCCAATGCGCCGATCAACGGAATTTTCCAGAATCAATTGGGCCTCGGGATCGCCGGCGGTCGGCTCTATCAAGCCGAACTGGAAGGCGTGGAAGCTGCCCGCATCGCTGTGCGAGTGCTGCGTGGAGAGCCTGCATCGCGTTTTGAGCCGATAATTATCGGACCTTTGCCGCCGCGCTACGACTGGCGCGAACTAAACAAATGGCACATCGACGAAACTCGTCTTCCGAGAGGCAGTACCATCCTCTACCGCACTCCTACTCTCTGGCAGACCTATCGCGTATGGATCATCGGATCGGCGGTGGTGATCTTCGTCCAATCGATGCTGATCGCCGCGCTCATCGCGAATCTCTTGCGTCGCCGTCGTGCCGAGCGTTCGTTAAGCGAAAGCGAGGCCCGTACCGCTCTTGCCGTTGAAGCTGCGCGCCTCGGTGTATGGGAACTGGAGGTCGCCACGGGCCGCATGTGGGTATCCGACAAGGCCCGCGAGCTTTTCGGTCTCGATGCCGACGCTGCAGTAGATCTCGCCACTATCGCAAACTTGGTGCATCCCGAAGATCGGGCGGCGCGTGCTGCCGCTATCGAAAGCGCCGTCCAGGGCGAGCGTGAATACGAACTCGAATACCGAATTCTTCTGCCAGACAAGTCGGTTCGCTGGCTCAGCGGGCGAGGCCGTCGCATGAACGATGCTCACGGGAAGCCTACGCGCGTGCTTGGCGTTTCGAGGGACATCACCGTCCGGAAAGAAGCCATCTCGGCTCGCAAGCACGCCGAGGAAGAGGCGCAGCGGCAGCGCGAGCAAATCGATCTCCTCGGACGAGCGAGCCTCCTGGGAGAAATGACCGCGTCGCTCGCGCACGAACTCAATCAACCGCTCACAGCGATCATCACCAACGCAGGCGCCGGCGTGCGCTTCATCGACATGGGCGAAGTCGCGCCTGGGATGTCGCGCGAAATCTTCACCGATATCGGCTCAGCCGGACGACGAGCTCGTGATGTCATTCTGAGCGTTCGCGATGCGATTAAAAAGGGTAGCTCGGTGAGGGGCGGTGTTAGTATGAATAGCATTGTCAAAAATGTTGTGCTCATGGTTCGGCTCGATGCTGACGTCCATTCATGTCGGGTGGAAACGTTTCTGGCCGAAGGCCTGCCTCTCTTCGAGGCGGATCCGATCCAACTGCAGCAGGTGCTCATCAATCTCGTGACCAACGCCTTCCACGCGATGAGTGAGACGCCGATGGCCCTGCGCAAGGTAGAAATTACGACTGCGTTGGACGGACCGGATTCGATTCATGTGACAGTTCGCGATCACGGCGCCGGCATATCGGAGGAAGCGCAGGCACGCCTATTCGAGCAATTCTACACGACAAAGAAGGATGGCTTGGGGATGGGGTTGGCGATCGTGCGATCCATCATTGAGGCTCATGGCGGGACGATCAGCGCCGGGAATGCCGAAGGTGGAGGCGCTTGCTTCGACTTCCGGTTATCGGTGATGTCGCGGATCCCAAGTTGACCCTGCGTCCGGATTTGAACTTACCACCAGAGCAGATTGTGGAGAAAATCGATAGTACGGTGGGTGGCGATCCAGAGGAGGGAGCGGTGGCTGCCGTCGATTTTGCAGATGCCCGTCATGCCGGGGCGCCACCACGGAGCGGGGGGATTGAGAGCGAGAGCTCGGGCGACAAAGACGGTGCCTTTTTCACGGGTCTCAGCGACGGGCTGAATACGCTCGATGCGAACGGATGTGTGCAGGCGCGGCTGGCTCGCGAACGAGAGCTCGGCCATGGCGCCAGGCTGGCATGCGGCGAGATCGCTTTCGGCGACTTCGGCGTCGATATGCAATTGGGAGAGATCGACGACTTTGATGAGCATATCACCTTGTTTAACCGGAGCGCCGATCTTTTCACGGAGTTCGCCTTCGACGATGGCACCGGCGATGGGACTGACTACGGTGGCTTGTGCGATGCGGTAGCGGGCGAGGTCGAGGCGCGCCTTGGCGCGAGTCGCACTGGCCTGGGCGACGAGCATATCCGACGGCTTGCTCTCTGATTGGGCCTGCGAAGCCTCGGCGAGGAAGCGGGATTGTTCGGCAGAGGCCCCCGCTTCTTCGAGGCGGAGTTCGCGGGTGTCGAGTTCAAGTAACGGGTCGCCCGACTTAACATTATCGCCGGGGCGCACAAGGACTTTGGCTAGATAACCGTCGAAAGGCGCGGGAAGCTGCGCTTCCTGGTCACTGCGCAGTGTAAACGGTGCATCGATGTGATAGGTCTTGGTGATAGTGGCGAGTGCGATGAGTCCTGCACAGGTGGCCACAGCGACTAGTTTCCAGCCGGTGTATTCAAATCCAAGGAGCCGTCCGGCAGCGTGGCGCGCTGACTTGGCCCATCGCGCGCCGAACCAATGGCTGCGCCGTTCGAGTTCGGAAATCTGGGGTGCGGCGTGATCGCAAAGGAGCCGCAGCATTTGCGCTTCTTCTCGAGTAAAGGGGCATTTGGAGCGCTCCAGGGTAAGCGCGGAGATTGGTTCGCCGCGGAGGCGGAGAGGGATTGTTAGCAAATGGGAGACGTTTTCCAATTTGGCAAAGCGCTCGTGATCTCTATGGATGAGATGGGAAACGCTGTCTGCCGGGAGGAAGATTTCGTCGTCTTGCTCCAGCGATTCCTCCATCGCAACTTCGAGCGCCGCCACCACATTCATCTTTTGCTCAAATCGTTCCGCGTGACTGATGGCTCGCAAACGAACGCGGCCGTGGCGAAGCCAGCCGAGGCTGACGCGCTCGGCCTGAAGACGGGCGGAGAGCTCGTTGCATAGCTCCATCGCCGCAGCTTGAAAGTGCTCTTTCTCGTGGAGCAACGTAAGCAGATCGAGCACTGTGGCGAAGTGCCTGAGACTCTGTTCGGATTGCGCCAATTGCTCGCGCAGCCGCAAGGCTTCGATCATGGTGCGCGCGGTTTTGACCCGGCGCAGTGTCGCGCGTGCCATTTCCGCCTGACGGCAATCGGACCGAAGAATGAGGACGGACGTGCTGGTTTCGTCGCGGCTGACGCAAAACGCGAGGAGGTGGCCGAGCGGCTGGCGATCATCGGGATAAGCAGCAAAGGCGTCGTCGGCGCGCACCGCGGCGGCGGCGAGTTCATCGAGCGCAGAGCGCTCGAAGGCGGCGAGCCCTTGGGGGATTTGCGTTAGATTGGATCCGGCGGCATCGGGGAGACGCCACTCGCCGTCGACGCCGCGCTGGAGCACGGTGCCATCCGCCGCTTCGGAGATAGCCAGGCAGAGGGAAACGAAACTATCCCAGAAGGGAAGCGCTGGCATGGCCGATGGACTGGCTTTTGAGGCGGCGGAGAGGGTGTCCATGGTCACAATTCCGGTCCGGCAAAGGCCAGGGTGTCGTCAAGCGAAAGATCTTGCTGGAGCAATTGATGCCGCCGGCGAGCCGCGGTGCGTTCAGCTCGGCGCTGGGCGGATTGAATGAGACGGCTGGCTAGCATATTGCTGCCTGGCAGACGCGAAGCGAGAGTCTGGCGGCTTCGGTTGCGGAGCCAGCGTGGGGTGTATTGCAGCAATTCATCCTCAAGACTGACGAAAGCCTGGGCGCTGCCCGGGTCGCCTTGGCGCGCAGCGCGGCCAAATAACTGGCGATCCACTCGAAAAGAACCGTGACGCTCGGTAGCGATGACGTGCAGCCCGCCAAGCGCGGCGACTCCCGGACCGAGGCGGATATCGGTGCCACGACCGGCCATATTGGTCGCGATAGTGATGCGCCCGGCTTCCCCGGCGCGAGCAACAATTTCCGCTTCGGATCGGAACTGTTCGGCGTTTAATAACTCAAAATCAAGTAACCGATCCTGGAGCAGGCGGGCGAGGTGCCGGCTGGCGGCGACGCTGCGCGTGCCAGCGAGGATGGGCCGCCCGGCGCGGTGATGCCGCTCGATTTCCGTAACGACAGCTCGCCACTTTTCTTCCGCCCTTGTGAAAATACGATCGGGCCAATGCTCGCGAATGCAAGGGCGATGGGTAGGCAGTGCCACCATCGGCAATCCATAGATTTGCCAGAATTCGCCGGCCGCCTCGCGCGCCGTTCCGGTGATACCCGAGAGATGTTTGAAAAAACGGAAGAAGCGCTGAAAGCTCAAACGCGCGAGAGTTTCGCTCGGATTTGTTATATTGAGGCCTTCCTTGGCTTCGATCGCTTGATGAAGCCCCCCGCGCCAAGTGCGCTGAGGCATCGGGCGTCCGGTGGATTCATCGACGATCACGATTTTCCCTTCGGAAATTAGATATTGATGGCCGAGATGAAAAAATTCACGGGCCTGAAGCGCCTGTTCGATCAATTCCCGGCGGCGATGCGGACCGGCCCAGATGCCGTGAAGATTCATTCGGGAAATGTTAGTTTCGGCGGAGTCGCTCAGATGAATCTCGCGAAAGCTTGCGTTGACCAGATAATCTGTGCCGCGTTGAAGCGTGGAGGCGATATGGCTGGCCGCAAGACAGGCGGTTTCCAAATCCGGGTTGGGCAGCTTTCGACTAATAATGAGTGGTGTGACGGCATCGTCGATCAACGCGTGGTCGGCCTCATCGACGATCGCGCAAAAGAGGCCGCGCAGCACGCAACTTTTGAGGGCGGAGCCAGCGGAAGCATGCGCGCCGTTCGATATTTCCGCGATGAGGCGTCGCGTGGGATGCGTGAAGGACCCGAGGGCGAGGCGATCCCGCAGAAAATCCGCGACGAGTTCTTTGGGAGTAGCGTATGTGATACGCCGGGCATAATTGGCGGCGCGCTCCGTTGGTTCCATCTCGGAAGTGATACAACCGGCGGACAGGCCGCAGGAGCGATAGAACGAGGTTAGCCATGCGGCATCGCGGTCCGCCAGGTAATCGTTTGCGGTAAGCACATGACACGTTGGAAAACGAAAGGCGTTGACTGCGGCAGCTAACCCGACGGAAAGCGTCTTGCCTTCGCCGGTGGCCGCTTCCACGAGAAACCCTCGGATAAGAGCCAAGGCGGCCATTACTTGTTCCGGATGCGCCCACAGGCCGGTAGCGCGCTGCATGGCAACGATGGCGCCAGATAGCAAATTGAATGAGTTGTTTCGATCTGCGCAGGATGCAAGCGAGCCGGACAGAGCGCGCTCGGACATTTCCCGCTCACGCGTTGCTTGATCAAGGATGACTTCGGCCTCGCGGCGAAGGTCCACGAGCAAGCTGGAACGACTTTTCCACGCTCCGGAAAGCCGCCAGCCCGCGAGGTCCAGCCCCGCGTGGAGTGGTGGTGGAGAAAGGAAATGCGTGCGTCGCGCCTCGGTGCTTGGAGTGATCATGTTGCTTGCCGCGGTTGGAGGGCGAAACGGCGTTGCAGCAATTGGCTCACGCGCCGTTCCCATTGCCAGAGAAGCGGCTCCGGCGTGAGAGCGAAACGAATCTTTCCGGAAACGCCATGGCGCAACGGTGCCCGATCGGAGGATGGAAGCGAGGCGTGAATTTCGAAAAAGCTTTCGCTGGCTCGAAGACCGCGCCGGTCACTCACGGAAATGTCACCGCCTCCCCGCCAGCCGAGAGCGGCGGAGGGGAGCTGCTCGTGTTGTGCGGGAATGATGCGGAAATCGGCAGCGACCAGGGAATGAGCGGCGGCGGACGCCAGGCGAACTTCCGCTCCGCGAACTCCGCTATTGAAGAGATCGGCGGCATCGTCCTGAGAGACGACCGCGCGAAATTCGAAGCGGCGTTCATCGACGAGCATGCCTAGCCACGCCCCTTTCGCCAACCAACTGCCGCGGCTTTCCGAAAGTTGTGGCGAAAACCAGACGCCATCCTGCGGTGCGACAATCGTGAGGGCATCGATTTCTGCGTTGAGCAACCGGCAGCGGCTCCCGAGAGCTTCGATTTGTTCGCGCAGCGGCGCGATTTCCGAGGTCTGGTTACTTAATGCCTGCTGAAACTGAGCCTGAGCGCCGGAGAGCGCACCCTGGGCCCCGGCTAACTCCAGATCCAGCTCGGGGTTTTTCAGCCGCAAAAGAGGCTGTCCTTCTTTAACATGTTCACCTGGATGAGCCAGAAGTTCCGAAACCGCACCAGGCGCCGGTGAAAAGAGATCGCTATAACTTTCGGCTTGAACGACTCCGGGAGCTCGAAAGTGGCTCGGAGCGGGAATAAAACCGAGAGAAAGAAAACAAACCACCGCAGCCGAGATCGAGACAGTGATCGCGCGAGGCCGCACACGCACGAGATGGGGGCTGGTGCCTAGATATTGCACAAAACGCCAGGCCGGCAGGATGATCCAGCCGATGGCGGCAGAGACGGCCATGATCAGGCCCACGATGAGATACTTGTCAGCGACAAAAAGTATGATCCGGGTGAATATATAAAAGCGATAGAACCAACTGAGAAAGCCATAGACGGCAAGCAGTGCCGCCTCTCCGCGGGTGTGCGCGGGGTTGATCGACTGTCGATGGCCGAAGGCAATGCGCTCCAGGAGAAAGCGCAGCATGGCAAGGGCACGAGACTGCAGATTGGGAATCTCGAGCCAATCGGAGAATATATAGTATCCGTCGTAACGGACGAGCGGATTGGCGTTGAAGAGCACGGTCGTAACGGATGCGATCACGAGCACGTTATAAGCGATGCTGTGAACCGCTCCGGAGCCCGTAGCCGCCCAGACAAAGACGGCGAACGCGGCGACAAAAAGCTCGGCGATCATACCGGCGGAGGCCACGAGTATGCGCTGCCATTTGCTGCGAAATCCCCAGCTCGCTGTGGCATTGACGAAGGGCAGCGGCGTAAACAAGTAAAGGAGGATTCCGAGCGTGTGCACTTCGCCCCCGTAACGGCGGCAGGCCAGGGCATGCCCAAATTCATGCACCGCTTTCACGACGGTCAGAGCGATATATAGCAAAATGATATTGGAGGGAGCGAGCAAGCCTTCACTTTGCTCTCGGATTTCGCCCACGTGATCCAAGATAACCTTCCCCGCGAGACCGACGACTAGAAGCCATAGAGCAATGCCAGCAGGACCAAAAAGCCAACCAGTGAATGGCAGGAGGGAGCGAAGGAAGGCGTCCGGATCCCAAACGGGGATTCGCACGGAAATCAGGTTTGCCAGGCGAGAGCTGACTTCGCGTTGGCGGCGTCTCCGATAGCGGGCAAAGAGTCGGGCCGTATCCGCGGGCACGTCGCTTTGCAATAAACCCACTTGATAAAGCTGGGAAAGTAACGTGAGCGCTTCATCCTGGCTGGGTGCTTCATCCGGATTGTGCTCAACCGCGGCGTGCCAGGCTTCATCGACGGTGTGACCTTCCAGGCGCGCTATGAATTCGTACGCGGCGGGACGGACGCGGAAGAAGTCATTGGAAAAATGGTTTTGCACGACGATCCACGGTTCGCCGCGAAAACGCTGGCGATGAGTGGAAATCGAAGAGCGCAAGGCAAGGCGCAGAGAGGAGACGCGATGCCAGTGCTCACTGAAGGTCATGGGAGAAGTGACGAAGTCCGAATGACGAAATGTCGGAACGCCGGCGAAAGTGCTTAACGTTCTGGTCTCTGGCGGATTCAGTCATCGGTGATTTCGGAGGGGCTTTGGTTGCGCTGTTGGTAAAAGTCGATCGAATGAAAGACCCCGTGCCTGCGACGGATGCGGGAAGTTCATCTTGATGTGGAGCGGAGATCGCCGCCGCCAGATCCGTCACCGAATATAGCTCGTGCGGCTCCAGCGGCTCGACATCGAAATGGCGGCGATTGGGTGTAACGCTTGGGTGTACGAGGCTTGTCTGCGTCAGGACACGCGCAGGGCTGCGGCGGCTGGAGTCGCTTTTCCATGGAGAGTGGCGGAAAGTTTCAGTTTCCCGGGTGATCCGAATTGACCCCGGGAAACGGCGGCGCACCATAGGAGAAACATTTCAAACAAGCAATGCGCAAGCGCGCATACACGCATCTTGCTGGGAGACGGTTCGTGATTGTTTGTCGGGAACGTGCGGCAGCGCAACTTTTCGGGAACGCTGAAGAGTGCTCACTTTTAGCGAACGCTTTGCCCGTGCGCTTCCTTTCACTGGGAGAGCGAAATTGTCTCCCAGCAGCAACTCCTGCTCGGGGTGGTGGTTGAGGTGGTAGCGGTGGCCTGTATCAGGCGAGTGCTTCCGCTGAATCACTCCGCATTTCTCGAAATCAAAACCACGGCTCTTCTGCGTCCTCATTCCCATTCCACCTTGCTTTTTTGCTCCATTTGCCGCCATCTCGACTCGTCTGCGCCTGAATGTCATCCGCTGCCATGAAAGCTAAATCGGCTCTCAAATTTCAACCCATTCCAAAGCAATCGGTTACATTTCCAAAACGCCGCGGGCGCCCCCGCCCTCTGAGTCGGCGCTTCGATCTCGAATCTCTCGAACCGCGCGAACTTTTCTCCGTCAGTCCTCTGCCACCGGTTGCCGCGATTCTCTTTCACGACGAAGCTCCCGCGGCGCTGCCTTCGGCACCGACGAACTCAGCCGCTGTCTCTCTGCAAGCGCCAGTTTCCACCCCCGACAACTGGACCGGCACCGCCGGCGACGGCCTATGGCTCAATCCCGCGAACTGGGACAATGGCGTCCCTACCACCAACTCCGATGTTAGCATCCCTCTAAATGCCAACGTCACCATCACCTCCGGCGCTCAGTCGGCTAACAGCCTGCAAGCCGCCGGCAATCTTTCCATCGTCTCCGGCTCACTCACCATTGCCGCAGATTCGCAGATCAGCGGGAATTTATCCGTTAACAGCACGTTAACTACGAATGGAAAGCTAACAACCAGCGGCACGACCACCTTTGGCCCGGGGACAACGCTTTCCGGTACCGGCAGCCTCGTCAATACGGGCACGCTCAACATTACCACCTCCATCTCCATCAATGCTGCACTGACCAATAATCACATTGTTAATTGGTCTGCCGGTGACCTCTCCCTAGGCAGCGGTATTACCTTCACCAATGCGGTGGGAGGCACCATGAGCGTCACTTCCAATGGAACGTTGACCGGTGCTGGAACGCTCTCTAACGCCGGAGAACTCGACAGTGCCAGCAATCCAAATCTGGAAAACACCTTCCAGGCGACTTTCAACAATACCGGCACGCTTCACGTCACCGCTGGCATCCTTCTCTTCAACAATACCGGCACGAGCAGCGGCATTTTCAACGTCGATCCCGGAGCCATCCTCGTCTTTAGCACCCTTTTCGGTGGCCACTACCAGGTCGCGCCGGGAGCTCAATGGAATGGCGCCGGTCTCTACGAGATCACCGGCTTCTCGGAAGTCACCCTCAACGACACCACCGTCCATCTCAGCGTGCAGCATTTCACGCTCAATGGTGGAAGCATTGACGGACCCGGCAGCCTCACCATTCCCTCCGGCGGCTCCTTCACCTGGAACGCCGGCTCCATCGCGCTCACCAGTACGTTAACTGTTTCCCACGGCGCTACTCTCACTGCCGCCGCCACCACTCCGGGGAATTCTGCCAACGGCAGTGTTTCCGATGGAAAGCTAGACAATTTCGGCGCGGCAACTTTCACGGATTTCAGCGTGCAGTTCGTTAACAATGGCTCTTTTGCTAACGAATCCGGCGCGACCTGGTCGTGGTCCATTGATTTTAGCAACAGCGCGCAATTCTACGGCACGGGCTCCATTACAAATAGCGGCGCTCTCACGACGTCCAACAACGGCAATAGCCTCCAGTTCCAGGTGCCTTATAACGACCTTGCGGGTGCGACGCTTGAATCTTCCAAAGGCGATCTCGATTTCTTCGGCGGCGGCACTTCTGCCGGCGCCTGGACTTCCGATTCCGGAGCTTCCATCACTTTTGGCTCCGGTTACACCGTCGGAGCGGGAACTCAATGGAACGGTGCTGGCGTATATGGCATTTCCATGGGCTTTTTCGGCACCGCCACTATCGCCGCGGGAGCCTCGCTCTCTCCACAGCACTTCGAGATGCTTAGCCAAGGCACTTTGAATCTCCTCGGCGCCATCACAATTCCTTCCGGCGGTGAATTTGACGCGGGCTATGACGATACCGGCACGCATATCTCCGGCTCCGGCACGCTCACCATCTCCCAAGGCGGGACGATGAATATTGGTGAAGGCCAAGGCTGGCTGCGTTTCGACGGGGTCAGCATTGTGAACAAAGGCACGATGAATTTCGATGCCGACAGCACTTTTTCCGGACTCACTCTCAGCCTCAGTTCCACGAACATCGAGAATGACGGCCTGATCAAGATCGCCAGCCAAGGCGGCACCGTCGCATCTAATATAGCCATGGGCGGCGCAGGAGCCTCGACCATCGAAGCGCTTCTTACGAACTCCGCCACTGGCACTTTCGAGGATGACGTCACTAGCGCGGTCAGCCTGCAGATGGAGCTCAACAACGACGGCAACTTCAATGTTAACAAGGGCAGTCTCACCGTCCAGGATTTCTCTCCCGACACTGGAACGAGCAGCGGCGCTTTTGATGTCGCGGCCAATGCCAGCCTCACTTTTCAGGAAGCCCAGACGTTCAACCCCGGCGCCGCCCTCAACGGCACGGGCGCTTATCATGTCAATTCCGGCGGCGCTCTCAATCTCAATGACGCCAGCATTCAGCTCTCTCCCCTGAGCTTTTCTCTCGATGGCGGGACACTCTCCGGCACCGGATCGTTTGCTATACCGGCAGGCGGCGCTTTTACATGGAATGCCGGGACCATCGGCACCAGCACGTTTACGGTTCCTGCTGGAGTATCCATCAATTATCCGGGCGTAATAGGGTCCGCCAAGCTCGATGGAACTCATTTCGTTAACAACGGCTCGCTCACCATGGGGTCCCAAGCCGTCGGCTTTGAGAATGGCGCGATTTTTGATAACGAAGCCTCCGGCACGGTGACGATCAATGTTCCCAACGGCGCGGGCTTCGTCTCCTTTAACGGAATTGATGGCACGGATGTGTTCAATAACTACGGCACATTCAAAGTCCTCGGCGCCAATCATGCCGATACCGTCGCTATCGAATTCAATCCCTTTAACAATCAGGGGGTGCTCGATGTCGAGTCCGTCACTTTTGATACGCTGAGCAATGGCACCGTTTCCCAAATCTCCAACGACGGATCCACGCTCACCGGCGGAACCTGGATAGCCAAAAATGCCCAGCTCACACTTTTCTCCATTCTAACTTCCGGCGGGAATTCGCACAGCCCGGTGAGCGTCATCAACAATGCCGCGCAAATCACCCTCGACGGAGCAACTTCCGCTTTCAATGCACTCAATAACTTAACGACGAACAGCGGCTCGCTCAGCCTCCTCAACGGAGCCGCACTCACCACCGCCGTGCTCACTAACTCTGGCACACTCGAAGCCGGTGCGGGATCGAAGTTCACCGTCTCCGGCAACTTCACCCAGACTTCCGCGGGCACGCTCGTCGTTCACCTCGCAGGTACGCCCAGTTCAAATCAATTTGGCTCCGTTGCCGTTTCTGGCAGCGCCACGCTCGCCGGAGCGCTCAATATTGCTTTAGACAACAGCTTCATCCCCACCGTGGGTGATGCCTGGTCGATCCTTACTTACTCCGGACACACTGGCGATTTCACTACATTTCAAAACGTCTCTGGTTTGTTCAATGCCGGCGCGGGATCCGCCTCGTACAAACTCACCGCCGTCAATGCGAATCTACCCAATCTGGTCGCTAGCGGCGTCTCCGCAAGTGCCTCCGCGGTTTCCGGGCAACCGCTCACGGTTACATATAACGTCACGAACAGCGGCCAGACCAACGCTACCGGAAGCTGGACCGATAGCATCTATCTATCACCCGGCACTACTTTCGATCCGACGACAGCCGTCTTTGTAGGCAATGTATCTCATTCCGGCGGCTTGGCCGCTGGCAATTCCTATAATGGATCGTTGACGGCAACGACCCCCGGCCTTCTCCCGGGCAACTACGTGGTGATCGTCGTGGCCGACAGCTTGGGCCAGGCCGCTGATTTGAACCGCAATGATAACATCGCGGCCTCTTCCACTCCCATCGCCGTCTCTCCTCCCAAGTTAACTCTCGGGACTCCTTACACCGGGGCCATTGGCCAAAATCAGGAGCAACTCTACGAGATCGATCTCTCGGGCAATTCACAATCCATCATCTCGCTCAATACCGGTCAGCTGGGCGGGGCTGAAATCTACGTTCGTTACGGAGCTCTGCCTAGCCCTACGGCGTTCGATCAATTCGCTTACGCGCCTTCCGGCGCAAGCGACTCGATTACACTCTCTGCGGATCTGCCCGGTCCCTACTATATCCTCATTCGCGGACGTGAATCAGCGGGCTCCAGTTCACCGTTCACGCTCGAAGTCTCGCAATCGATATACGGCATCACTTCTCTGTCCCCGACCGCAGGCAGCGGTCACACTACGATCACGGTGCACGGCGCCGGCTTCTCGCCTGGCGATAGTGTTTCTCTCGTGCCCTCCGGTGGCGGTGCCGCGATCCTCGCGACAAATATCTATTTCGCGGATAGTTCCAATGTCTCCGCCACATTCGATCTGACCGGCCTGACCGCCGGCGCGGTTTACGATGTCCAGGTTAGCAATGGCGTCTCCACATCTACGGCATCAGGCGCATTTACCATTGGAAATCCCGTCAATGGAGCCACACCGCACCCCATCCTGAGCATTACTGCGCCCGCTTTTGTTCGGGCGGGTCTCGATTACACGATCCAGGTAAACTATACTAACAATAGTAATCAGGACGAACTCGCGCCGCTGATTACTTTAAGCGCCACCAACGCGCTCCTCAAATTCTTCAATAGCGCCATCTTTGCCAATGGCACCGTCGCCTTCCTCGGCATCAACACGCAAGGCGGCCCCGCGGGCATCCTCCCGCCCGGCTATCAAGGTTCGATCACCGTCCAGGTTCACCAGACGAATCCCGTCAATCACATCGAAAGCTCTTTCACCGCCGCAGTCACCGATCCCAATTTGGCCATGGACTACTCGGCGCTCGCGCCCTACGTGACGTCGAGCTCCTATTCGCCCACGGATTGGGCAAATCTCTGGGCCGATTTCCAACAGCGCCTCGGCGTGACGCAGGCTGGTTACTTGAGTGCGCTCAGCCGTGACGCTTCTCTTCTCCCTGCCGTCGCGGGCGACAACAAGATGCCGCTCGACGTCATTTCGCTCGAGCTTCAGCAATCCTTCGCCAATGTCTCTACCTCCATTCGCGGCGCGGTCGCTTCCGGCGTTCCCGGCCTTCAGCTCGGCGGACTCCTCCTCGAAGCGACCAACTCCACCACCGGCGACGCATTTTCAACCTATATTCTGAACGACGGCTCGTTCGTTCTGCCCGGCATTACTCCTGGCGCCTATCGTTTCAGCGTCGAAGGCGCAAATTTACAACTCGCCACCAACGTCAATATCACGTCCGGCCAGCATCTTACTGGCATCCAACTTACGGCAGACGATGGCGCCACGCTCCTCGGCTCCGTCTCGAAGAACGAAGACGGATCAATCCTTGCCGGCGCCACCATCGAAGCCACCGACGCGAGCGGCAACGACTTCTTCACCACGAGCGACGCCAACGGCAAATACCAATTCAAGGGTCTCGTTCCCGGAACTTACCGAATCATCGCTAACGCAGACGGGCGCGGTGAACTCGTCCAGGAAAATGTCAGCCTCAGTGCCGATGGGCTCCTGCGCGATCTTCGGCTGGCAGCGGCCAGCACGATTTCCGGCACGCTGCCGATTTCCACGGGGGCGTCGATCACCGCCCAACCCGCGGGCAATACGGATCCCAATCTCGTCTTCCAAGCAGTCCCCGACGCGCAGGGACACTTCTCTTTCGCTTCGCTTCCAGCCGGAACTTACGACTTAACCATCACCCTCAACGGTTACAATACCGCACAAGTAACTGGAGTGGTTGTCGCCGCCGGCCAGTCTGTTTCCACTGGCCAAATCAACCTCACCGCCGCGGCGACGATCAACGGCGCTGTCTCCACCTCGGATCTCGCCCAGTCATTGTCCGGCCTGCAAGTCAGCCTCTTTCACAACGGTTCACTCATCAACACCGTCGCTACGGATCAAAACGGCAACTTCCATTTCTCCGGTCTCGCTGCCGGGACCTATCAAATCGTTCCATCGGGATACTCCTACTTTGCCAGCGATGAGACGATCCAGGTAGCCGCCGGCCAGACTTTCGACAATGCCTCGGTCATCCTCCAACCCGGTGGCGAAATCGGCGGCGTGCTCACCGGCCCTGGCGGTCCCGTTGCCGGAGCTCCTGTGTACGCATTTGATTCCCAGGGCAACGCGAACGTCGCGTACACCGATACCGCTGGAAACTATCTTTTCGAACATCTGGCGCTCGGTTCCTATAACGTCTTCGCTGCCACGAATGGCCCCGCCTCCGCCTCCGCGATCAATGTCACGTCGCTCGATTCGGATCCCGTCACCGCCAATTTCAATGTTAACGTCGCCCAGCAGATTGCGGGAAAATTGCTCCTTTCCGATGGCCAGACGCCCGTGTCGAATGGCTATGTAAGCCTCTTCCAAAATGGCCTGAAGATCGCTTCTTCGGTTACCGATTCTGCCGGTAATTACTCATTCGCGCTCAGTCAACCTGGAACCTATACACTCGAAGCTTCCGCGGGCAATGCCAGCTTCAGCGGCATCGCAAACGTCGTCGTGAATAGCAACGCGACCGTTCAGCGGAACCTGATTGCCGGCAGCGGCTCACTCAATCTCACCGTGACGGACGCTGGCGACACCGTGGATGGCAGCATCGCGATTCTCTATGAAACCTCGACGAATCAGGAAGTCGGTGTCGCCCTTCTCGATGCTACCGGCCTCGCGACCTTCACTAACCTGGTGGACGATAGCTATCGCGTGGTCGTCGAGAATTCGGATAACCGCGGCGGCCAGGTAAATGCCATCGTTTCCGGCGGAACGGGTTCCGCCACAGTTGCGCAGCAGGCCCAGGCTACGGTCACTGGAAAGATCACTGACGCCTCAACCACTCAGCCAATTTCGTCCGCTTTTGCTGCACTTTATTCGACTACTGATCCGAATATCGTCTTTTTCTCTCCGGTCGCATCTGATGGTACCTATAGCTTTGTCAACGTACCTGCGGGCACGTACGACGCCGTGGCCTTTGCCGCCAGCTACGCCGCTTCGATTCAAGCGAATCTTACGATCACCGCCACCGGCGCCGTCAGGAATTTCGCGTTGTCCACCAGTGGCAATACGCATCTTACTGGAACGGTCCGCGATCAAAGTAACCAGCCGGTTCTCGGCGCGCTGGTCACCGTGGTCAATGCGCAGCAGGAAATCCTCGGCCGCGCCATCACGGGCGCGAACGGGACCTTCGACATCGCCTCCGCCACTGGCTCTGGTCTCACCTTGCAAATCTCTTACGTGGAGGCCGATCCCATCGCGATCAATGGCCTGACCGTGACTAACCAAAGCACGACTGCGCTGGGCAATGTCCAGGCATCCATCCTTCTTGCGAGCGGAGCGCGGCCGCAGGCGCCGTTTCAAACCTCTCTCGTCTCGCCTAACCGCGGCGGATTTCAACCCGCGGGACAATCCTCCTCCGGAAATCCTTTCGGCAGTCTGCCCGATCTCAGCTTCCTCAGTCCGGACTCCATCTTCGACGCGATCAAAGCCGAAGCTCAGGCATTCACCCACGATCCCAACGAAGTCAAGGATGTCTCCGGGCCGCCCAGTTGCCCGGGTTGCTCGG
>FTBG01000673.1_pt1 | contig 24785 bp, 19 predicted proteins | sample 1639311 | NCBI WGS metagenome assembly FTBG01 (sample SAMEA3914864, study PRJEB12502) | metagenome | biome: forest; material: soil | place: USA | collected 2012-03-12 | depth 0.3 m | reverse complement strand
GTCTTTTCCCGAACCGCTCCGAGCTGATCGATGAAAACTTTCGCTAATGTAAGATTCGCCGGCGGCGCACCTGGCGGCGGATTGGGATGCTTTCCCAACGCGAGGAGGGCTTGCTGTTGCTGCATCAGGATAAATTGGACGAATAGCTGGGCGACTTCGCCCGCATCCGTAGTTCGTTGGACTTCTGCCATTCGGAGAAGTTAGGGATGCGGCGAGGACATGCACGCAGAAAAAAGTGGTTTCGTATTGCTCGTCCGCCATACGGAAAACGGAGGCAAGCTGAGCCAATGAAACTCGCCGCAACATACATCCTCCCGCAGCAACCTCGGAGTGTCTTATCTGAGACCCGAAGGGTCACACGGAAATTAGCCGGCTGCGCCAGCTGCCGGAACAATCGCAAGTAACGCGCTCCCGCCCCAGCAGGGCAGAGGAATCGAAGGCGCGGGTGCTAGTCAAATCGTATCTCGTCCTGCAGGGAAATTTTCAGACGCTTTTTCAACAATCTTTGTCCTCTGCCCCATTCGGGGCGTGCCGCGTGTGATGCGAAAATTCCGGCAGCCGGCGCAGCCAGCTAATTTCCCGTGACCCTTCGGGTCTTGTTCTGGAGTAGAAAACTGCGTGCCGTTAAATCTCGAAGTTATCTTCGGCCCCCACGCGCAACCGAGGCCGCAGGAACTCCGCGATTTGCGCCACGGATTCCTGGAGAGTCTGGCGATCACTATGAATTGTAAGTTCCGGATCGAGCGGCTCTTCGTACGGCGCGGAGATGCCGGTGAACTCGGAAATCTCCCCTGCTCGCGCGCGCTTATATAAGCCTTTGGTATCGCGCTTCTCGCATACTTCAAGCGGTGCATCGACAAATACCTCGATAAAGTCGCCGGCTTCCAACGCGATTTCACGTGCCCGCCGACGATCATCACGATACGGAGAGATGAATGCCGTGACGACGACCATTCCGGATTCGGACATGAGCTTTGCCACTTCAGCAACGCGGCGAATGTTTTCTTCGCGATCCTCCGGGGAGAAACCTAGATTGGCATTCAAGCCGTGGCGCACGTTATCGCCGTCGAGCACATAGACGTGCATGCCGATGTTAAATAGCTCGCGCTCCAGGGCCCGAGAAATGGATGACTTGCCGGAGCCGCTCAGCCCCGTGAGCCACACCACCGCGCCTTTGTGCCCATTGCGGACGGCGCGATGCTTGCAGGTCACATTTCCTTCGCTCCAATAGATATTCTTCGATTTAACCTTGGTGCGGTCGGTGTAGGTCCCGCCAAAAATAATGCCCCCACCCGCAACCTGCCGGTTATCGACAATCACAAATCGGCCAAGCACGGGATTCAGATCATGGTTATCCATGACCAGTGCGCCGCGCGTTTGGATCGTTACTTCCGCGACATCGTTGCGCGCGATGTGGCTGCGGCTGCCGGTGATGATCTCGAGCGTCGAAGCATCGATGATTTGCTCGATAGAAACGATCTCCGCATCCAGCTCCTGTGTGGTGAGCTTGATTTTGGTGCGCTCACCCACCGTGAGATCGCGTTTGCCCATCCAGAAAATGCGCGCCTTGAAACGATTGGATTCGATGGGTGCATCGATTTCATGGGAAGCCACATTCCCGCGCTCCACAAAGATTTGTTCCGTGAGTGTAATCCCGACCGATTCACCCGCCGTTGCATAGTCTCTTGGCGCGGAATTCCATCGCTCAATACTCGCCACCACGCTGGTCTTCGCATTGGGCGAGAAGATCAGCGTGTCACCGATACGCAACGTTCCCGCCTCGATACGGCCCGCAATGATGCGCCGCTCGTCAAAGCGATAGACATCTTGAATCGGGAACCGCAGGGGCAGCTCCGTGAGCGCCTTGGGCGGCTCGAAGGTATCTAGCATATCGAGGACCGTCGGCCCCGTGTACCAGGGAATCGGCGACGGACCTGCTGCGACATTTCCCTCCGGAGGCAACCCACGGTGAGCCACATTGATTCCATTGCGCGCGGAAATCGGAATGAAAGCTCGTGCCTCCACTCCTAGTTGTTTCAAGAATGCCTTATACTCCGCCACCACGGCATCGAACACGGATTGCGAGTATTCAACCAAATCCATCTTGTTCACCGCCACCACCACCTGGTGAATCCCGAGCAAACTCAACAAGTAACCATGCCGCCGCGATTGCTCGCGCACGCCTTCGTTCGCCGCGATCAACAGCACGGCAGCATCCGCGCTCGCCGCACCCGTGATCATGTTTTTCAAAAATTCCTTATGCCCCGGCGCATCGATAATCACATACGGCCGCTTCTCTGTTTTAAACTGAATCTGCGTTGTATCGATGGTGATATTCTGCTCCTGCTCTTCGAGCAACGAGTCCAAAAGGAACGCGTACTCAAACTCCATCCCCTCTTCTTTACAGGCCTTCTTGATCTGCTCCACTTTGCCGTCAGGCAAAGATTTCGTGTCATGAAAAATGCGCCCGATCAAAGTCGATTTTCCGTGGTCAACGTGACCGACAAAAACAACTTTAAGACGGTCAACCGCGGCGGTGCTTTTCGGAGGAATTGGTTCAGCCGTGAGATTCATGCCTTGATTATCTGGATGCTGCGAGGGGCGTTAAGGAGCATAGGGTTTTCGAATTGCGGGAGATGAAACAATCGCTAAGGTCGTCCAATGACTTTTAAAGCAATTGTCCATCGTGAAGAAAGCGGCGGGTACTGGGCTGAGGTTCCAGCCATCCCCGGATGCGCCACGCAAGGCGAAACGCTGGAAGAACTGGAGCAAAATCTCCGTGAAGCAATCCAAGGGTGCCTCAGCGTGGATATCGCCCCCGCAGAGCTTGACATCGCAGCAACGGTCCTCGAGGTAGCTGTTTGAAAGCAATTTCGGGAAAAGATCTCGCCCGAATTCTTCATAGAAAGGGATGGAGCCTCGCTAGAATCAGCGGCAGCCATCATATCTTTACGGTCGAGGGAAGGCGTGAACGCATTTCCGTTCCCATTCACGGAAACCAAACGCTGAAACCCGGACTGCAAAGACATCTCATGAAGCTCGCGGACATCGACGAAAGTGAGCTTTAGTTCGGGCAAAGCTAACATTGGTATCATGGGTCGAAAAACACCGGATGCTTCACCGAATCTTAGCGAAGCGTGTCATCTATCCACCGAGATAACTCTGCTTTTGGCGTTCGACCGACGCGTTGACCGAGAGGCGCACCATTTGAAATAAGGACAAAATTCGGTATGGCGTTTACGCGAAATCGCGACGCGATTTCGAGATTATCATGCGCGTTGAGCTTCACTACTTTGACGCGCCCTTTCTTTTCCTGGGCTACTTCTTCCAGCAGGGGCAGCATTTGAACGCACGCGCTGCAATGATGCCCATAGAAATCCACGAGCACAGGTTGCGCGCTCTCAATAACTTCCTTCTCGAACGTCTCTGCTGTTAACTCTGTGATTTTGCTCATCACATGAACCCTTTCGCCCTGAGCTTCTGCATCGCATTGCGCTCGTGATGATCCTGCGCGCGACCCGCCCGCTCGCTCGTCTTCGTCGTCGCCAGTTCGTCAATGATCTTATCAATGCTATCTGCCTCGCTCTCCACCGGTGCAGAAATGGGCCAGCAGCCCAGCGAACGGAAACGATAGCGCTTCCCATCCTTGCCGGTGCGGGCAAAGTACATCTTCGGAATTGGAATGCCTTCGCGCTGGATGTACATCCAAATGTCGCGCTCGCTCCAATCAAGCAACGCCTGCACCCGCACGTGCTCCCCCGGTGCGCACGAGGTGGTGAATTGATTCCAAAACTCCGGCGGCTGATCCTTGTAATCCCATTCGAAATCCTTCGTGCGCGGCGAAAAGTAACGCTCTTTCGCACGAGTGGGATCTTCGTCACGGCGAATGCCGGTGATCAACGCGTCCCATTTGTGCTCGGCCATTACTTGTTGCAAGGCCACCGTCTTGAGCTCGTGGGTCACGGTCACGGGATCGGTGGTGTCGTAACCGATCGGGCCACGCTGTGCATAATCACCTCGCCCAGCACGCGCGTCTTCGTTGATCTTCACGATCAGATTCAACCCGTGATACTTCACCGCCCAGTCACGGTACTCGATCATCTCCGGAAATTCGTACGTCGTATCGATGTGTAGCAGCGGGTACGGGATGTGACCGCAAAACGCCTTCCGTGAAAGCCAGATCAGCACGTTCGAATCCTTCCCCATCGACCAGGGCATGCAGATATTTTTGAAGTGATGAAACGCCTCCCGGATGAGAAACACACTCTGCGCTTCCAGCGCGTCAAGGTGGCTGGAGTCCTCGCGGGAAACTTTCTGCGGAAAGAAAGCCGGCGATTCATCAGCCGCAGGAGCCGGATACTTTCCCCCGTAAGCAGGATGGGCCGCGTGTCCCGCGCCGGGAACGGCTGATCCGGAACCCGCTGTTTCAACCTTCGGAGTTTCAAGAGTGGAAGAGGCTGCCATGGTGAGAGTCGGTTATGAAAACACGAAAAACGGGATTGTCTATAGGGAAAATAGACAATCATCCTCTCTTCCTCGACCGCAGAGCGCGCCGAAGTTCATCGCCACCGCAAATCCAGGCCACCTCTTCGCTTCTTCATTGCCCGGCACTGGCCCGAGACCAAGAATCACCGGCGCATGAGTGCACTATTTACACCCTTTCGCGTGGGATCGCTGGAGCTGAGAAACCGCATCATCATCGCTCCGATGTGCATGTACTCGGCAGTCGAAGGCTGTGCGAGCGATTGGCATATCATCCACCTCGGCCATCTCGCGCTGTCCGGCGCAGCCCTGCTCACGATCGAAGCGACGGCCGTGCTGCCGGAGGGCCGGATCAGCCCGGCGGATCTCGGGCTGTGGTCAGACGAAAATGAAACAGCACTCAGCCGCGTGCTGAAAATCGTGCGGCGCTATTCCGATATCCCGGTCGCCATCCAGCTCGCGCACGCTGGCCGGAAAGCCTCGACAAGAGTGCCGTGGGAAGACGGCGGGCAGATCGCGCCAGACGCGGCGGATGGCTGGCAAACCGTTGCACCTTCGGCAGTGCCCTTCGAGGAGAAGCAAAATCCGCCCGTCTCGCTCGATCGCGCGGGCATGGATCGCGTGCGCCGGGGCTTTGCGGAAGCGGCCCAGCGTGCCGCGCGACTGGGGATCGATGCCGTGCAGATTCATTCCGCGCATGGTTACTTGTTGCACCAGTTTCTCTCGCCGCTGAGCAATCACCGCACGGACGAGTATGGCGGCAGCCTCGAAAACCGGATGCGTTTTCCGCTGGAAATCTTCGACGCGGTGCGCACGGCCTTCCCCAGCGAGAAACCGGTGAGCGTGCGCGTCTCGGGCACGGATTGGGCCGAGGGCGGCTGGGAAATCGAGCAGACCGTCGCCTTTGCCCGCGCGCTGGAGTCACGCGGTTGCAGCCTCATCCACGTCTCGAGCGGCGGCCTGACCCCGGCGCAGAAAATCCCGCTCGCGCCAGGATATCAAGTGCCACTCGCACGGGCCGTGAAAGCGGCAACCCATCTACCGACGACTACGGTCGGCCTCATCAGCAGCTACGAGCACGCCGAATCGATCATCGCCAACGGCGATGCCGACTTCATCGCCATGGCGCGCACGATCCTCTTCAATCCGCGCTGGCCCTGGCACGCCGCCGCTCATCTCGGTGCAAAAGTAAAAGCACCCTCGCAATACCTCCGCTCCCAGCCCGCTCGCTATCGGCACCTTTTCGACGCGTAAAACAAATCCTAGTCAGTCAAATACTCTGCCCCAAGAACGTGTGGATGCCGCACTCGCTCTTGTCGAATCCCGTCCATCGGCCCGCTCGCTCGTTCTCGTTTGCGCCCGTAGCACGTGTGCACGGCCAGCAGCCGATCGAGCGATAGCCCCGATCGTGCAGCGGGTTGTACGGAATGTTGTGCTCTTTCATGTAGGCCCAGACGGCTTCGCGGCTCCAATTGGCCATCGGATTGAGCTTCAGGATGTACTGATCCCGCAGCACGTCGAAGTGGTACAACTCCAAAATCTGTGTCTTCTGCCGGCCCTCACTTTGCTGCCGCCGCAAGCCGGTGATCCATACCGCCAAGTCCTCCAGCTTCCGCTGCAAAGGCACGACTTTTCGCAAAGAGCAGCACGTGTCGGGATGCGTCTTCCAAAGTTCAGGTCCCAGCTCGGCCTCCTGTTCTTCCGGGGTCTGATCCGGCAGCAGCGATTCAATCGGCAACTCGAAAAAGGCCTCCAGCCGCCGTTTCAGCTCCAGCGTTTCCGGAAAAAGCAATTGCGTATCCAAGGTAAAAACCGGCAGCGGAATATTCTCACGCACCGCATGATGGATCATCACCAGACCTGCGCCCTGAAAGCTCGTGCCGATCGCCGCCCGCTTCCCAAACCGATCCCACGCCCAGCGCAAAATATCCGGGAGCGGCGTTGTCTCGAACTTCTCGGCTAAACCCCGAATTTCCTCCTTGCTGATTTCGTTGGCGTGAAGGCTCATGTGAATTCCCGATAAAAACGATGGGATTTACGGACTTTGATCCAAAAGCTCTTCTTTTGCAAGTATTTGCTCACGAGTCCGCAAGGGATGGAACGTAAGAATCGCGTGGAGTAAAGTTTCCTTTCTGTCACCTTATCCGGTCGGCGCGTCACTAAGCCCGTGACATGAATACCGCCACGCTCACTGCTTCCGACCTTTCCGACTCCGACCTCCTGGCACGCTGCCTTCACGGCGAACGCGATGCCTTTGGCCAGCTCGTCTCCCGCTATCAGGGGCTCATCTGCGCGCAGGCCTACGCTATCTGCGGTGATTTTGCCCGGAGCGAAGACGTCGCGCAAGAGGCCTTCATCAGCGCCTGGCGACAACTGAAGGACCTACGCGATCACGCAAAATTCAAGGCGTGGCTCTGCGGCATCGCACGCCATCTGGCATTGCGCGCCGCAGAGCGCAGCCGGCGCGATGCGGAAATCACCGAGCAAGCCGCCGCACACGGCCGTGCAGAAGAAAATCTCCAGCGCGAAATAATCGCCCGCGAGGAAGAAACCATCGTGTGGAGCGCCATGGAAGCCCTGCCCGAAGCCTACCGCACCGTGCTCACGCTATACTATCGCGAGCAGCAGTCCGCCGCCGATGTGGCGCAGGCCCTGGATCTCACCGAAGACGCCGTCAAGCAACGCCTCTCCCGCGGGCGTGCCATGCTCCGGCAACAGGTGGCGGGCGTGGTGGAAAACGCCCTGCAGCGGAGCCGGCCCGGCGCAGCCTTTACCCTCGCGGTGCTTGCACTGCTCCCAGCGGCCATTCCCACTTCAGCGACCGCGGCTTCGCTTGCCGCTGCCGCAAAAACAGGCGCTCCGGCGAAAGTAGCCGCCGCCTTCGCAATGCCGATGCTTGCCGGAATCTTTGGGGCATTGGTCGGCGGCCTGGGCGGCTGGATTGGCTTCAAAGCTTCCGCCGAAAGCACGACTTATGAACGACAGCGCCAGTTTGTGCTCCGAAGCGGCAAGCGCGTTCTGGCAGCGATCGCTATATTCATGGTGCTGCAAATCGGACTCGTACTCGGTTTGAAAGCGATCTGGCGCGAACATCCCGCAACGCTCCCTCCGACGATGATCGGGCTCGTGTTCCTTTACGTCGGATGGATTCTCAAGGAAGTGCTGCAAAGCAGGCGCGCCTTGCTCGAAATCCATGCTCAGGAAGAAGCTGCCGGTTCGCCCAAGCGTGAACCGCGCGGATTCTGGAAAACGATGTCTCTCTCTGGTCCCATTGAGTATCGCAGCCGCGCCTCGTTACTTGGCTGGCCATTGCTTCATATCTATTGGCCTCCGCCATCCGTTGCGCGCAAAGGAGCGCGCGAAGCGCGGGGATGGATCGCCATCGGAAATAGCCCGATCGGTTTCATTGCCATTGGCGGAATGGCTCGCGGGGTAATTGCCTTTGGCGGAGTAGCCATCGGAGTCGTAGCCATGGGAGGACTCGGAGCGGGTCCCGTCGCTTTGGGAGGATGCGCTTTGGCGCTGTGGTCGTACGGAGGCGCTGCGCTCGGATGGATCTCCCAAGGCGGCATGGCCATCGGCTGGCGGATGGCTGTCGGTGGATATGCAGTCGCCCACGACTTCGCGCTCGGGGCGTTTGCCTTGGCAAATCAGGTGAATAATTCCAGCGCTGAAGCTGCCGCGAAACAAATGGCCTGGATTCAACTCACCTCCCAGCCATGGTTTTCCTTCGTCGTTCCGGGTTGTTCTTTGATTATCGTCGCAACGTTTTTAATGATCGCCCGGTTCTTGCGAGGACAACGTCCAGATGCTCACTGATACGCTCAACACCTGAAGTGGCGACTTGTCCCGAATCGGCGTAGATTACCGCTATGAATCGAGGCACGACGATCGGGGATCATCTCATTCGGCGTCTTTCGGCTTACGGCGTCGGGCATGTCTTCGGTATTCCGGGTGACTACGTCCTCGGGTTTTACGATCAGCTCGTAAATAGCAACCTACAAGTAATCACGACCTGCGACGAGCAGGGCGCGGGTTTTGCCGCGGATGCCTATGCACGGATTCGGGGCCTGGGTGCGGTGTGCGTGACGTATTGCGTGGGCGGATTAAAGGTGGCGAATCCAACGGCCGGGGCGTTCGCAGAAAAGTCGCCCGTGGTGGTAATCTCCGGCGCGCCCGGAATGCGCGAAAGAGAAACCAACCCACTCCTGCACCACAAAGTGCGTGATTTTGAAACACAGCGCCGCGTCTTTGAACAAATCACCGTCGCTTCGGCGGTTCTGGACAATCCGGAGACGGCATTTTCAGAAATCGATCGCGTGCTCCATGCAGCCGTACGCTACAAGCGGCCTGTCTATCTGGAACTTCCGCGAGATAGGGTGACAGCGCAAGGACGCCTCGATTATCGCACACCGGATTTCCACGAAACTAGTGATCCTCACGCCCTCGCCGAGGCGCTGGCAGAAGCCACCGGCATGATCAATGCCGCCCGGCAGCCAGTTATTCTGGCCGACGTGGAAATCCACCGGTTCGGACTGCAGGACGAGTTATTAAAGTTGATCGACAAAACTAACATTCCCGTGGCGGCCACCATCCTGGGAAAATCCGTCATCGGAGAAAATCATTCGCGTTACTTGGGAATTTATGAAGGAGCGATGGGCCGGGACGCTGTCAGAGAATACGTTGAATCCAGCGATTGCGTGATTCTGCTCGGCTTTTTCATGACGGATATCAACCTCGGCATCTACACGGCCAAGCTCGACCCCGGAAAATCGATCACCGCAACCAGTGAGCGCCTGGCCATCCGTCATCACATTTTTGAAAATGTGCGCTTTAAGGATTTCGTGCGCGGGCTGCTTGCCGCCGATCTCACGAAACGGGAAATGGAACCCATTCCCCACCCTGCTCATCCACACGGGTTTTCGCCGAGCCCCCATGGAAAACAAGTCACGATTGCGCGCCTGGTCGAGCACGTGAATGAATTTCTGACCGACGACACCATTGTGGTGGCAGATGTCGGCGACGCCCTCTTCAGCGCGAGTGATCTTTATATTCATCGTCGAACGGAATTTCTCGGGCCGGCCTACTATGCATCGATGGGATTTGCCGTTCCTGCGGCCATCGGTGCACAGCTTGCCCGGCCGGAACTACGGCCCCTCGTACTCGTCGGCGACGGTGCGTTTCAGATGACGGGCATGGAACTATCCACCGCCGTGCGGCATGGATTGAATCCCGTCGTGATCGTTTTAAACAACGGCGGCTACGGCACCGAAAGACAGATGCATGAAGGCCCATATAACGATATTCTCCGCTGGGAATACCATCGGCTTCCCGAGATATTCGGCGCAGGGCGCGGCTTTCTCGTGCACACGGAGCGCGAGTTGGGTGAAGCGCTTTCCTTCGCTAAAAACCATCCCCAAGGCTTCTGCCTGCTCGACGTGCGCATCGATCCGCAAGATCACTCCGCCGCCCTGGATCGCCTCACGCAGCGTTTAGCCAAGCGAATATAGGAAACCAGCGTCACTCAGCCGGAAGTCGCAGCACAAACTCGAGATCACCTTGTCTGGAAAGGTGCGCCGTGAGGCTTGCACCGAGGAGCCGGGCAAAATCGGCGGCGAGCGAAAGCCCGAGGCCGTGGTGCCGGGCGTCGCTACGAGAAACATCCTTTCGCCAGAAGCGCTCAAAAAGATGTGGCAAATCGGCTTCTTCCAAGTTGCCCGCCGGGTTGGCGAAAATCAATGTTACTTGATTCCCCGATTCCGCGCCAATGCGCAAGCTGGCATTTTCCGGGGCATGCTCGGCGGCATTGCCCACGAGATTATTCAGGATCACGCCCAGCAAATCCGGATCGCTCTCCACGATCAAATCCGGCGGCACCTGATTAACCAGCGAAATCTTCCGCTGCGCCGCGCAAATCTCCCACCCCTTCCAGGCCTGAACAACCGCCTCACTCAACCGCACCGTCTCATGATGAATCACTCGCGACGGGTCTTCGGCACGAGCCAGTTCCAGGAGGCTGAAGGCCAGCGACTCCATGCGGCGCGTGCTGGAAAGCGCATCGCGCCACGATTCCACGTTCTCCGCCGGGGTGGCCGGCATGCTTAGATTCACTTCCGCCAGCGCCCGTAGTTCCGCCAGCGGCGTGCGCAACTCATGGGCAGCGGTCGCCGTAAAGCGCCGCTCGCGAGCAAAGGCGCCATCCAATCTGCCAAGTAACGCGTTGAGATGGTTGGTGATCGGCTGCAACTCCAAGGGCAAATCAGCCGCCGGAAAGCGCGTCGTCAACGATGCCGCATCCACGGATGAAACGCTTTCCCCTAGCGCATCGAGGGGCGCAAGCGCTGACTTCACGCTCCAATGAACCAGCGCCGCCAGCGCCGCCAGTGCTCCGATGCCAACGGCCAAAAGCCCCGCGTCCAGCGTGGCTAGTGTTTGATCCAGCGCCCCACGATTGCGGCCCACGATCAGCACCGCTTCCGTCCTGGCTGCCTGGTGTTTCTTTTTCTTTTCCTTGCCTTCATCTTCCTCTTCGTGCGGGACGAAACGCACGCCCGCGCAACGCAGATTGCGGCCATCGGAGAGCTTTGCATCGAAAAAGATCGGGGCACCGGCGCGACCGGCTTGCGCAGTCAGGGCCGCCGGCCCCAGCGATGGAGAGCGCTCGATTTCAGAGCCGTCCGCATCGAGTAGGAGAAAAATATCCGAGCCGTTTACTAGTTGAAATTGCGGCAGATCTTCTTTGGTGAATTGCAAACTGGACCGGCCATTTTCCTGCTCCGTTAGCGCCGCGAGCGATTGAATGGTAAGACCGAGCGCGGAATCCAATTGATCCGTCAATGCATGTCCCACCTTCCAGTGAAGCACCATTCCTGCGCTGGCCAGCAAAAGGGCCCCGCCCATTAACAAGCGTCCAATCAACTGTGATCGCACGGATCTCATGATTTTGCGTCCTCGAGCACATAGCCAAGCCCCCGCCGGGTTTTAATCAGCTCCGGCCCGATCTTCCGCCGCAAACTATACACGGCCGTATCAACGACGTTGCTCATCGGCTCGACGAGATCATCATAGATATGCGCCTCGATTTCCGACCGCGGCACCACCTGGCCGCGCCTCAGGGCCAGGTATTCGAGCAGACGCCATTCGCGAGCCGTCAAATCCACTTCCACATCGCCGCGATGCACTCGCCGCGCCGCCAAATCCAGGCGCAAGGACCCTACGCGCAGCGCGGTCGTCTTTTCTCCATAGGCCCGGCGGCAGAGGGCCTCGACACGCGCGAGCAATTCGGCAAGCGCAAATGGTTTGATCAGGTAATCATCGGCCCCTTGCGTAAGCCCGGTGACGCGATCTTGAATGGTATCCCGCGCCGTGAGCAAAAGCACGTGGGTCTTGTTTCCCGCCGTGCGCAGCCGTTGCAAAATGGCAAGCCCATCGATCTTTGGCAGCATGATGTCGAGGATCAGGCAGTCATACTCATTCGTTTCTGCGGCAGCGAGTCCCTCTTCACCATCCGCCGCCGCATCCACGGCGAACCCCGCGTGGCGGAGCGCCTTGGCGACGGACCGCCGGATAATCGCTGAATCTTCCACTAAAAGGACACGCATCGAAGAAGCATTTCAGGGGATGAATGATGGGAAGATGACGATTCAGCAACCAACGGCATGACATCTTGTTAAATAGGTCCAAAGGAATCTATTCCGAAGGATTTACATCTCGCACAAAATACGACGTACTACCCGCACATGAGACCCCGCTTCCTTCCCCTGATCGCCCTTTTCCTCGCAGCTTTGCCGCAAGCCAATGCCCAATCCGCGGCAGCCAAGCGGGACGATTCCGCGGCGGAAAAGCTCGGCTGGCATCTGGCCACCAAGGCTTACACCTTCCGCAACATCACCCTTTTTGAGACGATCGACGTTAGCAAGGAACTCGGAGTCAAATTTTTCGAGATGAATCCGAACCAGGTCATCAGCAAGGAAATCGCGGATAAAGTGGACGACAAGCTCAGCCCGGAATTGCGGAATGCGATCAAGAAAAAATTCGCGGATGCTGGAATTCAGCCGGTGCAATTCGGGGTGGCCCAGCTCGGCAAGAATGAAGCATCGGCGCGCAAGATTTTCACCCTGTGCAAAGACCTCGGCATCCAGACGATTGTCGCGGAGCCCGACCCGGAGCTTTTCACCGCGCCAGCGATCCTGGACAAGTTGTGCCAGGAATTTCAGATCAATGTGGCGATTCACAATCACCCCGAACCGAATCGCTACGCCACTCCGGAAAAGGTCCTCGAAGCGATCTCTGGCCATGATAAACGCATCGGCTCCTGCTCAGACGTCGGACACTATACACGGACGGGCCTCAGTGCCGTCGAAAGCCTGCGCAAAATGCAGGGCCACATCATCACCCTGCATTTCAAGGACGTGGACGATAAGAAAAAGGACGTGCCGTGGGGCACGGGCAAAACCGATGTACGCGGCATGCTCGACGAGCTGCATCGCCAGAAATACCAAGGTTACTTTTCCATGGAGTACGAAGTGGGAAAAGAAACGTCTCAAGATGATTTGATCAATCAACTTCGCCAGTCGATCACTTATTTCGATAACGAAGCGAAGCGCATCGCCGGCGGACACTAAGCCGCTTCACGGATGAGCGCCGGCAGCGAGTTACTCGAATCCTACGAAGCGCAACGCGCGGATTTTGAGAGAACGCTAACGGCTATTCGCGCGATCTCGAGTGCAACGATCGCGGATTTGCAATCGCTGGATTGGCTGGTTCGCCTCATCCGGGAGGTCGGTCTCGTCCCGATCCCGGAAGCCGAGAGGACATATGCTGAAGATGCGGAGTATTTGAACAGTTCCACCCTGGGAGTGATTCAATTGCCGCGCGAGTTTGCCAGGTATCTGCTCCTCCTGGGCGAGCATCGCCCGGAGCGTTACTTGGAAATCGGGACATTCAACGGGGTGACGGCCAGCCTGGCGGCCGCGTATCTCAGCCGGTTTCAGCCAAAGCTGCGTGCGGTCACGGTGGATGTCTATCCCCACTTCCTCTTTTACTCCCAGGTAAAGCCGCTGCTTCCCTGCCTGGAGTACGCCGTGCCACGCACTTCGTTTGATTTTCGCGAAGAAATATTCGATGCCGTTTTCATCGACGGAGACCATTCCTTCGAATGGGCCTGGGCAGATTATCAAAATGTCGGCAGCCGCGCAGCCATTTGCGCGATGCATGATGTTAACAATGCTCCCTATAGAGAGATGCAATTCGGCGGCGTGCCCGCGGTCTGGCAGCTCATCAAAAAGTCAGAGCCGACCGCGGCATTTCACGAAATTTTCGAGCATCCATCGGAAGCGCTCATGGGAATCGGAGTTCGCGTTCAAGCGTGATGTCGGAGGGGCGCTTTGTAATCGCCCGGCGAGCAACGTATCTACGTGGTAATTCCTCTGCCCCTTACGGGGCGGGACGCATACGATTTGAATACCGGCGGCTTGCGCCGCCGGCTAAATGCCATGTGACCCTTCGGGTCTTAAATCAGCAGGGCCGCAAAAAGGGATTGCCTCTACGAATCGGCGCCCGCCTCAGTTACTTGTTACTTGCGCGACCCCTTCTCGGGCTTATGCATCGTATAGTAGCCTTGCGAGACGCGGTGAATTCCCGGCGAATCGTAAAGCGTCGCACTCACCGCACGCCGATCACAGTGAATCAGATCTTCTCCAAATCGCTTGATGGCCCGCTGGATGATCTCGTCCACCGTCAGCGCTTCGCGGGTGTCTTTGAGCACCTCGGTCACAAAAAACAACGAATGCAGCCGCTTCACGCGGAGCAACGGTTTGTCGGGCTGCGGGAATTCAATGATCAACCGGCGAATATGACGCAACCGCTTCAGGAACTCGCCAGTGGTGAGCGACGCCATCCCGCGGCGCTTTTTCAACTCGGCAAACGCCTCGGGAAAGCTCAGCCGTCCGCCCGCTTCATAGGTGATCTCAGCGAGCCCCGCTTCCAGCGCGTGAGTCTTTTTATCCGTCGGCCCATACCCATCGTGTCCTGCCGGCCAGCACGGAATCGCTTCATCGAGCAGACCGATAAAACGGACTTGCACCGCCAAGGTCAGTTTGGTTTTCGGCGCATCGTCGCCGACCCACTTCTCCAGCAACTCGGGAGTTAGGGGCAGCGTCGCAGAAAGGCAGCGCTCGCGAATGACATCGAGCAGCCGCGGAATTCGCGGTCCCCAGGCCGTGCGAATGATCGCCGCCGATTTTTCCAAAATCTGGCGAATGCGCTCGCGGGTGAAACCATAGCGCCGCCCGATTTTTTCCAAAGTTTCCGGTTCACTGCCTTTCAGGCCGAAACGGAAAAATACCATATCGCGATCGCGAGGCGAAAGCCGTGGTAAGGCGCTCTCGATCAGGCGCAGCAGCTCGGGAATGGCATCGTTTTTCGCGATGCGAGTGGCGTGAAACTCTCCGGAATCGGCGCGATCAATGAGGCGCCGCAATTCTGAGACCGTTCGCCGGCCACAGTTTTTATATTCCAGGAGCTGAGCCGGGAAAAGTCCGTCATAATCACCGAGCACTTTGGCGCTGATTTTCTCCGACAGATGCTGCAACCGTTTGGAAACGGGCAACTCCGAGATGGAAAGTTCGCGAACGTGCCTCGGCACAGAGTACGCCGCCGAAGAATCTTCGGCTGAGCGGGGGTGGGTTTTCGATTGTTTTTTCAATTCAAGGAGGTATTCCCGCCACGCGTGGGAAGCCGCCCCATTCCAAAGATCGATCTGGCGCACGACTCTCCCCGCCCGGGAAGGCGCGCTCTTTCGCGCCCAATCGGGCATCCGGCCAGTAAAATCTTCGAGATGGATCGCTCACGGTAAGCGGCAGGAGATACGGTGGGATTCAAGGTAATTATAAACTATACAACCCATTCAGGGTCGGCAAGTCGCAATACAAAATCCGTGAATCACCTAATTTAATGGGAAGAATTCGCTTGCGCCTCGCCCTGGAGCATGTTTCGAGAATGCGCACACTTCCGCCAAACCCAACCCCATGAAACAAAAGCTTCCCGTTCTTTCCGCTGTCCTCCTCGCTGCCGCTTCCACCCTGAGCGCCCTCGCTCTCGACGCTAAGTACGAGCCCATCGCCAATGCGATGAAATATGCTCACAAGGCTCCCAAGGGCGAAAAGAAGGTCTCCGATCGAATCATCGATGGCACCGCCAGTGACGAGGAACTCAAGAAGACCCTCGAACTTTACAAGGCCATGGCCGATACGCCGCCGCCAAAAGGTGAGGCAGGCGCTTTCAAGGAAAAAGTGGCCAAGCTGATTACGGCCACGGAAGGAGTCGTCGCGAAGAAAGACGGCTCCACCGCCGCCTACAAGGACGCGGTGAATTGTAAAGCCTGCCACAGCGAGCATCGCGCAGAGTAAGCTTTCAGGGCAATCCGCGCAGACGTCGCGGGCTTTCGCTGACCATTCGCCAGGCGCGGCGATTCATCCTCGAATCGCCGCGATAAACCGATCGATGTCCTCGTACCTTGTGCGAGGATTCATGAATACGGCTTTTTCGCCCGGCAATGCGCCGCATCGCCCGCGTGTGTCATAATCGGTGTGCGCGATGAATTGCACCCAGTTGGTGTAAAGCCCCACTTTTCCGCGGCGCAAGAATGCTTCGCGATGCCAGCGGCTATTGCGCTCCACTCGCTCGCGATAGCCAGGTTCATCGCGCCGATGGATTTCAAATTCGAATTCCGCATCCGGATCGCTCACCGTATCGCTATCATAGAGGCGGAAGCCGACGCTCGGACCCTGATTCTGCACCGCCATCAGCTTCACGCCGGGCACACACCCGAGGCGAAAGCGAAAGTAATTCGCGTTTTGCAGCGAATTCGCGACCATGTGTTGGAAACCTTCGATGCCTAGATAGTGTAGCGCCGCGTAAGCGCCAAAGAGGCCGGCCGCTCCCCGCGAGCACTCGATAGTCGCGTGCAGATGGGTTTGTCCTTCCAGGTCTTTTTCAAAGTAACTGAAGTATTCCTCGTCGTGCTCCAGGGCGTAGAGATCGTCGCGATTGCGGATCATGACCAGGCTGGAGGTATACGGCACGTAGCCCCATTTCTGAAAATCGACGGTAAAGGAATCGGCAAAGCGCAGTTCGCGAAAGCGCTCCACGTTGCGCCGCAGCCCGGGAAGCGTCGCGGCGTTGATCCGCAGCGGATTTTTCTGGAAATCGTAATTCAGGAAAAAGATCAGCGGCCAGCCGATGGCGGAGTCCACGTGAATGTGCGGTTTGACCTGCACTTCGTATTGCTGGCAAAGGCGGTCGCGGATTTCACAGACCGGCTGGACCCGATCCACGCCAAAGGTGTCCGTCGTGCCCATCGTGAGCATGATCGTGGGCACCACGCAATCGAGCTGAAAACAAGCGGCCAGCTGCTGTTCGAAATAAGCCAGATCCATGTCGTTACTTTCCGTCGCACGGATGCGGATCGTCTTTCGCCGGATATTCACTCCGAGCAGCGAAAGGTTAGTCATGTTCGAGTAGTGACCAACCCCGGAATTAATAATCCGATAATCCTGCCCGTACTCGAGACCGAGATCGCGCGAGTGCGGGAGTGATTTGCGGATGCCGAGCAGATACCCGTAGAGATTACAAAACGTGCCGCCTTGTGTGAAAATCCCCGTTGCTTGTGCGGGATCGTATCCGGCGAGCTGCGCCATCTGCCGCACGACCGCTTCTTCGAGTTCGCCGGCCATTTCGGAGTACTCGGGGTGCACTAGATTGGGATTGGCCAGGATCCCCGCCATGCTGCCGAAAAGCGCCGGATCGGAAGGCGACGTGACGACATTTTCCACGCTGGCGGGATCTTCCCAATCCTTGGAAAGCGCCGCCGCAAAGAGCAGCAGCGGATCGACACCCTCGCGCGGATTGCGCGGCTTCGCAGGGACGACCTTTTGCTCCCGAAGTTTCTGCAGGAGCTCCGCGCCGTTTGGATAGCGCTGCAAGCGATCACGTGCCGGCGCGGGCACTTTGCGAAAATTAACCACCTCCGCCAAAACCGGATCACCAAATACCGGCCAGCAAGCCGGATCTCGCGCAAAGAACCAAGCACGCAACCGCTCGATCTCTTCGCTAAAAGACGGCGCGATGCGATGCGTCTGCGGAATTTCAAAGGTGGGCATCATGGGAGACGAAACAGGTAACTGCACACACTACCCGCGCTCCGCCCCGCGCACAGCTATTCTTTTGTCATACCAAAACCGAAAACCTCATTCATATCTCCGGTGAGCAAGCGCCTTCGAATTCTCTATTTCGCTTCAGCCCGGATGGCGAAACGAATGCGATTCTGCCCCGCCGAGGAGGTATCCACGTAATAGATCTGAATACCGGAAATCGAAATCAAGTATGTTCCGCGATCTTTGCTTCCAGGGATTGGATCATCCTTCCAGTCGGCGTGATAGTGTTTGGCGTTCGTATGAAAAATACGATCATCTTTCCATACCCCGTGGTCGATGTATGTGGGCTCTTTCCAAGTCTTGAACGGATCGACAATCGTAAAGCTGATGCCGGAATTTAAACTGGCGGAATTCACGTGAAGATGGTTGTTACCTGCTCCAAACTCAGACAGCTGCAAGGGCTCATCGGCACCGACATCCAGAAAGCGTGTCTCTCCGCTTTGCAGGGCTTGCCTATTAGCGGCGATGAGATTGCTCAGGGGATCGTTGCCCATCCGCCGATTGCCATTGGGATTGTTTGGGTCGAATCGATTTAAGGATTTTAATCCTCCGATTTGCATACCTCCGTTCGGCGGCGACATTTTGGCACGGCTGGCCGCTAGCTGCGCCGCGGCTTGTTCGGTTAGCTTGTCCAACAATGGGCCGGGCACGAGCCGGTAAGTGATCCAACCGTTCGTGGGCCCCGGTTCAGACGGCGCTTCAAAAAGCAACCCCATGGGTTGGCCGGCGAAGGACCCCACTGTGGCCGTTGGCAATCGGCCAGCACACATGTGCGAGATGTTTTCGGGCGTCACCAATCCAAATTCCTCCGCAACGCGCCAATTCGTGGAAAGGAAATTCCGAACCGCGCGATCCTCCCCGGAGAGGCCGTCTTCCTTTGTGATCTGTGTTATATAATTCCCGAGCGACTGGCCATTCAAGCGGTGATGGCACATTTGCCCAAGGAACATCAGGACGTCAGACTGCGCCTCGTCCGAAACACCCCGCATCATCTCATCGCGCACACGCTTTGACATCGTATTCAGAAAGACGAACCCTTCGCCCGACGCGACCGAAGCGCAAACGATGAAGATCAATACGACGCGCAGAAAGCGCAAAATAGACAACATCATGGGGTAACCAGAAACGCCGCAAGCTATCACCAATATCGGCGAATACAACTTCCCGCTCTTTGGTCAAAAGGTGGCGCGGATGCCAGCAGTGATGCTGCGTCCGGTCAGCGGGAGGACGTCTTTCAAAAACGAGGTGTGATCGCGCTCCACCTCATCGAGTAGATTAGTCCCGCGAAGATAGATATCATACGTCACCGGGCCTCGCATGAAAGTATAGCTGATCATGGCATCGAGCGACGTGTAGCCGGGCGTCTTCGTTTCAAATTCCGAGACGCGGGTTTGCGGCTCTACGCGCAACACTTCGAGCCGTGCGCCAAATGCCGGCCCCTGATAAGCCAGCGCCGCTCCATAGCGCAATGGAGGAATGCGCGGCAGCGGTTCATGATCCGTCAGATTCTGCGCGTGCACATAGTCGGCTCGCAGTTCCAGGTAAAGATCATGCGGGTTTGCCGCCATTTCGCTCTCGCCCGTGATGATTTCTTTCACGCTTTTTCCATCTCCTGCCTTTGCTGGCTTGGTAACTTCCAAAGGTAGGAAATGGTAAGCGACCTGGCCCTCGCCACCAAAGAATTCCGCGCGCTTGGCCGCATAGTTAAATACTTGCAAATCCTCCTCGAATTCACCCGTGGAAGTAAAATCCACATAGTCGAAGAAATGGTTATAAAAACCGCCAAGTGAGCCCGTGATCCGGCCCGATTTCTTCCGCAGCGTCAGATCCACGCCGAGCACCTTTTCCTTCGGCAAGAACGGATCACCCACCAGAAACTGAAACGTCGCGTCGTGCGGTCCGCGGGCGAAAAGTTCTTCCGCGGTGGGAGCGCGCTCCGAGTACCGAACCGTGAGTGCGAGATTCGTCTCCTTTGTCAAATCATAGATGGCTCCGGCAGCGGCACTCAGCGGAACGAAGTCGCGCGTTTGCTGTCCGCCTGATGTGAGCGCGGTCAACTCCGGATCGCTTGAGCTGATGTGCACTTGCTGATATTCAACCCGGCCACCGATCTGCAAGCGCAACGGATCGAGCTTCACTTCTTCAAAAACAAACCCTGCCAGTTGAAGCGTGTGTGTCGGTTGAAGAAACGATTCGTTTCCGAAGACGCCCAATTCCTTGTAGCTGGCTTGCAGGCCGATTGATCCTTGCATCTTGCCGATCGGTTGGTGGACCAGCTCCAATCGTGAATCAAATCCCTTCGTCTTGAAAGTCGAGCCGACGATTTCATCGTCAATTTCCAGATGTTTATAGTCGCTGTAGGTGAACTTGAAATTTCCGTTCACAAACCACGGCAGTGGATCAGAAATCGCCGAACGCAGGCTATATTGACGTTTCGTGATATCCAGCCTCACGCGCTCGGGCCGCAGCACCGGATCATCGACCTCCGGATCGTCCGGCACTCCATAGACGCTGAGGAATTGGCTAAAGGAAACTCCGATATAACCTTTTTCCCACACGTATGAAGCTCCCACGCCAAAATCGCGCGTGAACACACTGGTATTCGGCACAATGTGCTCCGGATCACCGCCAAACTGGCTGCCACGCTCCTGCTGCTCCGGGCTTAGCTCATGCCGAATGCGGTCGCTTAACACATGATCCTGCACGTGTTCATCGTCGCTGCGCAGGATCGACCCATCGATATGTAGGACAACGTGATCGCTCACCCTAAAATCGAACGCCGCGGCGCCCGATCGCTCCAGCGTTCCGCTCACAAAGCGTCCATCGGCTTCGCCTTTGATGGTCTGCGCGGGCACGCTTGTCGGAATCCGGCCATCGATAACATTAACGACGCCCCCAATCGCACTGGAGCCGTAGAGAATCGTGGCCGGCCCGCGTACTACGTCAATCGACTGGCTAAGCAACGGTGAAACACTCGGGGCGTGATCGGGACTCAAGTCCGACACATCAAAAATGTCCGTTCCATTGTTAAGCACGACGACCCGGTGATCCGTGAGACCGCGAATGATCGGACGGCTCGCCCCCGCCGTGAAATTGCTCGACGTTACGCCGGGCTCATTGCGCAATGTTTCGCCGAGCGTGGGAGCGAGCTTCAGCTTGAGCGGCGCGCCGGAAAGCGTGCTCACCGGTTGCGCGGAATCGAAAGCGCTCAGGCTGAGCGGGCTCGCAGTGACAACGACTTCTTCCATCACATTGGAGGAAGAAAGGGAATCAGCCTCTTCCGCCATGGCGGAAGATGACACAAGTAACACAAAATAAGGGATAAAGGGATAAAATCGGAGCATGGGAATTCGGGAGGCAGGCCGCGAAGGAGCAGCCGTCTCGTTGGCAAAAAGGAACGGATGACTTGGTTCAGCACGCTGGCCACCGCGAGCAAGCGGATTGGCACAAACACACGTCACTGACGCGGGGATGAGCATGCGAACCTATTGACGATGAATGCTTCACGAGCACCACCGTGCAGAAACCAACCAGCGCAACTCCAGAAAGCTGCCATCCGGCCAGAAAAGGCCGGAAGCACCCTTTTACAAGGGTACGAAAACTAGTTTAGCAAAGCACGGCGCACACTTCCGCCGCTGGCGGCGCATGCTCCAGGATGCCACTGCGTCGCAGCACCCACTCCACCCGCACCAGCGCCACGGGCTCAACCTCTACTCCCACCTCGGGCGGAGCGATGATAATTACCGGCGCCGCCGTCGAATCAACGCTCCCGGTATAGAAAACCTTGATTGCGCAATCATGATCCTCGTGCCCCGCATCGTGATGAATCCATTCGTGCAACGGACTCCACACCGATGCGCCGGCGATCACTAGCAACGTCGGCACCAAAAGTACGACGATCACTCTCCGCAAAGAGAGCTGTCGCACGATCTGGAATCCGGAAGTCATTTGCTAACGATGTATCGAATCCGACTCGCTATTGCAACTGTTTTTCAATAAGTAACTCACTTTTTAAAAACGCTGGCTCGGATGAGAATCAAATTTCCTCCTTTTCTCATTAGTTAGTTTAATCCGTTTCAATCGTTGCAGCCCGCCTGCAAAGCAGGCATGATTTCAACATGCTCGCGCGCAAATTCCTTTGGCTCGCTTTCTTTTTTCCCGGCATCCTCGCTGCCGACGATCTACGCAGCTTGAAACCGGAGATCGGGCCACCCGTGATCCAGGAGCTAATGGGTGGGTGTTGTCTGCGATGCGCGTTTCCGTGGACCGTTGAAGTCTCGAATGCCAAAGGCAAGAAGGTCGCCGACTATGCAACAAACGACAGTTCCGCGGAAACGGCCTGGATCGACGAAAGCCCCGGAGGCAGCATCGGTACGAAACTAGTATTTCGCTTCCCGCAAAAGCTCGCGGCGGAACTGCGCGAAACTCCTTTTTATGGCATCGATTTCGCGAGCGGAAATTTGAAGTCAGAGGAGCTTTGGAAGCAGTATGCGCGCATCAAGCGGGTCCGGCTCTTCTATAACAACCAGCCTCTTTACGACCTCATTTTCAAAGACACGCGCCGCTGGCAGAAATTCAACTTCGACGACATTCTCATTAAGCCTGGCGATCAGATGACACTGGAAATTCTCGAAGTCTATCCCGGCTCCCGTGATCAACATGCCGCCGTCACTGAAATCGTCCTGCAAGGAGCGCATTGACGATGCGATGAAAGCCCGCCTTCTCGGTGAATTCTCGTTTTGAGGCTATTTATTTGCCAGCCTGCGAAAGTTCCGCGGAAGACACGGGACCAGTCACGCCAAACTGATTCACCGTCCGCACCTGCAAACGGTTCATCCCGGGATGCACATTCCAGGAAAAGCGATCTTCGGTAGTTTTCCATTCCGCACCGTCGATGCGCGCTTCATAGCGATCGAAGTTTGGCGTGAAGGTGCGGACTGAGACGCTGATCGCGCCGTTTTCCGAACGCAATGCGAGCGAAGCCTGATCGATCGGGAAATACGGATCGACCGCGGGATGCGCCGGCAGCACGCGCTCGTGCCAATGCGTGGCGTCGCACAGCTTGTCTTTTACAATGAACATCTTTCCGTAATCGTCGCTCGCATCCATTAGATTGGTATTCGGCACATAGCCGATGAATCCGTATTTATCGAGTTCATCGGGATAGATCGGAAGATCGGGATGGCCATCAATATGCGGCTGGGAAATCGGTAAATCAGATTTTTTGTACTTCTGGCGATCCTTGCCCACGACGAAGACCAAATCCTTGCCATCGTGATAAAACCACTCCTGGCGAATCTCATAGGCATCGAGGGGCACGCGATCCTTTTCCAGATACATATCGAGCGTCGGATCGAGCATGACCCATTTGCGGTATTGATTAGACCAGATTTCCGTCACGGAATGCTCCGTCGATCCTCCCACTTTCGCCACGCCCTCGTGCCGCCGGAGGGCCAGCGACCGATCCACCCAGCCCAGGCTCGCCGAGGCCGATACAAGTAACGTCGCGTATTGCGCGCAAAAGAAAGTTTGCCCGTCTTCGACGCCTTTAAGAATGTCCAGCGCGCCCTTGGTATCGACAGAGGGATGGCCGAATTTTCCGAACTGCTGGTGCACCCAGTCATTCAGCAGCAGTTGCTTGCTGAATTCGTCCTTGCCCGAAGCCACCACTTCATCGAGATGATAGCGCTTGCGCAGTTCCGCAAGCTTCGGATTGGTAGCGGAATCAAACTGAAAGCGCTTGCTATACTGGTCATCGACAAAGGGAAGATTGTCGAACTTCGTCACCACGCCCCTGCCCGCTCCCAGATCGACCGGGGCACCCTCCTCCAAAAGCCGGCGCCCTGTGACTTGCGCGAGCGAATGAATCGTATCGAGCAGCGCCGCCTGCGCACCCTGCGCAAAGAAACCATTCGTCGTATAGAGACCGCGCGTTTCATAGCCGCCCTCGCGCAAAATGCTATCTGTGGGTAAATAGCCAAAGACATCGTTGCAATACGCGGCGATCCACAAGTGCCCTGGCCCAATGGTTTGCTCTATCAACGGGACATACCCGGCCACGACTTCACCAGAAAGCCCCACCAGCGTCAAATCCCTGCCAAATTGCCAGAGCGCCACCGAGGCATCGTAGTGGTCCGCAAGCTTTTCCCCTTTACCAAGACTCGCCAGCAATCCCTTGGCATTGCCCGCCAGATAGGAAGGCCCAGCCACCATGCCTTCCAGTTCCTCGCGTGTTACTTTTTGCAAGGGTAAACTCGCTTCCTGAATGCCGCATGCCAGCGGACCATAGATCGGAGTCAACGGATGCACCGCGTCGTCAAGCACACGGCATACTTCCTGGCCAAGGGTCGCGCCATTGGCTCGTGCATCCTCCATAGTGCCGCGGGGATACGGATTGGCATCGCCGCCGCAACCAATCATAAACATCGCCTGCGCCCCCGGCTCGTGTTCCTCGATATAGGATTGGGCAAAGCCGGCATAGTCACCGCAAAGACTCATGTTACTTGGGGTCAGCGTTGTGTTATGGCAGGCATAACCAAAAACCACGGCGCGCAACTTTCCCCCGGCGAGATCCACCCGCAGCATCGGCACCGTGCGATCCACCAGTCCTCGCGGATTCGCCCCGAGAATGATCCCGCGCGAAGTGAATTCCCGCCGATTCATCGCGAAATGCGCCACACCTGAACCCCAGGAAAGCTCCGCCGGCTCCAGATGATCGAAGGCCCGGACGGCCACCTCCACCAGTTTGTCCTGCAACTCTTTGGTATAGGCGGCGATGTGTTGCGCGTCCTCCACCGCGATCCCGGATTCCGCAAGGTTCCCATCATCGAGGAGCGGCCCGGAGTGTGTGTGCGCTGAATTGAGAAGAATCTGGCTGCGCTCGAGCTTTACCTGCTCCCCGATCCGTTTGCAGGCCGGCTCGGCGATAGCGCGCGAAAGACCGAGCAGATCGGTGGTCACCAGCACCGCCCGATGCCCTTCGCCGTCCTCTAAAGCCAGCGCTTTCGCGAAAAGGTCCTGCTCGACCCTTTCAAATGGCTTTTTCCGCGAATCATAACCCGCCATTGGGATCGGCGTTTCCGGGGTGAT
>FTBG01000559.1_pt1 | contig 24872 bp, 18 predicted proteins | sample 1639311 | NCBI WGS metagenome assembly FTBG01 (sample SAMEA3914864, study PRJEB12502) | metagenome | biome: forest; material: soil | place: USA | collected 2012-03-12 | depth 0.3 m | reverse complement strand
GGCTCACTCCCTGGATCAGTCTACACACACACTTCGCGACGGCTTTGGCTCCCCTGGCTTGTAGTTCCCGATCCTGCATGTTTTGCAGGATTGGCCGGACGGTGAAATGGATTTTTCCCGATCGGCCATCCCGCGAAAGCGGGACCGTGAACACGAGGTGGGAGAGAGCCGGCCCCGCACACACACATACATACACACACTTTCCCCCTCGGGGGAGTACCCCTGGTTCATCCAGGGTTCGTTCTTTGAAAACTTGAAGAGGCAACACCCGTGCAAACGTGAGCTTGTCGCAGAAAAGTGGACCCAAAAGAGAGGAGCGGGTCCATACTCATGAAATTGAAGAATCCTCCAAAAGAAGCCGCGCAGATTTCCACACCCAAGCCGCCGAGGAAGCGGCAGCAATTTGACGATACGTTTCGGAGACATGCGGTCGCGCTAGTGCAGAGCGGGCGTCGCGTGAGCGAAGTGGCCAAAGAACTGGGCGTGAGCCCCTATTCGATTTACGAGTGGCAGCGAAAGTTTCGTCGCCAAGTCGATATCCATGCTCCAGTCCCGAACACCGTGGAGGAGATGGAAATCGAGATCGAACGCTTACGAGAGGCCCTCAACCGTTCGCAATTGCGGGAGGAGATTTTAAAAAAAAGCCTGGGCATATTTGCCGAATCCCCGGCGAGTCCTTCTCCTTTCTCGCGACGCTGATCGAGTTCTATCCACTCGAACTTTTATGCGAAGCCCTCGAGCTTTCCGCCAGTGGGTACTACGCTTGGAAGTTGCGGCCGCCGAGCGCCCACGCCCAGCGCGATCAGTTGCTACGCGGCGAGATCGCCCTCATTCACACGCGCAGCCGCCGTACCTACGGCAGCCCGCGTGTGCGCCAGCAACTGCGCATCCAAGGCCACAAGGTCGGTCGCCGACGCGTAGCGAGGCTCATGCGCCAGTCATCACTCGTGGGTCGCAGCCGCCGCCGGCGCCAACCGCGCACGACCGACAGCCGCCATGGCGGTCCCATCGCGGCCAACCTGCTGCGCGAAAAGCCTTTGGTCACGCAAATCGATCAAATTTGGGTAACCGATATCACCTATATCCCCACGCAGGAGGGTTTCCTTTACGTGGCCGCGCTACTCGATCTCCACAGCCGCCGCATCGTCGGTTGGGCCTGCGGCGACAATCTCGAAACCACCCTCTGCACCAGGGCGCTCACGAACGCTTTGCGGCATCGCCGCCCCACCTCAAAACTCATCCATCATTCCGACCGAGGCGTGCAATACGCATCCCTGGAGTACCGCCAATCGCTTCTAAAAGCCGGCCTGACCCGCAGTATGAGCCGAAAGGGCAATTGCTACGACAACGCGTTCATCGAGAGCTTCTGGAGCACTCTAAAGACCGAGTGCACTGCCCGCACAACCTTCGTCAAACGCGCCGATGCAGAGTTCGCTATCTTCGACTATATCGAGACATTTTACAATCCAATCCGGCTCCATAGCTCCTTAAATTATCGCTCTCCGCGCGACTTTGAAAATGCTCCCCCCGAACCAACAACCTCTTCCCGCAAGCGTCTAAATAAAAATTCACTTGCATCCAGCAGCAATCGGTATAACTAACAAAACAACTCAAAACCGCTCGGTTTTTGAGTCCATTAAATCGAGGCAAGCCCAAACGGGTTTGGTTGCCACAGTATAGAGGCGTTTTACAAGAAACGTCCCAACTACGGCTTATTGGGCCTTACCATCCCATTAAATCAAGCTGTACTTTGGGGCGTGCTTTTAGGCCGCTGTCACGATCGACAGCGACTTAAAACCACGCTCCAAACCCGTGGGGCGTTTGCTGCAAAGTCGCTCCTATACCTCCCATGCTTCGCATACTTCCTATCCGCGAGGCGCCCGTGCAATATGCCGTGGCTCGACACGGGGCGCTACGAAGCCGCCAGGTTTTGGAGTGCGTGCGGTTCTCCGCCGCTTTCGGAAAGGGCGAGTTGAAACACATGCACTCCGTCCCGACTCGTTCCCGACGAGACATCGGCTCCAAAACATCGAGGGGAAACCGTGCCTCAACCAAGGCGCGTGTCTTCCAACAACAACCCCATCGGTTCACTAGCCGCCGAAACTGTTCACACGCGCCATCTCTCGACACCTCTCGTCCGGAGTGTCGCGAAACGGCAGCTGAGCCAGGGCAGTTGAAATTTTGCCAACGCCTAAACGCTCAGACCTTCAGCACCGTCCGGCCGGCGTGATCGATGCGCTGAAGAAAGACCGGGCCGTGTTTTTCGAAGTACTCGTCGACGGCTTTTTTGGTGCCTTTCCAGTAGCCGTAGTCGTCGAGGACCATGACGCCGCGAGAATTTAACAACGGATAAAGATGAACGAGTTCGTGCAGGGTGGACTCGTACCAGTCGGTGTCGAGCCGCAGGAGTGACAATGGCGCCGGCAGCGTCCCGGGAATGGTGTCTTCGACTTTTCCCTTCACGAACTGGATCTTTTCCGCGGGATAGCCGGTGGAGAGGAGGTTGGCCCGGACTTCGTCGAGGCCGGCGTAGCACCAGTAGCCGGAGCCTTTGGGGGTATTGGCGAGGATGGATTCGGCGGTCTTCCCCTTGTGCGTTTCGTCGGCGGCCGTGGGCGCGCTCATGCCTTCGAAGGTGTCGTAGAGATACAACGTCCGGCTCGTATCGCCGAGGTGGACGAGGGTCTTGGCCACGACCATCATGCTCCCGCCGCGCCAGACTCCGCATTCGCACATGTCGCCCGGGATCCGGTTTTTGACGATGTAGTTTACACTATTCAGCAGCGCCGCCATTCGGGGCACGGACGTCATGGTAAACGGTTTGGAAGAAACGATGATCTGCTGCTCCTCGGCGGAAAGATCGGAAAGGGGAAATTCCTCGTGCCGAATCAGAGCCCAGCCGCTGCGTTTGAGGAGCGTTTTGATCAGTTGCTTCATTTTCGGAGGACTATCGAGATCGATGCCGGATTGTCAATGATCGCGACTCCCGTAGCCCACCTGCTGGCGCGGGCGCCGCGGAGCGGGTTTTCAACCCCCGTCGGGGCCGTTCGTCGCGCCGGTTAAGCTTCATTCACCGCCGACACATACCGCGTCCACGGCTGGGCCATGTGATGAAAGAGCACCTTGGCCTGGAGTGGCGAGAGACCGGGGTGGAGGGAGAGCAGGCAGGCAAGGAGGCCGGTGACGCGGGGAGCGGCGAAGCTGCTGCCGGTCATCTTTTTCATGCCGCCTTCGCTCCAGAGAACATCGACATCAACGCCGCGGGCCGCGAATTCGACGATGTGCCCGGGCTTGTAGTAGAGGCCGCGCGCGTCGTCGGTGGAGGCCATATTGACCGTGAGGACGGAGGAGAAGAAGCCGGGCCACTCGGGCCGCGACGGGTCCTGGTTGTTGCAGGCGGCGACGACGTGGACGTTTTGCAGGTAGGCTTCGTCGACCCAGCTCTTGTACTTCAGGACGTGATCGAGGATGGCGCAGCCGAGGCTGCAATTCATGATGTGGTAGCCGCGCTGGATGGCCTGCCGGGCGCCCTCGAAGATGATGGAGGTGCGGGCGGCGAGGGAGGAGCCGAGGACGCGGATGCTGCCGATCTCGGATTCCGGAGCCATTTCGCGGATGATGCCAGCGACGGCGGTGCCGTGGCCGTAGACGTCGAGTCCGTCGCCCGGCACAAGCTTGAGGCGCAGCCCTTCCTCGATGATGGCTAAATCGTCGCGCAATTGCAGGCCGCGCAGGCCGGGATGCGACGCCTCCACGCCGGAATCGAGAATGGCAATGCGCACGCCTTTGCCCCGGCCCACGCGCATGGCTTCGGCGGCTTCCTTGGGAGTGATCCAGGTTTTCATCCGCGAAACTCGACTCCGATGAGGTGCGTGAAGATGCGGTGCTCCACCAGGCGGCTGAGGAGGGCGGCGGTGCGCTGGAGGTGCGCGAGGTGATCCATGGCAAAGCCGGCGGGGTCGGGTTCCGTGGATTCGGCCGCCTTCAATTGCACGGCGGAGATGACGCCGCGCAATTCGCCGGCGAAGTAGAAGGGCACGGCGAGCATGGCGCAGGTGCGCAGAGCGAGAGCGGAGTCGAGCGAGCGATCCTGCTGGCGGTTCCGGTGGACGTCGTTTTCGCAGATGGGCTGCTCCGTGGCGACGACCATGCTGATCATGCCCGAGCGCAGGCTTTGGCGAAACTGCCCCACGAAATCCGCGGCGCGCGGGCCGGAATTGAATTTCGGGACGAGCGATTCCCGGGCTTCGTCGAGCAGCCAGACGGTGCCCTCGTGCGCGCCGACGCGGTCCAAGCCGTCGAGCAGGACCCGCCGGATGGGGACATCGAAAAGATTTTCGATATCCTGGCCGATGGAGTCGGCGGTCTCTTTGAGATGAGCGCGCAAGAGAGCGCGCAGTTCCGGCATTCGCCCTTCGGGAAATACCGGCAGTCGTCCTTCCAGCATGAATTTATGTGCTAGGCGGGTTGGAGGCGTATGGGAAGGAAAAACGCTGCGGCGCAGGCCTTTGTGTCTTCGTATCTTCGTGTGAGTCTTTTTCCCTCATTTGTGCGAATCGATCGGAGTCAGGAAGACGCGCTCTGAGCTTGCGGAGAAAATCTCACACGAAGACACGAAGGCACGAAGCACACCCTCAGACCTTCCAAAGGAAAGCGCTAGATGCTGTGGACGTTTTTCGATCACACGGCACAGCATTGCGCGCATCGTGCAGGGCAGGGGAAGCGTTTTCCGGAACTTTTCTGAAAGATCGCCGGGGTTCGGTCGTACTACTCCGAAAGCCATCATCTGTACATGACGCGTCATTTTTCCCTGGGAGCGCTGGGAATGCTCCTCGTTTTTGCCGCCCTGGCTCCAGCCGCCGAGCCGTCGTCGGTGGAGCTGACCCTCAGCTCGACCACCATCGCGCCCACGACTACATTCGAGCTGCGTTTCAATGACGCCATGGCGACGCAGGATACCGTGGGGAAACCTGCGCCGAAGTCGCCGGTCGTCTTCAAGCCGGCGCTCGAGGGAACCTTCAACTGGCTCGATTTCCATCGGGGAGTCTTCGAGCCCTCGGCGCCGATGCCGCTGAATACCACTTACGAGTTGAGTCTGCGCAAAGGCCTGCTCCAAGCCAATGGCCAGCCCCTGAAAGCCGAGTGGCACGCGACGGTGTCGACGCCGCCCATGACGCTGCAGCGCGTCGCCGCCGTCGAATATATCAACCATGAAGATATCCCTGCGCAGCCCTCGCTTTTGCTGACTTTCAATACGGCCGTCGCCCCAAGATCTGCGGCCTCGAGTTTAACTTTTGTCGATGACGCCGGGGAAAAGATCACGGCGAATGTGGAAACGCCCGGGCGGGCGATTTATGGGGAGACGCTGTACACGGCGCCGGGTGGAGATTCCAGCAGTGCGCGCGGCTGGCGAGCGCAGTATCTGGAGGCGGCGGGGAAGGACGCCGGCAATCCCTTTGCCAATCAGCTCTTGGTGAAGCCGAGCAAGCCTTTCATCCCGGGAAAAGGTTGGAAACTCGTGGCGGCCGCCGGGCTGCCGTCGAGTGAAGAACCGACGCGGCTGCCGGCTCCGATCGCGTCGCCACTCGGCGAATTTCATCCCTTTGTGGTCAAAGAGGCGGCGGCGCAAAACTATGTGCTGAGCGGGACCCGCGTCGTGATTCAATTATCCAAGGCGGTGGATCGCTCCGTGACGGCGGAGAATCTTGCCTGGTGGGTGGTGGTGTCGCCGGCGCCTGCTGATCTCAAGGCAATCGTGGAGGGCTCGACGATCGAGTTCACCGGGCACTTCGAGCTTGGGCCGCGTTATCACGTCACGGTCTCCAAGGAGCTTCCGGGATCTGAGCCGGTGGCGCTGGAATCCAGTTTCGGGACGGATGTCGTATTCAAGGAGGTGGCGCCGCGCTTGTATTTCGAGGAATTTGCCACGCACCAGATGTCGACGGGCAGCCGGCAGTTTCACCTGCGCACGGTGAATGTTCCCGCGGTGCATATCACGGCCAAGGTCATCTCCCCGGAAGGCGTGCCGCAGGCGCTGGAGGCCTGGAGCAAATATGAAAAGGAATGGGGGAAGGAAGGCGATGCCGCCGATAACAACGGCAACAATCCCAACATCGGCGACGGAAATAACAAAGCCGACTACGACGAGCCTTACCAAAGGATCGACGAGAGTAAATTGTCGGGCAACGTCGCCTTCGAGAAAGACTTTCCCGTGGCCGGCGCAGTTGATGAAAAGCAAGAGCTGGCGCTGAATTGGAACGAAATCCTGGGCACGGGTCGGACGGGCGTCGTCCTTCTTACAGCAGAGGCTGCGCCGCAGCCGGGCGCTGCTCCCGGAGACAAGCGACCCGCGGCGCAGGCCATCGTGCAGGTCACGGATCTCGGCGCGATTTGGAAAGGCAGCCGCCACGAGACCTTTCTCTACGTCTTCTCGTTGGCTACCGGACAGCCCGTGCCCTCGGCGCGGCTCCAGCTTTTCGACGACAAACAAAAGCCGGTTGGCGAAGCGACGACGGACGCGAGCGGATCGGCTCGTTTGCCCGAAGACCGGAAGGCGAAGTGGGTTCTGGTGAGCAAGGCCAATGACTGGCATCTGTTGCCCTTTGCCGAACGGTCGGAAATCAATCTCATGCGCTGTCATTCGGTGCAGGGCGAGGAGATCGAGTCCGACGACGCCACGGGCCTGGATGATGCGGAGGAAAAATTGTTTCTTTTCACCGAGCGGGATGTTTATCGGCCGGGAGAAACACTGCATCTGAAAGGCGTGGCCCGTGAGTTTTCCTCCGGTGCCTCGCGCCCGCCGACGGGACAGGAACTGCGCCTGGTGGCGAAGGATTCCCGGTCGCGGACCATTCTGGATCGGCATGTGACTCTGTCGGAGATGGGGTCGTTTGATGCGGATATCCCGCTCGCGAGTTCGTCTGTGGGTTCTTACTTTCTTACCGTGAACCGCCTCGAACCGCCGAAGGGTGACGAGGAACCGCGCGACCTGGCTTCAAAGATCGTGCAGGTCGAGGAATTTGAACCGAATCCCTTTGAAATCATCCTTTCCGGCGCGCCGAGTGTCATCGCGCCGGCGCCCCTGCCGGTGTCCGTGGACGCCCGGTACTACATGGGCAAGCCGCTGAGCAAAGCCCAGCTCAAATGGACCATCCGCGCGCAGGATGACGGCTTTTCACCGGCGGGCTTCGATGCTTTTGGCTTTTGCAACGACATCCATGACTACCGGGTGGAACAGGCGCTGGATCGGGTGAGTGAGTATACCACACAAGGCGAAGTCGATTTATCGAATGCGGGGCGCGCGACCGTGACCGCCGCTGTGCCGTCGAATCCCAAAGCGCCGCAGCCGCGGAAGGTTCACGTCCTGTGCGAAGTGACCGATCTCGACCAAAAGACGGTTTCCGCAGAACACGATTTCACGGTCGATAGTTCAGATTACTATCTCGGAGTGCATCACTTTCCGGAAGTCTTGCGCGAAGGCGCGCCCTTGCCCGTTCAGGCTGTGGCCGTAGGGCGCGATGGACAGCTGTGGAAAGAAGCGGTCCAGATGAAGGTCAAAATCACGCGGATCGATTGGCAAACCAACCGCGTCGAAGGCGCTGGTGATGCGGCTATTTATAACAGCGAGCCGGTGTTTCACGTTGTGGAAGAGACCACGGTCAGTTCGCTCCTGCCGAAGAAAGTTGGTAAAAAATGGGAGCTGCCCGACGGCGCGGGCCTTCCGACCCAGCTGAAAACCGGCAAGCCGGGGCAATACCTCATCGAGCTGCAAGCCCGTGACGCCGCCGGTCGCGAAGCGCTAACGAGCGAAACTTACTATGTTTACGGCGCAGCCGAGATGGTCTGGAATTATCGCAACCCGTTCCAGATCGATCTCACGACGGACAAGGAAAGTTATCGCCCGGGTGAGAAAGCCGTGATCCTTGTCAAGACACCCATCTCTGGCGAAGCCCTCGTCTCCGTGGAGCGCGAGAATGTTCGCCGTGCCTTCGTGACACGCCTCGAAGGAAATGCGCCGAGCGTCGAGATCCCGGTGGAAGACGCCGATGCGCCCAATGTCTATGTATCGGTGATGTTATTGCGCGGCGGCAATGACAGCCCGCGCAAGATCAAGGCGCCCGAGTATCGGGTGGGCTACGCGCGCCTCACGGTGGAGCGGCCTGCGGCGAAGCTTGCGGTGTATGTCTTGCCGGACGCCACTGCGCATCGTCCGGGCGACCCGGTGTCCGTTTCCGCGGAAGTGCTCGACTATCTTGGCAAACCTGTGCCGAATGCCGAGCTCACGCTCTATGCCGTGGACGAAGGCGTGCTGGCGCTGACGGGCTATCAAACACCGAATCTTTTTGACTTCTTCAATCAGCCCCGAGCGCTCGGAGTGCACACGGGCCTGACGCTTCCGCAAATGCTCAGTGAGAACCCGGATGACCGCGACTATTCGAACAAAGGATTTCTCGTCGGTGACAAGGGTGGCGAGGACCGCATCCGGCGGAACTTCCTGCCTTGTGCCTTCTGGGGCGCTTCGTTGAAGACCGGCCCCGACGGCCGGGCTCACGCGGACTTTACCGCGCCCGATGGTCTTACTCGTTACCGCATCATCGGCGTCGCGCAGACCGTCCGGGATCAGTTTGGCTCCGCAGAGTCGGCCTTCGAGATTAACAAGCCGGTGATGCTGGAGCCCGCGGCGCCGCAGTTTGCCAACGTGGGCGACAAGATTTTGTTGCGAGCCGTGGTGCATAATTCCACCGATGTGGCCGGAGAGGTCGAGGTGCGACTCGATCTCGACGAGACCGTCTCGGCGAAGTCGACCTCGCAACATCTGACTCTGCCGGCGCAGGGTTCGATCGCAGTTGATTTTCCCGTCGAATTCAAGAAAATGGGCTCCGCGAAATGGATCTGGGCGGCGGACTTTGTTTCGACGGATGGCGCGGTGAAGCATCACGATGCGGCGGCGGTCTCGATGAAGGTCGACTACCCGGCGCCGCCGCGCAGGGAAATAACTTTTGCCCGCATTTCCGAGCCCGAGGTGAATGTCCTGGAGCGGATTCACCCCGATCTGCTCGACGGCTTTGGCACGCTGCGCGTCGATGTGGCGAACACACGAGTGAGCGAACTGGGTGAAGCCGTGCGCGATCTTTTGCAATACCCGTACGGGTGTGTGGAGCAGACCGTCTCGAATTTCCTGCCGTGGCTCGTCTTGCGCGACTTGCGCACGGCGCTGCCGGAACTCAACAAGTCTGATGAGGAGGTCCGGGCGGCGGTCGATCGCGGCATCGATCGGCTGCTCACGATGGAAACGGAATCCGGCGGCTTGGCCTACTGGCCGGGCGGCAAGCGCGCGGAGCTCTGGGCCAGCGCTTACGGTGGGCTCGGCATGGCGCTGGCCCGGCGCGCGGGCATGGTCGTGCCAGGCGATGATTTCGACAACCTTTGCAAGTATCTCAGCGCGCAGTTGCGCGGACTGGCGCAAGTGACGACGACGGCGGACTACTCGCAACGTTGCCTCGCGGTCTATGCGCTCGCGCTGGCCGGAAAGCCGGAGGCGGCTTATCACGAATTGCTCTATAACCACCGGGAAAAGTTATCGGCGGAAAATCGCGCGCTGCTGGCTTTGGCCATCATCGAGAGCAAAGGCCCGCCGGCGATGGTGGAAGCGTTGCTCGATCCGAAAGCGCCCGTAATCACCGATCCGGATGACTATCGCTGGTTCGGTTCGCTGGCGCGGACGGCGGCGCTTCGGCTTCTGGCCTGGGTGCGCTTCCGACCTCAGGACCCCGAAGTGGATCGCCTGGCGGGAGAGCTCTTTTCGCTGCGGCAGGGCGGCGATTGGATCACGACCCAGGGCAATGCCTGGGCTGTGCTGGCCATGGCCGACTATGTGCGAGCTGTAGAGCAGCCGGGGCGAAAGTCGTCCGGCACAGTGGCCTGGGGTGAACAAAAGCAGACCTTTTCTCTCGATGACAAGACTCACTCCGTTGCAGCCGGGTGGCCGCTCTCGGCTACCGGAGGCCTTTCGCAACCGGTGCGGATTGCGAATCCGGATTCGAGCCCGCTTTTCGCCCAGGTGAGTGTAGAAAGTAGGCCTTGGACGATCGAACAGCCGCGGCAGGACAGCGCTTACGGCATCCGCAGGACTTACTACCGGGTGGGTGATGACGGTCAGTTGCGGCCCTTTGGCCAGCCGGTCGTTGGCGATCGCGTCTTGGTGGTTTTGCAGATCTCGGTGCGGCAGGCGGCGCGGTATCTGGCGATCGAAGATCCGCTGCCGTCGATCCTGGAAGCGATCAGTCCCGAACTGCAGCCTCACCACGCCGTCGGGGGCAATCTGGTCTCGCCAAATTGGGCGACGGACTACCAGGAGATGCGCAACGATCGCGCGCTTTTCTTTTACGATGAAGCGCTGCCGGGACGCTATACGCTTTGTTATCTCGCACGGGTGCGCGCCGCGGGCACGGCAGTCGCGCCGCCGGCAAAAATCGAGGAGATGTATCACCCCGAGCGTTTCGGGCAAACGGAGACACTGCGCCTGACCAGCGCCCCTTTGAAATGAAAGATCCCGGCTTTCATTGGGCGCGGATGCGGGAGTGGATGTATCGCCGTCGGCGGAGCCTCACTTGGATGGGGGCGACGTTTTTGGTGATGTATATAGCGGCGGCGCTGGCCGTGCGGTTCGCGCCCTTGCCGGCGGCCTTGTTTCAGGCGTCGCCGTCCAGCCTGGAATTGACCGATCGCCACGGCGCGCCGTTGCGGGAGGTGCGGGCGGGCGGGCATTTTTCCCGGGAGACACCGCTGGCCGAAATACCGATGAATCTCGTGCATGCGATGCTGGCGGCGGAAGACAAGCGTTTCCTGGAACATCGCGGCGTCGATTGGCTAGCCACAGCGCGCGCCTTGACGGGGAATCTGCGCCGCGGCCGGGTTTCTTCGGGAGCCTCGACGATCACTCAACAACTCGTGAAGCTCGCGCAACCGCGCCGGCGCAACTGGCGCACCAAGGTGATGGAAGCGCTCGCGGCGCTGCGCCTGGAACAAATCTGGACGAAGGACCAGATCCTCACCGCCTATCTGAATCGCCTGGATTTTGGCAATCTGAACGTGGGCGTGGCCGCTGCGGTGGAATGTTATTTCGGCAAGCCCCTGGCGGACCTCACCGACGCTGAAGCTGCTTTCCTCGCCGGCCTGCCAAAGAATCCGACCCGCTTGAATCCCTACCGAGGCCTTCCCGCGGCCTCGCGGCGCCAACAAGTCGTGCTGCAGCGCATGCGAGCGGATGGCTGGTTGAGTTCGGACGCGGCGGCGCGAGCCGGCGCCGAAACACTGCGCCTGCAACCGCCCGGTCGGGTTTATCGCGCGCCGCATTTTACGGACCTTGTGTTGCGTGAGCTCCCGGTGAAGACCGGCCGCGTGCGCACCACGCTCGATGCCGAATTACAACAATCCGTCGAGCACATCGTCCGCGATCGCCTGGCGCCGCTGCACGCGCAGAATGTGAAGCAAGCCGCGGCCGTCGTGCTGGATAACTCCACGGGAGACATTCTGGCCATGGTCGGCTCGGAGAGTTATTTTGCGGCGGCGGCAGGTCAGGTAAATGGCGCGCTGGCCCGCCGTTCGCCCGGCTCGGCCCTGAAACCGTTCACATACCTTCTCGCCTTCGAGCGGGGAGTGACGCCGGCGGATGTCGCCGCCGATGTGCCGGCGGCCTTCGTGACTCCGACGGGAGTTTACCAGCCCGAAGACTTCACCCAGCGCTGCCTTGGACCGGTGCGCTATCGCCTGGCGCTGGCCAATTCACTCAACATTCCCGCCGTACGCGTTCTGGCCTCGCTCGGCGGCGCGGCGCCCCTGCGCGACCGCCTCACGGAGTGGGGGATTACGACGTTGGATCGGCCGGCTGATCAATACGGGCTAGGATTGACGATCGGAAATGCCGAGGTGCGACTGCTGGATCTGGCCAATGCTTACGCGAGCCTGGCGCGGCTCGGCGTGTATCGACCCTATCGTCTTAGCCTTTCACCGGAGCTTCACTCCGCGGCGCCGACTCGGTTCGCCGAGCCCATCTCCGCTGGCGCAGCCTGGCAGATCGCCGATGTTCTGAGCGATAACGAAGCGCGGGTCCACTCGTTTGGGCGCGATTCCGCTTTGCATTTCGATTTTCCCGTAGCTTGCAAGACAGGGACGAGTACGGACTTCCGAGATAACTGGGCCATGGGTTATACTCCGGAATTCACGGTCGGAGTGTGGGCGGGGAATTTTGACGGCTCTTCCATGCGTAGGGTTTCCGGAGTAACCGGGGCCGCTCCGATTTTGCATGATATCTTTGTTCAGCTGCATGGGCGTTTTGGCACGAGTTGGTATCCGCGGCCGACGGAGTTGGTGCAGCGCGAGGTGCATCCGCTTACTGGCAAATTATTGACGGCAACACGGGCCGATGCCGTGAAGGAGTGGTTTTTGCCGGAGCATCTTCCCGCAATGGAATCACCGCGCGATTACGATGACGAGGGGCGGGTGATCCTCGGGCCGGAATACCAACAGTGGCTGGCCGGAGCGCAGAATACACTCGGCGGGCAGGTAGCAGTCATGGCTCGGGTCGCGGCGCTGCGGGTGGTTGCCCCGGCTCCCGGCACGACATTTGTCGTCGATCCAGACGTGCCGTCATCCGCGCACATTCCGCTTGTGGCGCGAGGCGAAGGGGCGCTCGTGTGGAGAAGCGATACGCTGGCCTGCACGACCAAGGATGGGCAGACTTACGCAAGCGCTACGGAAGGCCGGCACCGACTTACGGTGCGGGATGCAGGCAGTGGGCAGACGGCCGAGACTTGGATTTTGGTGAAACAGCTTTAAGGGTTTCGCCACAATGGGGAGAGAGCAGGAAAAGCTCGACACTTGACGGGAGATATATACAGAGTATATGGGTGACAATATACTTTTATTGAATCGCGCACTTTCACTGAAGAGATTGTCACGTTGATCTCAGACGATGCCTATCGCGCCTTCCAAAATGAACTGCAGCAAGATCCGGAAAAAGGCGATGTCATTCAGGGCACTGGTGGTGTGCGCAAAATTCGAATGGCGTTGCCTGGACGGGGCAAAAGCGGCGGCGCTCGCGTGATTACCTATTTCTCAAGATCCATGCCCGAATCGATCTCCTTACAGTCTACACCAAAAACCGCCAAGCAGACCTCTCGCCTGCGGAGAAAAAAAGCATCAGAGAAGTTGCCGAAGCCATCAAATCGATCGACGGAGATCGAGTTTAGTTTCGACAAATTGATGGGCGGGCTTCAGGACGCTCTGGAGCATGCCAAAGGCAATTTGGAATTAAAATCGACGGTCCTTCCAGCTCCGGCCCCTGCCCTCTCACCGCGGGCGATCCGGGCGGTTCGTAAACAGATGAACGTTTCGCAAGCGGTTTTTGGACGGATCCTTAACGTGCCCGTTATCACGGTCGCAAAATGTGAGGCTGGTGATCGAAAGCCGTCTGGAGCTGCGTTGCGATTGCTCGAGATCGCCAAACGCACGCCGCAGGTTTTACTGGCCACATAGCGGCAAAGGCTCACAGCCCATGCCTTCCAGCTTCCCATTTTACCGGCGTGACCGCTGCCGGAGTTGGATCAAGTGCATATAGCAACTGCGGCGCAGCTGGCTGAGGCAGGCGGAAGCCAATCGGGCGCAGCGAACCACGGGAGGGGCCAGTTTCCAGGCCTGCGCCGCGGGTGTGCGGATGGCGGCGCCGAGATTTCGCAGATCGAAGAGACTCCTGCGCGCCGGAGTGGCGACGGTCACAGCCACGGGCTCCATGAAACCCTGGAGCACCTGCTCGATGCGCGTTCTCACTCGCCGGGTGACTTTTGCATCCGTGCCAAAGCGGGTGAGCTCCCAGTTCGAAATGGCGATCCAGGTGAGCTCGGAGCTGCCGGACGAGAAGCCCGAGGCCGCCAGGCCTTTGTGCCAGGCGCGACCGCCGCGCTGTTTCGCCCAGAAAGCCGGCACGATTTGGCGGGTGAAACGCTTGCCGGAAACCATCGACAACACGGCGTCATCAACCAGCTTGCGCTGTGTTTCGAATGATTGATTGGGGTTCATCCGGGGTGCTCACAACGAACCGTCAATTGAAGGGAATGTCAATCCGGCGCTCTCTGTTTTGCGCAAGACTTTGTCAGGACGGAAGTACGTCCAGATGCTGCAAATTCCTCGCAAACCTGCGCCTTTTGCCGGCGCGCCAGCAAACTCTAGCGTCCGTTCGTCGGCACGCCCGTGGGCAGGCCGCGTCTGAACGTCGATTCGACACAGTCCAGGAGCGTGCGTTCGCTCACGGGCTTTTCCAGACAGGGATGCCCGAGGCGCCGGGCACGATCGCTGAAGCCCGTGACAAAGATGATCAGGACGCCGCTCAGCGAAGGGTCGGCGGCAAATTGCGCTGCGACCTCCGCCCCGTCCATGACCGGCATATTGCAGTCGAGCAGCACCATGGCGGGATGAAACTCGTGCGCGGTGCGGAGGGCATTTTCCGAAAAATTCTCCTCCCGCACTTCGTAGAGTCCGGAACGCTCGAGAATGCGCTTGAAGATGGAGGTGATCGCCCGGTCGTCGTCGACCGAAAGGATCCTTGTTTTGGATGTGGCCATGCGAACAGCTTTAACTTACAGCGGTTTCCGGCAACAGGTCCAGCTCCTTTGCAACACGATCGTAACAGGTCGGGCAAACCCCGTGGCTGAACCGGCTCCCGGTGTGAGCCTGGATATATTCCTCGAGTGAGCTTTGGTACTCGTCATCCTCCCGCACTTGCCGGCAGTAGCAGCAGATGGGGATTAGTTGCTCCAGTTGCCGGATGTGATTGGTGAAGCCGAGGATGCGTTTGGCTACGCGCAGCCGCCGCCAGATGCTGTCGCGCGAGACGGGCTTGAGCAGGAAATCGTCCGCCCCGGCATTGATCGCATCGTCGTAGTCGGCGTCTTCGCTCCGTTCGCCCGTGATGAGGATGAAGTACGTGTACTCCGTCTTTTCCCGCTGGCGAATGCGCCGGCAAAAATCGGTTCCATCCATCTCCGGCATTTGCCAGTCGCTGATCACGACGCGGGCCGGCGATTCGTCGAAAGATTGCCAGGCGTCGGCCCCGTCGGAAAAGGCGCGCACGGTGTGTCCGAGATCCTGGAGCACCCGGGTGATGCGCATCCGGGTGATGGGCTCATCCTCGGCCACGATGATGTCTAAAAAGAGATTGGAGAAGGCGTCGCTCACGAGGGCAAAAAAATCGAATCGCCGGGATCGGCGGCAAAATCATCGAGAGCCGCCATGACGCGCGAGTGCTCGTGGAGCAGGGGCTCGAGGAGGGAGACCGCGGCCCAGCATTCGTTGTGCCGGGCATGGTTTTCCATGTCTTCGCAGAGGGACAGGAGTCTCTCGGCTCCGAAGTGGCCGCAGGCGCCCTTCAGTTCGTGCGCAGCCCGGCGTAAGGCGTTGGCTTGCGTCGTCGCGACCGCCGAGCGGATGGCTTCGAGCATGCGGGGGCTTTCCGACTTGAAGACCGGCAGCAGGCTGGTGAGCGGAATGCCGCCGAGTTCGCGCAATAATTCCTGGATCGCTTCGCGATCGATGGGATCGTCGCAACGGACCGAGTCGGCGCGGGTCGGCCAGAGTTCCACGGGAAGCATGGGCTCATTCCGTGGGATGCCGGCGTGTGCGGGGGCGGTGAGTTCGTTTGAGGAATAAGGCATTGAGGTGTGCCTAAACTTAAAGCAGGAAGCGTCGTTTCGGCTGTTTGGGGAAATCCCGATTTTCCGCGAGGAGAGTCCTGCACCGAAAGCAACGGCGATCCTGGCCTGTAATGGCGGGAAATTGCGGGCTCTGTATCTGGGCGGGGCGTGGCTTCCGGCCTATCGTCGGGACGTATGCAAAACGAGACCATCCTCATCGTCCGGTTCATCTTCAGCGGTTTGTTCTGCGCGACTTTGCTGGCCGGAATTTATCTGTTCCGCAACTACGAGCGGTTCTTCGGTGTGGACCCGACCATCCCGAGCGAGACCGGCAGCGCGCGCACGTATTCGAAGGTGCAGATCTTTTTGGTGCTGGCGCACGCGCTGGTCTTGACGGCGGCGTTTGCGCTAATGGTGCACTGAGGCACTCAGGGAGTGGCCGCCGGAGCCGGCGCGGTTTCCTGGAAATACGGCATCTGAGCCTCATACTCCGGCTTCGCCTTGACGGCGGCGGCGGCGAGCGCCTGAGCTTCGCGGGGCTTGCCGACAAGAAAGGCATAGGCCCCGAGCTGCCATTCACGATCCGCCGCCGCCTGCGGCGGGAGATCGGCGCGGATGAATGACCGGGCCATGTTGAAGACGCTGTCGGGCGAGAGATCACTCCACGGAACGTTGACGGCGCCGTAGGCAGATTTCACGAGCAGCAGCGTGTCTGTGGCTTCGGTCACCGCGCCGGGAAGGGGCGCGCCGCCTTTTTTCGCGACGCCTCCATTGTAGGGACCGGTGGCGAGGTCCTGGAGGAGCTGCGCCTTGAAGCGCGCCAGCCACTCCATCCGCTTCGCCAGGACATCGTGCTCGTGCTTGGCGACTTTGCTTTGCACCCGTGTGGTGTCGATGGCGATCTTTGCATCAGCGAAACGCATCTGGCTGCAAAGGGTATTTATTTTGGTTTTGGCCTCGGCCAGCGCCTTGGCGTCGGCCGCACTCTGGTCGGCGGCTTTTTGCGTTTCGGCCTGTTCGCGATTGGCGATCTGCTCTTCGAAGGAGTGGACTGCCAATTGCGCGCGCTCCGTGAGCGCTCCTTTCATGGCGAAATGTGTGAGCGCCTCCTGGACCTTGGGCAGGACCGCTTTTTGATCCTTGAGGTTTCGGGCGCCTTTGATGCGCTCGGTGATTTCGCGGTCGGTGGAGAAATCCTCGATGTACCGCGAAGCCAGCGTCTTGTAGCCGGCGATCCACTGAAAATCGCCGTCCGGCGTGGAAGACTCGAATTGCCGGAAGAGCGGTCCCGCGTCTTCGAAGCTGCCCAGTTGCCAATCCTTGGCGGCCAGCACGAGCGCGGCCATGGGTTCGAAGCCAGTTTTTCCGAAGATCTTGGCTTCCGCCACCGGCGTGTGGGTGGGGTCGGCGGCGCGGCGGCCGAGATCCGGGAAAAAACCGGCCAACTTTTCCTCCGAGGGGTCGAAGGTGTACGGACCGCGCTCGACGAGTTTGCCAAAGGTTGCGCGCGCCTGGTCGGGGTGTCCGTCGAGCAGTTGGCTGAGGCCGAGCTGGAGCGTCACCCAGTTGTGCTGCGGCTGCGGCAATTCGGGGCCGGTCTCGAGTTTGTCAAAGGCCGCGGCAGCCTCCGTGTACTTGCCGTCGGCGAGGAGTTGGCGCGCCGCTTCCACCTTCGCGTCGGCTGCCGAGGCGACGGGATTCTTCGTTTCGTGCCGAAGCGCCGGAGTGGCCGATTTCTTCGCGCCGAAGACCCGGTCGCGATACATGAAGAGCCCGATGCCGCCCAGCAGGAGCGCGGCAAGAATGCCAATGGTCATGATGCTCATGAGCCGCTGAGATTCCTCGTCCTCGAGCACCATGCGGTTCTTCTTTTTCGGCTGGGCGGCCGAGGCCAATACCTCCCGCTTGGCGTACTCGAGGTGCTCGATCAGGTCTTCGTAATTGGCGTAGCGCTGGTCCGGATCTTTGATGAGCGCGCGATTAATGACGTAGGAAGTGGAAGTCGAGACATCGGGCGCAAAGGCCTGCAAGCTCACGGGCTGACTCTTCAGGTGCTTGAGCGCGACCATGGAGGCGTCCTGCGCTTCATAGGGCGGACGGCCGGCTACGGCGTGGAAGAGCGTGGCGCCGAGCGAATAGATATCGCTGCGCATGTCTTCCTTTGGCGGGGTATCGAGTTTTTCGGGCGCGACGTAGTAAGGGGTGCCCCAGATTTCGCCGCCGGCCGCGGAGGCTTTGTCCATGAGGGTCGCGAGACCGAAGTCCACAATCTTGGCGTGATGGGCATCGGAGAAAAGTATGTTTCCCGGCTTCACATCGCGATGGATCAGCCCGCGCTTTGCCGCGGCGTCGAGTCCTTGCGCGATCTGGATGCCGACTTCCAGCACCTGGGCTTCGCTGACCCGGCCCTGCAGCGTCATGAGGTCGTCGAGCGAGCCTTTGTCGACCAGCTCCATGGCGATGTAAAACAGGCCGTGATCCGAGCCGGTGGAATAGACCTTCACCACGTTCGGGTGATTAATGTGGGCGGTGATCGAGGCCTCGTACTCGAATTGCCGGATGAATTCCGGCCGCTCGCTGTACTCCTTCCGCAGGAGCTTGATTGCGACCTCGCGATTCAGCGTGGTATCCAGCGCCCGATAGACCGCTCCCATGCCGCCGGCGCCGAGGATCTCCTGAAGTTCAAAGTTGCCAAATTGCCGGCGAACCCGCATGGCTGCGCCGCAATTGGGGCAGTGCATGAGGGCGAAGGGATCTTCATCCGTGACGTCGATGAGCGTGCCGCAGGTGGCGCATTGCTGGAGGAGGGGCTCGGTGGGATCAGCCATGGAGTTGGGGACGCTAACAGCCGCTTCCGAAGCCCGCAAGACGGATGGCGGCGCTCCCGCATTTGAAGCATCCGAAGCTCATTCGGCGGCCGGCATCGATCCGGCCGCCTGGAAATGAAGAAGCGCTTCTACTAGTCGCTCGTGATGCGCACGTCAGTCACTTTGGAAGTGCAGAGCGCATTGGAGTTATGCGATGTCGCGGCCAGCCCGACCTGGGCGACGGGGCTCAGCGAGACATTTTGCGGAGTTCCGATCTGAGCCCATTCGAAGCCATCATGCGAGGCCCAGGCGGTAAAAGTGTCGCCATGGCGGGTGAGCCGCAGCCAGATGGGGCCGGTGTAGGTCCTTTCATCCGTGTTGGTCCAAACTCCGCCGGCTTTGCTCCGCACTTGGAAGGTGATGCCCTGGGTCGCGCTGCGGGTGAGGAAGGCGCCCGGCGCGTCGGGCGCATCGCTCTCCCGATACATCACTCCGCACTTGGCCCAGCCGTTGGTGTTGTCCACGGTATCGAAATGGCCGACGATCTTCGAGTTGCCCTGCATCGGCCGGCCCATGAACCAGCCCGCATCCGATTTGCCCTGGATATCCGAGCCGCCGGCGCTGATGGTATATTCGCCCGCGTTTTCATTGAAATGCACGGAGCCGCTCTTGGCATTGCCGTCCCCGAGGGCGATCGAGGTGAAGGCGGGAGAATTGGCCATTTGGAGCGGGGCGAAGAGGCTGGGCGGCTCGGCGCTGTCCGGGCCATAGAGTTCGAGGCTGTAAATTCGCGTTGCCGGATCGAGGCCCGAAGTTGGTTTTGTGACCTTGACGCGAACGTAGCGGGTTTTGAACGAGGGGACGGTTCGATCGGTGACGGCGAGGGAGTTCCCTTTTACTTTATCCACCGTCGTCCAAACGTTTCCGTCGGCGCTGGATTCGAGATCGAAGTCGACGGAATTTTGATCATGATGCTCGCCACCCGCTTCCGCATGCCTCACGACCCAACGTTTGATCGTGCACTCTTGGCGGAGATCGAGTTGAAGCCACTGCGGACCGCCAAGGTTGGTGCACCATTTGGTTCTGTCGCGAGCGTCGATGGCAAATTCGGGAGCTTCGGCGCGGTTTTCCACGGCGCTGCTGGCGGTGGCGTCTGCTCCTCTTGCGAGATCGACCGATTTCGTGGGCAGAACCATCGGCAGCGCGTCGGCAAACTCGGCATTCGCCTTCGCTGCTTCGTTCAGGTAACGCTTGGCCTCTGCGACCTGCCCAGTCAGGAGGGCATAGATTCCCGCCTGCCAACTGCGAGCGGCGGCATCCCGCGCATCGGAGCCGAGCTTGATGATTTCAGGGGCGGTTTGAAGGATGCTTTGCGGTGAGATATCGGCCCAGCGGACCACGCCGCCGCCTTTCAGGGCGACGCCGTCTGCGGTCGATTTTTCGATGCCTTTGATCGGCGTGCCGTCGACCTTTTTCCAGGCGAGGCTGGGGCCGTGGCTGTTGATCTGGACATCCAGCCCGCTCTTGAACTTCACGAGCCAATCGGTCTTCCGATAAAGGCCGACCTTTTCCATTCGCGCCACGGCGCCGGTGACTTCTGTGTGAGTGATGGCGAAGACCCCATCGGAGGCGTGGAAATTCCGGCATAGGTCCGGCAATTTATCCCGCAAATCGTTGAGAGCCTTGATTTCCGTGGAGCCGTGGCCGGCATCGGTAGAGCTCTTGGGCGCCGCGACCATATTCTTCGGCGCGGCGGGTCCTTTTGCGACGATGGCGGCGGCGGTGGCGTTCGACTCCACGAGCGCTTCGTCGATCCTCAGGGCCAGCCCGCCTTTGCGCCGCAAATCCTTCTTGAGTTTCACCATGGCTTCCCGCGCCTTGTTGATCTCGTCCATCGTGGACGCGGCCTTTAGAAGGCCAAGGGCGCCTCGGTAGTCAGAGAAATCCGCCACATAGTCGCCAGCCAGCGATTTATACTCGGAGAGCCAGGCGTAATCGTTGGCGATCGGGGCCGACTCGAAGGCTCGCAGGAGCGCGCCGGCGTTGTCGTACTGCCCGAGCGACCAATCCTGCAAGCCGGCTACGAGCAGCCCCATGGCCGAGTAGTTGGTCCGGCTGAAATTGTTAACCACCGTAGCGGGCAGTTCCTTCCCGGTGGATGCCATTTTTGCCAGATCCTGGAAAAAGGCGGCGAGTTGCCGGCTTTCCGGATCGTTGCCGGTGAAGCCCTGTTTGGCCAGCGCGGCAAAGTAAACGCGCGCCTGGTCGGGGCGATCGGCGAGCAGTTGGCTCAGTCCCGCGTGCACCGTGCTCCACTGCCGAAGCGGCGTCTGGGCGCTGGGATTGCGGCTGATCGCATCGAAGGACTGGGCCGCAGCGTCGTATTGCCCGGCGAGCAATTGCTGGCGCGCCTGGTCGTAGGCAGCGGAATTCCCGGCGGGCGAGGTGGTGACGGGCGCGGCTTTCACGCCTGCCGAATGTCTGTGAGAGAAGAAGAAAAAGCCGAGCCCCATGACCACGCACAGCCCGATCATGCCAAAGGTCAGGTAGCTCCAGAGCTTCTGGTGCTCTTCGGACTCGAGGAGCGCGCGATTTTTCACCTGCGGCTGCGCCGACTGCTTCGTCAGCTGCGTGCGGGCATACTCGAGATGCTCGATCAGTTCATCGTAGGTCTGGTAGCGCTGGTCGGGGTTCTTCAGCAGCGTGCGGTTGATGACATAGGCTGTCGACCCCGAGACCCAAGGGGCGAAGGATTGCAAACTCACAGCCTGGTTTTTCAGGTGCTTCAGAGCGACCATGTTCGCGTCTTCAGCTTCGAAGGGCGGGCGGCCGGCCAGGGCATGGAAAAGGGTCGCGCCGAGCGAATAGATATCGCTGCGCAGATCTTCGGGCTGCTGGTCGAGCTTCTCGGGTGATACGTAGTAGGGCGTGCCCCAGATTTCGCCGCCGGTTTCCTGGGCGTGCTGCTCGAACATGGCGAGGCCGAAGTCCACGATCTTGGCCGTGTGCGCGTCGGAAAAAAGGATGTTGCCGGGCTTTACGTCGCGGTGCACGAGACCATTCTGATGGGCGGCGCGCAGGCCCTCCGCGACCTGGATGGCGACGTCGAGCACCTGAGCTTCCGGGACCCGGCCCTGGATACGCATAAGATCGTCGAGCGTTCCCTTGGTCACCAATTCCATGGCGATATAAAACCGGCCTTGGTCCGTGCCCGTGGTGAAGACCTTAACCACGTGGGGATGATTGATTGCGGCGGTGATGGCCGCCTCGGTCTCGATCTGAGCCATGGTTTGCGCGCTGAGGCGGTCTTTGCGCAACACCTTGAGGGCGAGTTCCCGGCCGAGACTCGTGTCGATGGCCCGGTACACCACACCCATGCCGCCGCGGCCGGCCACGGACATGAGTTGATAGTGATCGATGAACTCCCCGACCACGAATTCAGATCGGCAATCGGGGCATTGGGCGCTGCTCAGCGGCTCCTGAGCGGTGACATTGACGGTCGTGTGGCACGAAGGGCAGTTTTCAAACAGGATTGCGCTATCGGTGCTGACTCCCATCGGGGCGGGCGAGTCGGTATTAAACTTCTGTGGGGCGTCCATTGCAGAAATGAATAAGCATATTTGATGCAGAGGTGCGGGAAAAATTACTTGCAGGCGCCCAAAAGCACGATTTGCCCCTTGCACTTTGGCCGGTCACCTTTGAGTTTGCGCAACATGCGACCCCTACTGCTCTTCGTTGCGCTGGCTATTTTGCTGCCCGGTTGCTCCTATCACCAAGGCAAGAAATCCGTCGCCCACATCTATTCGGGCGATTCGCCGACGATCCACATGCAGCCCACGGAATCGGCAGGAGGGCGGCTCAACACCTACTGAGCCGGCGTGCGGATATCGCGTAAAGCGGAGTATGCCCTCCGGGCGCTGGTGGCGATGGCGCGCCAGCGCAAGTCGTGGCAGATCCAGGAACTCAGCGCCAAGGAGAATATCCCGATCAAGTTCCTGGAACAGATCCTCCTGGCCTTGCGCCATGGCGGGCTGCTGGCCAGCAAACGCGGGGTGGGAGGCGGCTATAGCCTGCGCAAGGCGGCGGCGGAAATCAGCGTTGGGGAAGTCATCCGCATTCTGGACGGCCCGATCGCGTTGGTCCCCTGCGCGGTGACGCCTCCCGGGGAGCCGTGCACGTGTCCGGATCCGCAGACGTGTCCATTGCGGATGCTCATGACGGATGTGCGACGGGATTTGGCCTCGATGCTGGACGGTCGGACGATCGAGGATATGGTGAAGCTTTCGCCGAGCTCGGGAGAGTTGGCGTTTGAGATTTAATTAATTAGAAGGAGATAATTATGTCGAAAGTCCGCGTAGCAGCATTCTCTCTCTCGGTCGATGGCTTTGGGGCTGGACCGGAGCAAACCCTGAACGACCCGGTGGGCAAGCGCGGCACGGAATTGTTCGAGTGGTTTTTCCCGACTCAGGCGTTCCAGGCGATGTTCGGGAAAGAAGGTGAATCGGAAGGGGTCGATGCGAAATACGCTTCGTTGGCAAATGCGGGGTTTGGCGCCTTTATCCTCGGCCGGAATATGTTCGGCCCGATTCGCGGCGAATGGCCCGATGAAAGCTGGAAAGGCTGGTGGGGCGACAATCCGCCTTATCACACGCCGACGTTTATTCTGACACACCATCCCCGCGCATCCATCGTGATGGAAGGCGGTACGACTTTCCATTTTGTCACCGGAGGGATCGAGGAGGCGCTTCGGCAGGCCCAGGCCGCCGCCGGCGGCAAGGATATCAAGATCGGCGGCGGGGTGAGCACGGTGCGTCAATATCTTCAGGCGGGCTTGGTCGATGAGATCCACTTTGCCATTTCGCCCGTATTGCTCGGAAAAGGGGAAGCGATGTTTGCCGGAATTGATCTGCCTTCGCTCGGCTTTCGGGTGACCGCTTGTGAGGCGTCGGAGAGAGCGACGCACATTGTTTTGACGAAAAATGCTTGATTGAAACCATGCCCAGTGAGGCGGTCGATCGGCCGCGATCACCTGCCACGCGCCATTCACCTCGATGAAAGCACTTTATTTGGGAATCACACTCTTTTCGATTTGGTGTGCATTGTCTGCATGTTGCCTGGGAGAAATTATCGCGTCAGATGCCTTCGATTACCCGGAGGGAACTGTGGCTGGAAGCGAAGGAGGGGAGGGCTTCGCGCAGCCTTTTACCGGAAATGGTGAGGCCGACGATGGCAGTCTCACCTACAAGGATGAAAATGGCCGGAAACTGGCGACTTCAGGTAATCACATTTTTACGACCACCAATGGGGAAGGCCTGTACCGGAGGTTGAAGACGAAAGATCGCCCGGCAGGAATGCTCGATGCGCACGGGAAGTTCGGCGCCGGAAACTCCCATGTCTATGTTGCCTTTTTGGTGAGCCTGGAAACGGGCAGCGTCAATTCATTTGGGGACTACGGCGGCCTTTCCCTCTTCAATAGCCGCTCTGAAGAGCTTTTCATCGGCGATCCGGGCTTCGATGGCTCCAATACCTTTTGGGGCATCGACCCGCACGAAGGCCCGGAGAAAGTGCAATCCAGCGGGATCGCGGTGGACTCCACCGTGCGCTTGCTCGTAACACGCATCGACTTCGCGGCCGCCGGCGCCACAGTGCGACTCTATATCGATCCGGATCTTTCGGCTGAACCACAAAAGGCGACGGTCGGACCGATCGACATGCACAGTTTTCGCTTCGACCGGATTCGTATCCAGGGCGGCGGAAATGGGAGCTATAGTTTCGACGAACTGGCGCTCGGCACTGAATACAAAGACGTGGTCAAGATCGCGAAGCCGAAGCTCGTGCAACGGTAGCTAGAGAGAGAAACTGGCAGGGTGAGTCGGGAAGCATGCTGCAGTTGGTTTGTGGTTGCAGGCACGCTGTTTGATAAGGTCACGGTTTGCCGCCAGCGCTGCGGAGCCGATGTCTCGTCGTGAATGCGTTGGGGCGGTGTGAATATGTTTCAACGAGCCCTCTCCGAAAGCGGTACAGGACTACCGCACTTGCTCCAAAACCTGGCGGCGTTGCGGCGCGCCGCGTGGAAGTCACGCGGGCGTGTTGCACGAGCGCCTCGCGAATAGGAAGAATGCGAAGCATGGGAAGTATAGGAGTGAATTTATGGCAAACGTCCCAGGGTTTGGAGCGTGGTTTTAAGTCACGATCGATCGCGATCGTCAGCTAAAAGCACGCCCCAAAGTACGGCTTGGTTTGATGGGATGGTAAGGCCCGACAAGTCGTAGTTGGGGACATTTCTTGCAAAACGTCTCTATACTGTGGCAACCCAACCCGTTTGCACGGGTGTTGCCTCTTCAAGTTGTCAAAGAACGAACCCTGGATGGACCAGGGG
>FTBG01000197.1_pt1 | contig 24911 bp, 20 predicted proteins | sample 1639311 | NCBI WGS metagenome assembly FTBG01 (sample SAMEA3914864, study PRJEB12502) | metagenome | biome: forest; material: soil | place: USA | collected 2012-03-12 | depth 0.3 m | reverse complement strand
GATCGTCTGGCGCGATCTCAGCGTCTCGCCTCAGACCCACGTGGCTGAAGTCACTAAAGCACTGGATGCCTTGCCGAAAGGCAGCTAGCCTCGGCATCAAATGTGCGCACAAGCCCGGCGCACACGCGCTCAACAATCACAAAACCCGAGGGAACGCCCATCCGTCTCGTCGGCGCAAACCGGCGGTAGCGGCAGCATCGTTGGCTTTGGGGCGAGCAAACCGATCAATGCTCTACGAATGGCCGCTTCCGCGGCCTCAACCGTCTTTCCTGCCACGGAGATTCTACCCACTTTCGGAATGATAATATAGCCTCCGCGGCGAACCTCATACTTGCCGTCAAAAGACGAGTCTTCCGGCACATGCACGTTCAACGTGTCACCCGGACGAATCACGTCTGTTAAGACTGCGGGGATTTCCCCGGCACGCAACCCTACCGCCGTCATCGCACCGGCAACCTCGGCTTCTTTTGCAGGCTCCGCCGCTTCTGACCCAACGATCAATACCGTTGCGGCGAAAGCGAGTGAAATGAGTTGGACTGGCATGCGATTCATGCGAATGGGATGCTATATCGTTTGGAATAAAGTGGAGCGATAACTAGTTACATCAACCCGCTGGCAAAACACCTCCGCCACCAAACTCCTCTTTCACAAAAGCCAGTGCCGCTTCCCGCTCGGAAAGTGTGCCTTCGAGTTGCCGCGATTGCACCGCTTCGAGGATCTCTTTAAAGCGCGGACCAGGCGTGAAACCCAGACGGATTAAGTCGCTACCCGAGACGAGCGGCGGTGGAATGAGCGGTTCGTGGGAGAATTCCTCGCGGCGCGCCTTGAGGTAATCATAGTTGCTCAAATCGGCATGGCTGCTCGTGCAATCGACGCGATGCAATTCGAGTTCATCCTCGAAATGCTCGCGCGACATGAAACGTTTCAGCCGTGAGACGCGCATCTTCTGCACATCCTTGAAGACCATGTGGTTGGCCACTGCCTCGACCGTGGCGTCGATTTCCGCCCGCGAGAAACGCAGCCGCGACATGATTTCCTCCGTCATCTCCGCGCCCACTTTATCGTGGCCGGAAAAGCGGATGCGCTGCTCGACAGCGTTGAAAGTGTACGTCGGCGGCTTGCCGACGTCGTGAAAGAGCACGGAAAAAACGAGCGGCGTGGTTACTTTATCGGGAAGCAGGCCGAGCATGGCTCGCGTGTGCACGAAGACATCGCCTTCCGGATGAAACTGCGGCGGCTGTTCGCAGCCCTTGAGCGCTTCGATTTCCGGCAAGACTTCACGAAGCAAACCGCTCTCATCCAGCAAATCGAATCCACGAACCCGCTGCGGCGACGTGAAAATCTTCACCAGTTCTTCGCGGATTCGCTCGGCGCTGACCTCGTGAATCCGATGCGCGCTCTCCATGACGGCTCGCCAGCTATTTCGCTCGATATCAAATCCCAGCACGGCAGCAAAGCGGATGGCTCGCAGCATGCGAAGGCGGTCTTCTTTGATCCTCTCGGCGGGTTCGCCAATCGCCCGCAAAACTTTGGCATCGAGATCAGCCCGCCCTCCGACGTAGTCGATCAACTGGTTAGCAATCGGATCGAAGAAGAGGCCGTTCACGGTAAAATCGCGCCGCTTGGCATCTTCTTCCGGTGACGAAAACGTGACCGTCTCCGGGTGGCGTCCATCGACGTACAAACCATCCGAGCGAAAGGACGCCACTTGAAATTCAACCCCTTCCTCGAAGACACAAATCACCCCAAACTGCGCGCCCACCGCCACCGTCTTGCGAAAAAGAGCCTGCACTTGTTCCGGGCGCGCGCTCGTTGCAATATCGTAATCATGAGCCGGAACACCGCGGAGCATGTCCCGGACGCAACCACCGGCATAAAGCGCGCGAAAGCCGGCGCTTTGCAGGCGCTCCACAACCAAGCGAGCGGTGGAATCCAGTGATTGAGACATCTGAAAAAATTAGACGACGAAATGTAAAAACTGTTCAGGAGATCAATGCAAAAGGCGAAGCAAATCTGACGCCGGAAAGCACTTTCAGATTACATTTTTCTAGTGTTTCCTCCCACCGGCTGAAACGCACCCCTCGTTCACCGAAAGCGGCCGCTTCTTCAGCGCCCACCAAAGCTCACTTCGCCTTCTGCTCCGCCGGTACGCGAGCGCTGGAAGTCACCTTTTGTTTCGCGGCATCAATCTTCCCTTCAACCTTCTTCGCATCCAAATCATCCTGATGCATGGCGATCGCCTTCTGCCAATACCGCATGGCTTCAGCTGAATTACCCATCTTCAGGTAAACATCGCCGAGATGGTCGTATACCGTGGCGTCCTCGGGTTTGATATTCTCCGCCGCCTTTTGCAGTTCCTCCACCGCCTTCTGGAAGTCACCTTTTTTAAAGTAAACCCAGCCGAGGCTGTCGAGAAACTCGCCCTTGTCCTGATCCTGGGCGAGCGCCTGCTTGATCATTTCTTCGGCTTCATCGAGGTGCTCACCGCGGTCGGCCCACATATAACCTAGATAGTTATAGGCTTGCGCGGCATTGCGCGGATCAAGGTCAATGGATTTCTGCAAGAGTTCCGCCGCTTTGTCGATCAATCCCCCCTGCTCCGCCGCTGCGCCATAGAAGAAATAAAATTCCGCGTTGAGAGCTTCATCGTGGCCGTTCACTTCAAAATCGCTTTGCGCCTCGGCAAACGCCTCGAGCGCCTCGTCATGATGCTTGGCCAGGCTCAGCGAGTGCGCATAAAGCAAATGCATCGAAGGCTCATCGGGAAAGCGGGTGCGGGCGGCACGCGAGGTATCCACGGCATCGTCAAAACGCTTCAGCACCACCTGCAAATCCGCCACACGCAGATATCTCTGCGGGGAAGTCTCATCGAGCAGGAGGCCGTGCTTGAAATTCTCCAGCGCCTTTTCGTGGTCTCCTTTCATTTCGTACAGCTCACCCAGAAAATCGAGGGCCTGCACGTTGAGTGGATCGCTCTTTGTTAAATCCTCCAGCACCGCAATCGCCTCCGTGCGATCTCCCGTATCCGACAAAGCCCGCGCCAGCTTTTCACGCGCCTCTGTCAGGATGGGGTCCTGGCTGTCTTTCTTCATCCCGATGGCTTTGAAATAAAAGGGGATGGCTTCCTTCATCTGCTTGGAATCGATGAAGTAGTTGCCCACCTTCGCCAAAATCGACGCATCCTTTTTGCCGAGCTCCGCGGCTTTCAGGAAGATCGCGTTCGTCTGCTTCAAAATATCCGGCGAATCCGCCACACCATCGGCTTTGAAATGAACGCGCGTGAACATCTCGCCGAGCGCGATCCAAAAACGCGGCTCCGTACTGGTTGCTTTGGCCGCGCGCTGCAGGAGTTGCTCGACCTTCGCGTTTTGATGTTGTGCCAAAAGCAGATCAAAGAGCGCCGCATACGCCGCCGTGAAATTCGCGTCGAGCGCCAGCGCCTGCTCGACGTACTTGAGAGCCAGGTCCGGCTTCTTCAGGTTTTTGACGTAGATCTGCGAAAGATAGACCAGCGGCAGCGGATCTTTCGGCGCAGCCTTGATGTTGTCCTTTAAAATCTGGATCGCCGCCGAGGGATCGTCCCGCTGGGTCAGCATGAAGGCGACCTTTACAGCCAGCTCCGTATTGCTGGCGTCCAGCTCCAGGGCGCGGCGATAGCTCGCCAGCGCGGCATCGGCGTCCGAATTGTCCTCGGCGATTACGGCTTGGGCAAAAGCTGCGAGAGCCTCGGCCTTATGATCCTCGCCCTTCGTCAAAAGGAGATCCGGCGTCGCCGGGCGCGCTGTGGGATAAACCCCGGCGTACTCCGGAGGAGGATCAGAGGCATGCCGTTCATCCGGCGCTCCTTTGGCAGCCACGCGGGCTCGTTTCACCGGCGCGCTTAGGAGCGGCACGGATAAAACGGCCAAAACCGCCATCATCAACGTCGCTACCTGCCAGTTGCGACAACTTGCAGGAAACGGCGGTTTCATTCCGCAAAATCTATGCGCTAGCTCTTATAGCGCAAACGCTTCTTGTGGCGGTTCTCTTTCATCCGCTTTTTGCGTTTGTGCTTGGCGATTTTGGCCTTCCGGCGCTTCTTGAGTGAACCCATGTGATGGTTTTGGTCGTATTAAAAGGGGCGGAGAGAAGAGCACGAAAGCAACCCGTGGCAAAGTAAAATTATCAGAGAAATGCGGAATCCTGCGAGATTTTCGCTGCCATCACCGGAACTGCTGGTGCGAAAGGATGAGCCGCTCGAAGGCGGGATGCTCCTCGGTTGCGATCTCTGACGGGTACTTCGCCCCGGAGCGCTTCCACTTTTCCAGCCAATCCGCGGCCAGCAGATCGTGACGAAGGGGCTTTGCGAGGCGGCAGGCTTCAGGAGTCAGCGCGATGGTGGTTTCTTCCTTTGGACCCGTGCTGCGGCCTCTGGCGACGTGAAATCCCGCGGCAAGCAGCGCGACCCGCGCCGCTGTGGAAATCGTGTACGTGAAAAATTCCACCGACCGGCCTTCACAGGCCGCAAAGAGCCTCTGGAAGGCCTTCAGGTCCCACTGATCGCCACAGGTCTTGCTCGAAAACATGTCGTAGAAAATGAGATCCGGCGGCTGCGGCGCTTGGGACATCTTCTCGAGAAAATCTCCCTCCACCAAGGTCCAGCTCAGGCCGGGAAATTTGCGCGACTCCCAGGTGCCCGTGGCCAGGAGGGCAGCCGGCGCCCCGTGACGCAGATAGGGAAACTTATCGCGGTTCTGGAAAGCGAGCCGCAGGGAATCCAGATCGTTTTCGAAACTAATAATCCGCATCGGCCTTACCGCTCCTTTTTCCGCCTGTTCTTCATAACAATAAATGGCCGCCATGGCATTGGCCGCCGCGCCCAGGCCCACATCCCAAATGACTAGTGAGGCATCACTGCCATATGAAGCGTCGCTTCCATGGGCCGCAGGGACACGTTCTGCGAGGCTCGACTGCTCGATATAAAGAGATCGCGCTTCTTCCATGGGCGGATTGCGCGAATGCATGATCTCGCCAGAGGAAACATGCCGGATGCTGGCAAATCCCTCATGCGCAATGTGCACCTCGTAGTTGCCTAGTTTCGAAGGCGGAGTCTTCTTCCGCTTTGGTTTTGATTCGCGGACGGGATTATCGAGATCTTCTTCATGGAGAAACGCCCGCTTTTCATGGTAAAGCTCCAGAAAGCGACCTGCTAAAATGCTCTCCCGAATCTCGCGCATCAGCCCATGGTAAAAGTGCAGATTGTGCTTTCCGAGGAGTTGCCAGCCGAGGGTCTCCCGTGCCTTTGTTAAATGATGCAGATAAGCTCGTGAATAGCGTTCACAGGTGGGGCAATTGCACGCGGGATCGAGCTTTTCTTCGGAGAATTTGTATATCCCGCGCCGCATCTGGAGAAAACCGCGAGAGGTAAACGTCGCGCCACGCTGAGCGAGTTGCGTGGGCATGATGCAATCGAACATGTCGATGCCACGATGCACCGCTTCCAGGATGTCCAGCGGCGATCCCACGCCCATCAAGTAACGCGGCTTGTCCGCCGGCAGCAAGCCTGCCGTGTACTCGCACACTTCTTCTCGAGCAGCCTTGCCTTCTCCCACTGCGAGACCACCGATGGCAAATCCGTCGAAGGGCATTTCCGTCAGCGCCCTAGCGCTTTCCATCCGCAAATTTCGATACAGTGCCCCCTGCACGATGCCAAACATCGACTGCGGGGAATCTCCGCGCGCGGCGAGGCTGCGCGCCGCCCAGCGGTGCGTGATCTCCATGGCAGCGCGCGCCGATTTTTCATCCGCCGTGGATGGGATGCATTGATCCAGCGCCATCATGATGTCACTGCCGATGGCGATCTGCGTCTCAATGCTCAGCTCCGGGCTCAGCAAAATGGTCTGACCGTCCAGATAGCTTTGAAAGACCGCGCCCGCTTCCGTCATCGAGCGGGAGTGCGGCAGCGAAAAAATTTGGAATCCGCCCGAATCTGTAAGGACAGACCGCGGCCAGCTCATGAATCCATGAATGCCCCCCATCTTGCGGAAAACTTCCGGGCCCGGACGCAGCAGAAGGTGGTAGGTATTGGCCAGGAGCATCTGCGAACCCGACTCCTCAAGGGTGCGAGTCAACTGCGCCTTTACCGTCCCATTGGTGCCGACGGGCATGAAGAGAGGGGTCTTGATCTCCCCATGCAGCGTCCGAAACGTCGCCGCGCGGGCACGGGAACCCGGCGATTGAGCTTCGAGTCGAAAGTCGAGACGTGAAGGAGACGGCATGATGGCAGCGTCCCGTTTCGCCGATTTCCCCGGCATGTCAACCGTCGCGGGCCTCCCACTTCTTCAATTCCGCCCCATTTGGACCCGCAGGCGGCTGAAACACTTCACCCAGCCCCACGAATCTCGCGTCGGGACAGGCACGGCACTGGCTAAAGAATGATCATCCGCCTCGCTCTGCCCGTTGCGAGACCTATGCCACCGCTTGATGTCCCGAATTCTTGTTGTTGAGAAGGAAGCTTCCTCGCGAGCTGCTCTTTTCGACCTGCTGCAATCCCACGGTTACCGCGTTTTTGTCGAAAACGACGGCGCCAGCGGCCTGGCGCGCGCTCTGGATGGAGAAGTCGATCTCCTGCTGTTGGACCTCGCGCCCGGGCCGGAGGAGCTTGCGGCATGCGCTGAAATCCGCCGGAGACTTCCCGATTTGCCCATTCTGCTCTTGCTTCCCAAAGATCGGCGGACTCCGGCGATCGACGATCTAAACGCTTCCACCGATGATCAACTCCGGAAGCCATTTAGCGATCGCGCCTTGATGGCAAAGGTAAAGACGCTGCTGCGTCGGCTAGACGGAGATGCCGCTCCGGTCACCCGCCTCAGCTTTGGCGATGTGGACATTGATTTTACCAAACACACCTGCACTCGCGCCGGAAACCGCATCGCGCTTACTGTCCGGGAATTTGGCGTCCTGAAACTTCTCGCAGAGAATTCAGGTGAGCCCGTCTCCCGCGAACTTTTCCTCGACGTCGTCTGGGCCAGCAATCCTTCGCTCACCACGCGCACCGTGGATAACCAAATCCTTAGCCTGCGCGCCAAACTCGAATCGGAGCCCACCCATCCGAGGCACATTCTCACGGTGCACGGGATCGGCTATCGGCTGGAAATGATCAGCGGGTGAACAAAAAGGCAGGCCATGGAAGCACGATCGAACCGAATCACTTCTCCTCTTCCTGACGCTTCTTTTTGCGGGCGAGCAGACGCTCGGTGGTGGAAAGCTCACTCTCCGGGGATGGTTTGGGTTTTTCTTCCGGTTTGGCAGATGCGGGCGGAGCGGGCTTGGCGGGTGAAGGCGTAATCGTCGGGACCAGCGGCTCTGAGACAGTTACTTGTTCACGCTTGTTCTTGAGCGCGGCGCCCACGCTTACTTTGCGCTGGAGCAAAGCGCCCAGCGTTTCCCCGGAAGCCTGCTCCTTCTTGCCAAAGCGGAACCAGCCGCGGATGACCGTCCAGTCGAGCTGGATGCGGCGCACACCGACGTCCAGCGGTAAAAGAATCGAGAGCAGCATGAGAAACCAATCGAAAATGGGACGCGAACTTTCGCGCGGGGTTCGCACGGGATGAAATAGATCGGCTTCTTTCCCTGTAAGAACGCGGCCTCCGGTGCGTTCCGCGATTTGGCCCAGGGTGAGCGGATTGCTCCGGAAGGAAAGATACTCCGCAGAATAAGGCACACCGAATCCGCCCACGGCTTGTTCGCTGCGGCCCGCACCTTCAGCGGCAACGGCGACCTGATAACGGCCCTTGCCCCAGAGCGCAAATTCCCCCTGATAACGGCGTGGGGCAACTTGCGCCAGCCGGACCGTCTCCGCGCGTTCCTGTGGACCCGCCACGCGCGCCTGCATTTCCAGGAACGACTCGGGCTCGTGAAAGTCTTCGACGAGGATCACTCCCTTGCCGCCTTCGGCAAAGCTTTGCATGCGCAGATCGCTCTTCTGCTCGACGCGGGAGATCTCCGTGAGCAGTTGCTTGACGAACGCCTGAAACTTTTCCCACTCCATCCAGCTCGCCGCCCAATTCGGCGATAGATCGGAGGTGAATGCAGCCGTGGCCCCGAGACCATATCGCCAGGTCGCCAGCAGGGGGTCGATTTCCTCGGTGTCAGGTCCTTTCAGGATGGTGAGCGCGCGGGGCTTGGGAGTGGTGAGGACGTAGCCCTTGAGCGGCGGCAGGGCGTCGATCCCCTTGAGAATGGGAGATGGGTAGTTCACCGCAGGCGTGAACGTTTGGTTTTGGATCATGCTGCGCTTCAGCGTCTTGGCTTCCTTAATGAAGATGGATGGCAATTGTCCGGGATCCTGCGCAAAATAATACCGGCCGCCTGTTACTTTAGACATGCTCTGCATGATGGAGATGTCCTGCCCGCCGTGCGGGTTGATCGCCACCGTGGAAATGCTGATCTTGTTATCGACGAATTGCTGAACCAGTTCCGGTGTCGGAGGAGAAGGGTCGCCGTCGGAAATAATGATTACGTGCTTCGCTGCGGCGTCGTTGGTCTTGAGCGCCTCGAACGCCATTTTCATCGTTCCTTGAAAGGCGGGCATGTCGCTGGGCTCCGCTTTGTTAATTAGCATGAGGAGCTTTTCGTATTCACCTGCGGGGGTCAGCGGAAAGACCCATTTATCTCCGCCTTCATAATCCAGCAGCCCTACTTCGTCCTGCGCTCCCAGCACTCGCACCGCCTCTTTAGCGATGCGCTTGGCCCACGTATTTCCCTCAGAAAATTCGCAGGTGTGCAGGACGATGGCGAGTGCCCCCTTCGGCAGGATCTTCTTTTCCGAAATATCCATGGTCACCGGAAGGATTTCCTCCACCGGGCTGCGATGGTAGCCACCGGGGCCGAAGCTATTGGGCCCGCCTAACATCAGAAAGCCAAGCCCCTGCCCGCTCACGGCATCTCGCAAAGCCTGCATTTGTGCGGCATCAAAGGCATCCGCGGGTGCGTTAACGAAAATCACGCAATCGTAAGGCAGCAGAGACAACGCATCGTGCGGAAAGGAGTACGCCATATCCACATCGACGCTGCGCTGCGATTCTTTGAGCGCATCCGAGAGCTTTTCCCAATCGCGGGCGTCGCCTTTGAAATCTGTCACCAAAAGCACTTTCCCTTCTCCACGGAGGAAGAGATCGTTAATCGCTATATTATTCTCCTTGCGGCCATCTTCGTCCGGAGGGACCTCAATGGCTGCCGAGTATTGATAGTAACCGGGAGCCCGCAAATAGAGAGGCAGCGAAAAGCGATTTTTGCCCGCTTCGAAATCGACCTGCTTTTCAAAAATCGCTTTTCCATTTTCCCGCAGGGAAAGCTTTCCGGAACCTTTCTGGAGCGAAGACAATACTACCGACGCATTATAGGTTTCGCCGGCTTTGACTACTTTTGGCAAATCAAGCCGCTCCAGCCAGACTTCCTTTTGATAGTCAAACTGCACCGGCAGCACATCCACGGCAACCCCGCGGGACTTCAATTCATCGAGGATTCCCCCGACATTCCCTTCCGTCTCGTTTCCGTCGCTAATGAGAACTACCCGGCCTTGATTCGCTTCCGGCAGCATCGCCGCCGCCAGCGAGAGTCCTTTTTCAATGTTGGTGCCGTCTTTCGAAACGCGCGCATTGAATGCTTGAAACGGAAAGGTGGTGCGCGGCGGCAGCTCGACCGCGGCATCGCGCCCAAAGACGATGAGGCCAGCCTCGTCTTTCTCCGGTTTGGCCGCAACCGTTTTCGTGACGTAGTTCAGCGCGGCATCGGAGATTCCTTCACCCATGGAATCCGAAACATCCAAAGCATAAACAATGGAAAGGGCGTCCGCTTTGCGCACGGCGCGCGGCTCCGTAAGCAGGAGAATAAATGCCCCGGCCAAAATGAGGCGCGTCAACAAAGCGAGCGTTCCGCGATACCCGCCGAGACCCGCCGAGCCCGCAAAGGACATCCACCAGATCCAGGGCGTGACTAGTAATAGCCAGAAGGCCTTGGGCGTGGTGAAATGGACCGCTCCGCGCCATTCCGCGTAAGCGCTGCCCCCGGCAAATGCCACCAGGAAGACAATCAGAGGGAGCATCGCCCAAAACGTCCACGCTCTGCGCGAGCGCGGCAGAATCTCGTCACGAATACGCTGGAAGATACGGCTCATCGTCGCATTCTACAGTTCACAAGTAACAATTCGGCGGTTCTTGGTATCGGCGATCCGGACGCGCATCTTCGAGTCAATGGCCAGTCCCCAGGGGGTCGCCAACTGGCGCTCGCCCGTGCCGGTGCTGCCATAGCGACCGAGGATGCGCCCCTCGAGATCGGTGCGGGTGAGACGGCCCGCTCCATACTCCACGATATAAAGCGCGCCATCGCCACCGTAGGTAACGCCGTATGGAAAATCCAGGGCCGGCGCGGACGGTTCTCCGAGGATGCGCTCATACTTCCCGGCATCGGAAAAAACGAGCACGCGATTGTTAATGGCATCGGCCACATACACTTTGCCCTCATGCCAGCAGAGCCCGGAAGGGCGCTGAAATTGCCCCGGGCCAGTGCCGAAGCTGCCAAAGGCCGAAAGGTAAACGCCATCGCGAGTGAATTTCTGCACGCGATCATTGCCGCCATATTCGCAAACGTAAAGATTTTCACGATCATCCTTGGTGATGCCTACCGGATAAATGAATTCGCCCGCGCCGTTCCCCAGCTTGCCAAATTCGCGCAGCACTTTTCCCTGCGAATCGAAACAAACCACCTGATGATAGTGGGTGTCGCAGACGATGATCCGGCCGTCGGATAAAATGCAGACGCCTTCCGGTTTTCCGACGGAGGTATCCGGCATCTTCCATTGGCGCAGAAGCTGGCCGCCGGCATCGTAAACCAGCACGCGGCCCGCGGTATCGAGCGCGGCCAATTCATCGTTTTTGCCAATGGCTATGCTGCGCGGCGCCGGGAGCATCGGGCCATCCGAGGGCAAAAGCCAGGAGTGCACCTGCTGAACTTTGAGTTCACCCTCCCCTTTTTTCCCGCAGCCGGCCGCGAGCAATAACATCAGCAGAGTTAACAAATGCAGGCACACGCGCGCGCCGGCGTGCAAACCATTGCCGGCGGGACGATGGAAGATCGTCCGGATCACGCCGTTGCGCTCGTTGCGCAGTTCAAGCTCCGCAATGGCTCCGCAGAAACGGGACGATTCCACCAGGAGCGGACTGGCGTTGTCTAAAGTAACACTGATTTGTTCAGGCCGAATGCACCGCAAGGCCTCGTTCGATCCATCCAGCCAATGAATTGCCTCGCCGGGAGAAAACCAGTTGGCCGCTCCAAGACATTCGGCGAGTTCCGGTGAATCGGGCCGCCAGTAAAGCTCTTTCACACTGCCGGCGTACAGCACACGCCCTTCGCGAAGACAAATAACGCTCTCAGCTTCACCGATCACGGCCTCCGGAGAATGGGTGGAAAAGACAAGCGACGCCTCATTTTCAGAAATATACCGCCGAATGATCTGCCAATATTTTCCGGTACGCGCGGGATCTACGTGGATGAGCGGCTCGTCCATCACGAGAACGGGCGCGCCCGTCAAAAGCGCTCGCGCCACAGAAAGCCTGGACCGTTCCCCTTGCGAAAGCTCGTCGGGTCGCGCGCGGGCGCGTTCCGCGAGATCAAAGGCGTGCAACATTTCGCTGATGCGCGCTTCGTCAGCACAGACGATTTGCAAATGCTCACGCGCGGTGTGGTGCGGCCAGAGCCCGCCATCGTGCGGGACCCAGAAGAGCGAAGGCGGCACGCGAAGCTCACCTTGATCAGGCTTTTCAAATCCAACGAGCAGGTTCAGGAGCGAAGTTTTCCCTGCGCCGGAATGGCCGATCACCGCAGTCACACCCGCGGCAATCTGCAGCGAAATATCGCGCAAGCGCGCCGAATGCCGTCCCAGGGAAACTTGCTCAAGTTTCCAGAGCGCTTTTGCAGAAGTGGGGGTGTCGGTCGGCAATGGCAGTTACCCCTTCTTTTCTGCTGGAGTGCGGCGCTGTGCAAGGCGGCTTTGCGTTCCGCCTTGCACAGCGCCAACGTGCGTGGGCACGACCAATCGTCCCGCGAAAGCAAAGACCAGCAGAGCCAGCGGCGCCAAAAGGGAAACACAGAGCAACGCCGAAAGCACTGCCGTTCGCCCATAGTGCATGAGGTTAAACAGCCGGACGACGACCGGAGTCATGCCTACGGGGGCGGCGATGGCGGAGGCTGTCAGCTCGAAATAGGCGAGGCAAAAAAGCAGATAGGCGGCCCAGAATTCACGCCCGGCTTTCAAGTCCCACACCAGCCGGCGGTTGGCGAGGATTTGCGCGAGATGCAACGCCGGCCCAGGGCGCACCGCGCGGAGCGTACTCCGGAGCAGCCAGGCCGTGGGAAATAAAATAAGGGTCAGCGCAAGTAACAACGGCAGAGGCGTATCATATAGCGAACGCAGCAGTGGAGCTTGAAAAAGAGCAACCATGACCAGCGCGATGGGCAGAGCTCCAAACAAGCCGATAACGGCAAAGACAAGCGCAAGCAGCGTTCGTTTGGCCAGCAGCCAGGCCAGGAAAGTAACACTGCAAGAGGCGGCAAACGCAAAAAGGAAGCTCGCGCCCACATCCCGCGCCGCGGCAAAGTTTTGGAAAAGGGATGAGAATCCGGGGAAACCGCTGGCGAGGACGGTGACGACCGGTGCGACCAAAATACCCAGTACTCCTGCTGCCAGATATCCGCCAGAAAACCATCGCGCCCCGGCCCTCAAAGTCACCACTCGATTGCCCGGCATCCTCGACCATTGACCACGAGCAAGTAACACAGCCACCACCAGGAGAAGACACGTCTGGATGGCCGCAGGCAGCGTGGTGAGACGCAACGATTCACTGGCGGGCAGCCCGCCGGCATGACGATCAAATATCGTGACACCCCAGGTTTTAATCGTCCACATCGAGGCGAGCTCAAATTCGGAAAAACAAAAGAGGAACACTAAAACAAAAGCAATCGCCGGTCCCGCGCCCGCTCCCCGCCCTTTGAAGCACAGCCTTTTCCAAAACGACTGGCCCTGCAGGGAATCATAGCAATGGGCGGCCTCCGGGGAGAGCGGAGGCGGAGCAAAATGCAGGACCAGCGCCGCCACAGGCGTAAATCTCAGCAAAAGCACGAGGCCATAGAGAAATTGGCTCCAGGCCGGTTGACGCAAAAGCGCGAGCGCCACAGGCGCATAAGCATAGCCAACAAGTAACGATGGTGTGATATAAGGCGCCAGGAGCGCCATCCAAGCCGAAGCGCGCGATCTCCGTGAGCTCGCCATGAGGAAATCGCGCAGCGGGACCGCGACAAGCAGCGAGACCACCGCGACCGCCGTGCTTCGCACGAGCGCCTCGGCGATCTGCTCGTGGAGAACCGTCATTTCGACTCTTCCTCTTTGAGCCAGGCCATGCACTCCGCACGCGCTTTGCCTAGATCGGTCAGCGGCACGCCGAGCGCACTCCATTGGTGCAGTTCACGCACCTCTGCAGGCAGCGCCTCCGCGGCCACCGCTCCGAGCGGAATTTGCCGTGAACGCGAGCGCGCCAGCGCCAGCTCCGTCTTCTCGGATAACAAGTAATCCGCCAGCTTTCGCGCATTCTCCATCTGCCGCGTCCCGTGAATGATCGAGACCGTATTGGGAATGCAAATCGTCGCGCCATTCTCCAGCTTTACCGGCAGGAAAGCCACGGGTTTCCCATCGTCTTTGGCTTCAAAAAAATCATCGGTGTCCGCAAAACCGAGATCGCATGCGCCTTCCGCCACGGCGTCCTTGACCGCGGCGTTTCCGTTCAGTTCGCGGATGCCCCGCTTGCGCCAGTCGCGATGCCAGGCGATGAGCCGATCCTTTCCCCACAAATTCCAAAGCACGGAATAGTGCGTGAGCGTCGTCCCGTAGAGAGGCTTGGCGATGGCCACGCGCGAAAGATCTCCCGCCAGCGCCTGCTGAATGGGCCCCTCCGTCGCCGCCATCTTATTTTTGTTAACAACGTAAACGCGCAAGCGCGCCGCAAAACCCGTCCAGCAACCTTCCGGATCTTTAAAGGCACCGGGAATACGCTCGTAGCCAGATCCCTTGTAAGGCTCCAGCACGCTTTTCTCTTTCAAATCCAAAGTGCCGAGTAATTCGTTGTTCCAAAAAACGTCGCAGCGCGGTGCGTCCTTTTCCGCCAGCAAAAGCTCCACGAGGCCCAGCGACTTCGTCGCTTCGGTATCGAAACGGATGGCCACATGAATCCCGCTCTCTCGCTCAAAATCCCGAAGGATCGACTCGGAATAGATGGCGTCGTGCGCGCAATACACCGTCAGCGAATTCTGCGGTGCACGCCAAAAAAACCAGTACGCCGCAAAGAGCGCCACGACGGCAGCGAGGGGGAAAACAAAAAGGGGACGGGACACGAAGCAGGAGTGGAGCAGAGCGGGAAAAAAATGCGAAGGACGAAGGAAGGGTGGCTCCGAAATGCATCGACTGACGCCAACGATGCCGTTGCGAATTTTTTGCAGACCATTAGGATGCTGATCCTTCATTCAATGCACATCACCCGATTTTCTGTCTTCGCCGCGGCGTTGGGGCTCGTCGCCGCGCTCTCCGCAGCCGCTTATGCCATTTCCGACAGCACCACCGGCTTCCTCCTCGAAGGCCAGAATCAGCACAAGAAATTGCAAATTGGCAGCCTGACCAAAATCGCCACTGCCATGGTCGTGCTCGATTGGTCGGAATCGCAGCACCAGGAAATGAGTGAGCAGGCGACGGTACCGCAATCCGCGGAACCGCTGAACACAAGCGGCAACGGTGTCGGCTTCCACGCGGGCGACAGGTGCAGCTTGAAGGACCTGATGTACGCGGCACTGATGCAGTCGGACAACCAAGCCGCCGAAACTCTGGCAGATCACGTGGGACACGCGCTGGGCAGCGGCCAGCAAGCGCCGGTGACTTTCTTTGTCGCGCAAATGAATGCGCTCGCGCGGCGGCTCGGCATGCGCGACACGCGCTTCCTGAATCCGCACGGGCTGGAAGGGCTGGAGAAATCCCTCCCCTATTCCACCGCCGAAGATTTGGCGCTGCTCACGCGTTACGCGATGCAAAATCCGGCGTTCGTCTTTTACGTCTCGCAAAAGGAGCGCCGAATCACCTACTACGCGGGTGGTGGAACCGAGGCCTCAAATTATCTGCTGCGAAATACAAATGAATTGCTCGGCGTGGAAAATATCGATGGCGTGAAGACCGGCACGACGCGTAATGCCGGCCAGTGTGTGATTGTTTCCGCCGCACATGCTCCGGATAGCCGGCAGCAGGGCGAGCAAGTAATCATCAGCCCGCGGCGCTTGAATGTAGTTGTGCTGGGCGCGGCGGATCGGTTCAATCTTGCTCGGCAATTGCTCGCACGGGGCTGGCATCTTTACGATGAGTGGGCCACCGCCGGACGACCGACCAAAGGATGGAAGCCGAAATGATTCCGGCTTCGATGGAGCGCTGCTGTCCCTTAATTTCTTTTGCCGGAAAACTTCCGGACTTATTGACTACATGACTAAACGTACCATCGGAGTATTGACTAGCGGCGGGGATTGTCCCGGGCTCAACGCTGTTTTGCGAGGAGTCGCTCGCGCCGCCGCCACGCGGAACTGGGAAGTGATCGGTTTTCATGACGGATTTGAAGGGTTGCTTCCTCCTTCCCGCCATGAAGTGCTGACCGTCTGGCGAACGGCGGGAATCATGCCGCTTGGCGGCACCATTCTCGGCACCACCAATAAGGGGCATTTTATTTCCAAAGTGGGCGAAGGCGCCAAGGTGAGCGTCCAAAAGAGCGCGATGGAAAGCGCGCAGAAGACTCTCCAGGACTTGCACATCGACGGATTGATCGTCATCGGTGGCGACGGTTCGCTCACCACCGCGCAGCAGTTGCATGAAGCGGGTATCCACGTGATCGGCGTGCCCAAAACGATTGATAACGATCTCGAGGCCACAGCGATGACGTTTGGTTTCGACTCAGCGGTCGCGTGCGTCGCCGATGCGCTGGATCGCCTGCACACCACGGCCACAAGTCACAAGCGCGTGATGGTCATCGAGGTGATGGGGCGGCACGCCGGCTGGATCGCGCTTTACGGCGGGATGGCGGGCGGCGCCGACATTATTCTTATTCCGGAAATCGAATTTGATTTCGACAAGGTCGCCGAAGCCGTGCGCCAGCGCGAAGAACAGGGCTGCCTGAGCACCATGATCGTCGCCGCGGAAGGAGCGCGAGCCTGCCATGGCAAAGAACAAGTACGCGCCTTTCGGGCCGGTGAATACAAGCTCGGCGGCATCGGTGAAATGGTGGCGGCGGAAGTATCCGCGCGCACAAATAAAGAAACACGCTGCTGCGTGCTGGGTCATCTCCAGCGCGGCGGCGCACCCACCACGCTCGACCGGATCCTCGGAACGCGCTTCGGGGTGAAAGCCGTGGAACTGATCGCCGACGGAAAATACGGCAGCATGGTAAGCTACCAAAATTATAACGTATGCGATGTGCCGATCGCCGATGCCGTGCACCGGCTGCGTCTCGTGCCGCCGGATCATCAGGTGGTGCAAACTGCGCGAGCGATGAGTATTTCGTTTGGGGATTAAGGAGCAAAGCTGTGAGCGTACCATGGGCATCCTGCCCATGGTATCTTTCATGGGGAAAATCCCACGCTACGTCGCGCGGATCTGAACACTCGCTAGCTACAACCTCTGCAGCGCATCTCGTGCGCGGGCCTTTTCGAATTCGTCATCTTTTTCGTGACTAGTCATCTCCAGGCCTTTCTTCAAATTCGTCTGCGCCAGGCTCTTTTGCTTCATCGCCGCATAGGTGCGACCCAATTCGACATAACTGCTCAGCCGGCTCGGGTTGAGAGTCAGCGCCTTTTTGAAACAATCCGCCGCGGCTTCATTGGAAGCCGAAGGAAGCGTGCCATAAATTGCGGAAGCAATCACTCGCAGGATGCTATTTAGATTCGCCAGCTCATAATTCCACGAGCCAAGCACGAAATAGGCAAGATCGTTGGTGCTATCTAACTTCAGGGAGTGATCAATGTGTTCCTTGACGAGCTTGGAGTAGGCGATCTTCGTTTTGTTATCCAGGTAAGGGGCCACACGCCCGTAACAGATCGCCAGCGCGAGTTCGTTCGTCGCGTTATTTCCGTCCATCGCGGCGGCACGTTTGGCGCAGTCGAGCGCCTTCATCCCGCGCTCACGCCGCGAAGCCTCATCGGTGACATCCGTCATCGATAGCCCGTATTCCTTGGAAAGGCGCTGGAGCACCTCCATGTTGTTTGGATCCAGTTTTTGGGCTTCCAGATACGTGTCGAGCGCCTCGGAGGTTTTGAGGGCTTTGTCGAGTGCGTCTCCTTTTTTCAGAAGCGTCGCGACGTCGTCTCCAGGTGCGGCCTGGGCATGAAATGAACAGGCCCAAGCGAATAGCAAAATCAATGCAACCGACTTCATGGTTCCAGCTTTATAGATGTTCTTTGAAGAAAAAGGCAACTCGGCGCAGCATGGATTCGTCCAGGGGAAAGCCATGCAGGCGCCCGTGAAGAATGAGCAAATGCGATTCCACCCCGGCCTCTCGAAGTTTGCGGTCGAATTCGCGGCTCTGTTCGGCGGGAACAACGATGTCCCAGTCCCCGTGAATGAGCAAAAACGGCGGCGCGTGTGAGGTTACAAAATTGACAGGACTGGATTCCTTTGCCTGTCGCGCGGTCTTTTCGTACGGCGCGCCAAAGAGTTGGACGATGAGATTGAAAAGCCGTTTGTCGCGATAGTGAGCGGAGAGCGCCGTCATGTCCGTGGGAGGATACATGGCCACCACGGCTTTGACCCGAGGCACACGCTCCAACACCCCGGCGAGCGCCGCTAAATGGCCGCCCGCCGACGAGCCGCTCAGGCCGATGCGGCGCGGGTCGATGCCGTATTCGCGTCCATGGTCACGCATCCAATCAATGGCCGCGAGGCAATCATCGCGCTGGGCCGGCCATTTCGCGGACCACGTGAGGCGATACTGCACCGAAGCAACCGCGAAACCATAGCGAGTGAGTTCGCGCACGAAAAGATGCGATCGCTTGTCTCCATATTTCCAGCCACCGCCGTGAAACCAGATCACGACGGGCGGTGGCGTCCGTGTCTCGGGCACGTAGAGATCGAGACACAAGTCACGACCCTTGATATGAGAAAAAGCCACGTTGCAATGGACGGTCTCGTGCACACCCTTTAACGATGTCGCTGCGCAGCTGGAGAAGACGGCAAGAGTCGCAACCATCTGGCACAATCGCAGCGCTACTCTCTTCGAAAACAAAGTTAACATACAAACTTTGGTCACCGCTTCCGAAAACGATAGTGCGACACAATCCACTCCTGGCCATCGTTGTATCCCCACAGTTCCGCGCAGGCCATGAAGAATACGCGCCAATACACCCACCATTTGCGGGCGTTCCCAGCGCCGTAGGTTTCCGCGAATAAAGGAAAGATTTCCCCGCGATGAGCATCCATGTTCTGCAGCCAGGCCTCCGCGGTTTTCTGGTAGTGTTTTCCACTGACGTTCCAGTGATCTTCGATTCGCAGATCATCCTGAAAATATAACAACAGATCATCGGAGGGCATTTGCCCTCCCGCGAAAAAGTAACGCGTCATCCAGTCGCTTTCCCCCTTGTCTTCATAGTGATAGGCAAATTCGCGATGCGTGAAAATGTGCACGAAGAGCTTGCCTGCCGGAGCCAGCCAGCGGGCAACTTTTGCCAATAGGAGTTGGTAGTTCTTCATGTGCTCAAACATTTCGACAGAGACGACCCGATCAAACTGCTCCACGATATCGAAGTCGTTCATATCCGCCGTGACAACGGTGAGGTTCTTCAAGCCGCGGCGCTCCGCCTCGGAGTCGATATGAAGTTTCTGCGTGCGGGAGTTGGAAACTACCGTCAGGCGGGAGTTGGGATACGCTGCCGCCATCCAAAGAGACAAGGAACCCCAGCCGCAACCGAGCTCCAAAATGCGCTGGCCATCAGCGAGTTCGGCACGCTCACAAGTAAGCGCCAGCATCCGTTCTTCGGCTTCATCAAGTGTGGACACGCCTTCCGGCCAATACGCGGAGCTGTACTTTAGCCGCTTCCCCAGGGCGCGTTGGTAGAAGCGCGTCGGCACCTCGTAGTGCTGTTCATTCGCGTCCCTCATCTGGACGGCGATGGGACCCGCCTTTAATCCGCGGATATGCTCGAGCAGCGCCTGCTTTTGCGCCTCGGGTGTGGGCTGTTTCTTTTCTTTCAACGTATCCGCAAGCAAATGGCGAATGCCCACGCGAATGATGAAATCAGGGACAAGGTCCGATTCAAGTAACCTATCGAGTGAAATCATGGCTGAGCGGCGGAGTTCTTTTTGCGAAACCAGGGAACGAAGGCGCTGGTGCTGCGCTGATACTTCCGATAAGCGTCGCCCTTGCTTTTCAGCGCATATTCTTCGGTCAGTGGAATCCCCGTTACTTTAAAGAGGAAGAACAACATGAGCAATGGGCAGACGACCGTCGTCCACCCCCATGGCGAACCCAGCGCCACGAGAAAGAAAGCCCACCAGATCAGCGATTCGAAGAAATAGTTGGGATGTCGCGAATACCGCCAAAGTCCCGCCTGACAAACTTTGCCACGGTTCGCAGGATCGCGCTTAAAGGCGTTCATTTGCAAATCCGCCGTGCTTTCGCCCGCCAGTGCGACGAGCGCCAAAACCAGGCCAGCGATCTCGACCGTATTGAGATTCGGATTCGGGTTGAATGCCACGAGCAAAAACGGCAGCGAGAAAAGAACGATGATCATCGCCTGGAGTTCGAAGAAAACGAGGAACATCGCAGGCCCGGGCCAGCGCTTGCGCAGGCTTTCATAGCGCACATCTTCGGCGGGATGATGCCTGAGCACGCGCACGAGAATATAGGTGCCCAACCGCAGACTCCAGGCAATGCCAACTACGCACATCATCCATTTTCGCAAGGGAGCTCCGGTGCTGAACGTGCCATAGATCGGTGCGATCACCGCGATGCCGTACGACCAGGCAGCATCCAGCAAACCGTAATTTTTGATGCGCACACTGATCGCCCAGACCACGGCAAACCCGATGACGGCGATCCCCAAAGCAAGGAGAAATAAAGTAACCATTCAACAAAATACTAGCTTGAAATTCTCCCGGCGAGAGCACGCAGCGGAGGGCGAACGGCGAAATAGATCGCCGTGCCGATAAGCGGAGCAGCCAGGCACCAAACCACAATCCCACCAACGGCCACCATCCCGAAATCCCGAAGGAACTGCATGAAGTCTTCGCGGATGCGGGAAAAGAAAAGCGGTATGGAAAGCGGTATATGCGGACGCCCAAACAACGTCTCGCCCGCTCGATAAAAGGGAATGAGCAACATCAATTGCACCGGATACGCGGAATAGCTCACCAATTGGATAATGGGCTGATTGAGCCGCAAAACGAGAGCAACCGCTGCGCATAAAATGGTCGTCGAGCCAAGAATCGGAAAAATGGAAAGCACCACCCCGAGGGCGATCGTGATGGCGATCTTGTCCGCCGTGATCCCCTGCTTCAACTGATTCACAATCGGCATGCGGACACGACGCACCCAGAAGGACACACGCGACGCAGGAGCTTCGGAATCGGTCATTACTTGTGGTTAATCGGCATGCCTTTCATGCAAGGCCAGGTTGTTTGGCCGGGTATAGCATGCCTGAACGACGGAAATGTTGCGCATGGCGAAAGCCGCTTCGCAGTATTGCAGATAATAGTTCCATTTTCTGATGAATCGCGCGTCGAAGCCCATTTGACGGACCTCTTCGATCCGCGAATTAAATTGCTTCCACCAGAGTCGCAAGGTACGCGCATAGCTGGCCCCAAAATCTTCGAGCTGATGAAGAAAGAGATCGCTCGTGCGGTTGATCGCTTCATTGACCCGCCCCACGCTGAGCAGTAGCGAACCGGGAAAAATATGTTTTTGAATGAAATCGATATTCTTGCGCAGATCAGCATGCCGGGAATCCGGAACAGTGATGTATTGCAAAGCCACCAAGCCATCCGGACTGAGGAGCCGATTAATCGCCGCGAAAAACGTCTGAAGATAACGATCTCCCAAGGCCTCCATCATTTCGATGGAGGCGATTTTGTCGAACTGCCCTTCGATGTGGCGGTAATCTTGCAGGCGGATTTCGATGCGATCCCTCAGCCCTTCGCGGACGACGCGCTCTGTCGCATAGGCAAACTGTTCACGTGAAATAGTCACTCCCGTAACGCGACAACCATGATGTCGCGCTGCATGCACGCTAAAGCCGCCCCATCCGCAACCAATCTCCAGCAAGTGATCCTTGGTACGCAGCTTCAGCTTGCGACACAGCGCCTCGTACTTCGCCTCCTGCGCTGATTCCAAGGTTTGCTCCGGCGCGGTGAAGAATGCGCTGGAATAAGTCATGGTCGCATCGAGCCACAGCTTATAGAAATCGTTTCCCAAGTCGTAGTGCTCGGAAATGTTGCGCCGGCTGGTGGAAATACTATTGGGGCGCACGAGATGCAGCAACCGGTTATAGCCTTTGAAAATATTGAGCGCAAAGCGGCGCGCTTTGGAGCCCGAGGCGCCCGGCGCATTTTTGAGATTCAAAATAATCCAGGCGATCACCCGCTCAATGGAACTCGTCTCCCAATCGCCTTCGATATAGCTTTCCGCAAAACCCACATCGCCGAAGAGCACGCATTTTTTAAAAAAATCGGCGCGGCAGACGCGCAAATCCGCGGAAACTTCCGCGCCGACGGTGCCGATCACTTGCTCCGGCTGGCCCGGAATGGTTAGGCGCAGGCAGCCGAGGTTCATTTGTTTCAGAGCGTCAAGAACGATCGATTGGCAAAACCCGCCGGAAGGAGACGCGGCCTCCGAAGGGGAGGGATTGGCGGCGGAAAGGCTGAGACTTTCGTTCATAGGGATGGATCGGAAATGGAGGCATGAGGGCGCAGCACATCGCGTTGCATTTCGGGATGGGCGGCTTTGGCATGCCAGGGAATACGTTTGAGCCAGAGCAACATTGCATTCCAATGGATCAAAAAAATGACCCGAAGCGTCACGAGCGGGTACTTGAGCGTGAACCAGGCGAGCCGCGCGGAGGTCAGCGGGGTGCGAACGCCACTCACCGTACTGAGCAACACACGCTCCTTCCCCGCGCAATCATCGATGTGGATTTCCAGATGTTCATCGGGAATGCGCAGCTTGAAATCGAAGTTCAATTCGAGGCCGGAAAATGGGGAAACGTAAAAGTGCTTGGGCGTAACCAGACGAAAGCGCGATTCGCTTTCAGGCGAGCGGATTAAGTATAGCTTCATCTCTCCAAAGGTGTTCCCCACCTCTGCAATCGCGCAGAGTGGTTTCCCCTTCACATCGAAACAGTAATAAAACGAGACCGGATTGAAGACGTAGCCGAATACGCGCGGCAAAGTAACCAGGGTCACGCGCCCTCCTGCCGGAAACTCGATTCCATGCTCAGCCAGGTAGCAGACCAGGTTTTCCTTCAGCGATCCCGGATGAGTAGAAATATGATCCCGGTCGTGAAAGCTATAAAGGTTCCAGCGATTCCGGCTGAAGCCCATCACCTCGCCGGTGGCTTCATCGATCTCGTCCAGATCGAGAGCAAACATGAAAATACGATATTCAAACCGATGCTGCTTTGGCGCGAGCCGATGATGCATCACCCGGCACTCGTAGAGGCAGGAGCGCAGATTCATGCCCACAACTCCTCTGCGGTGATGGCTCGCGCGCAGGCTAACGCCGAAGCAAATCCATCTTCATGAAAGCCGTATTTGAACCACGCTCCAGCGTAATACGTTGTTTGATTCGGCGAAATGGTATTCAGCGAGGGCAGTTCCTTCTGCGCCCGCACGGCGCCGAGGCTAAAGAGCGGATGCTCATATTCAATCCGCTTCAGCACTTTTTCCGGGGCAATCCGCGCATGGCAATTTAACGAAACAAAGTAATTCTCGCGATCGGAAACTCCTTGCAGACGATTCATCCAATAGTGCGTCGTCGGCTGGATTCGGCCCGCCGCACCAGCATCGATGCGATAATTCCACGAAGCCCAGCAACGCCGCACGCGGGGCATGAAGGATGGATCGGTGTGCAGCGTCGCGGTATTTGGTTGATATTTGAACTCACCAAGCAATTGCGCTTCCAAATCGGTGGGATCACTTAGCAACGAAAGCGCCTGATCACCGTGGCAAGCGAGCACCACCTTGTCAAAACTGCGCGTTTCTCCATCCTTTAAAGTAACGCGCACCTGCTCCCCTTCCCTTTTCACACCCACGGCGGCGCGCCCAAGGCAGAGCCGATCCCGCAGCGGCGCGAGGATTTTCGCTACATAACTTTTTGCGCCATTTGCCACGGTGTACCACGGATGCTGCGTATGTAGGCCGAGAAAACCATGGTTGTGCCAAAAGCGCAGCAGCGTCATTGCGGGAAAATCCAGCATGCGATCCGGCGGCGTGGACCACACGGCGCTGCTCATGGGCACCAGATAAAAATCCAGCATATCCTGGCCGTAACCTCGTTCCTTTACGTATCCCGCCAGCGTATGATTCGCAAAATGCGGATCGTCCAAATCCGCAACTGCATCCGAATTGAAGCGATTGATTGCCGCCAGCATGCGCCAGTGGCGGAGACGGAAAAGATTGCGGCGCTGGCCAAAAAGCAGGTTCAGACTGCCGCCGTTATATTCGAGCCCGCTTGCCGTATGCTGAACGCTAAACGACATGTCCGTGGGTTTCGTCTCCACATCGAGTTCGCGGAAAAGACGCGTCAGCAGAGGGTAAGTCACATGATTGAAAACCATGAAACCGGTGTCAATCGGCACCTCACGCCCCGCCTCCTGCACCGTGATCGTATTCGTATGCCCGCCGGGGTAATCATTCTGCTCGAAGAGCGTAATCTCAAAACGATCCTGCAAAAACCACGCGCAACCCAGCCCCGCAATACCAGTGCCGATGATGGCAAGAGTTTTCATGAAACAGCCGGCGCGGGTGGACTGCCTTCCCCGCGAACCGTCTGCGACGCTCTGGCCTCCTCATAGACAGGAGCAGGCACCGGTCTCAATTCCCAGATAATACCAAACCATCCAAGTAACTTGAGTCCGTAGTAAGTGATATCTATCTCCCACCAGTAAAACCCCTGCCTCGCCGAAGACATATAACGATGATGATTGTTATGCCAGCCTTCGCCCAAGGTAATAAGCGCAAGCCATGGATTGTTGCGGCTATCATCCGTTGTCTCAAAACGGCGCCGCCCGAAAATGTGAGCCAGCGAATTGATAAAGAGCGTGCCGTGCAGCAGAACGGTCGTGCTGATGAAAAATCCCCAGACAAAGATTTGTCCACCGGTCACGCCGAGCCCGGGCAGTAGTCTATTTAGCATCCAACCCAGCGCAAACAAGGCCACTCCAAAGATCGCCGGCACTACAAGATCGAATCGATTGAGAAAAACGAGTTCCGGATATTGAGCAAAATCACGAATCGCACGGTAATCGGTGGGAAAATTTCGGCTGCTAGTCATCCACCCGATGTGCGACCACCAGAATCCGCGAAGCCCTGGCGAGTGAATGTCTTCTTCACAATCCGAATGCCGATGATGATGCCGGTGCACTACCGCCCACCAAAGCGCCCCGCGCTGAATGGCGCAATTTCCCACAACGGCGAAAAGGAACTGAGCGACGCGCGAGGTGCGAAAGGAACGATGGGCAAAATAGCGATGGTAAAAGCCAGTGATGGCAAACATCCGCGCCACATAAAGAAACGCAGCGATGAAAAATGCCGTCCAACTCCAGCCGACCCAAAAAACAAGCAGACAACCCAGGTGCAGGTACAAGAACGGCAG
>FTBG01000454.1_pt1 | contig 25220 bp, 26 predicted proteins | sample 1639311 | NCBI WGS metagenome assembly FTBG01 (sample SAMEA3914864, study PRJEB12502) | metagenome | biome: forest; material: soil | place: USA | collected 2012-03-12 | depth 0.3 m | reverse complement strand
GCTCAGCACATCGCCGATGCTTTGCTGTAAAGTCTGTGGAACGATTAGACCGGTCTGCGGCAATCCTTTTGGACTGGCAGCCTATGAAGCCTTCTTCCCCGGCCAGCCCGAGGAATCCTACCTCCGCAAATCGGAGGTTTCCATTGGCGGAACCGGCGTGAGCATTCAGGGCAAGGCTCGCTCGGCCATTCTCAACCAGGTCAACAACATTGCTTCCCTGATCGGCACAAACCTGGTGGCCGGCGCCTTTTTCGTCGCGCTCTTTCACCCATTCCGCAATCGGCGGACCTTCATGTTCAAGTGGTGCATTCTGCTCATGTGGGCATTTGCGGTGCTGGGCATGGCTCTGTATCCCAATACCGGAGTGGTTTCGGAGAATCAGATGCACGTCCTGTTCATACCCCTCTTTGTCGGGTACGGCATGGCGTTCCTCTTTGTGCTTTGGAATCGAATGGAATTGGGACAACCGCTCCTGAGGGTGATCTTCATTTGCGTAATGCTGATTATTTGCGCCATTCCGATGATGCTTTCACTGCTGGCCAGCAAGAATACCCGCATTCAATGGCCCCCTTACATTCCGCCTTACATCTCGATTCTCGGGAGCTGGTTTGACGAGCAGGAGGTGATCTGCTCCGACATGCCGTGGGCCGTCGCCTGGTACTCCCAGCGCAAGTCGCTCCTCATGCCGGAAACGCTGAAAGCCTTCAATCGCATTCACGACTACAACCAAACCGTCCAACCCGTGGTGGGCCTCTATCTCACCCCGGTCTCGGGCAACTCTGCCCTTTTCGGCGATATCTACAATGGTATCTACAAGGAATGGCAGGGGCTCTATATGCGACCGCCTGTGACCAAGGGCTTTTCCCTGCCGGCTTTCACCCCTCTGCCGATCGAGGGACAGTGCCTGATTTTTGCTGATCGTGACCGCTGGAACCAAGCCCCGCGTCCGAGCAAGTGAGCGAGAAAAAGACCGAAGCGACCTCCATCGAGCAGGCGATGGAGAGGCTGGATGCCCTGGTCGCAGAGATGGAGGGCGGGCAACTCCCTCTGGAGAAGTTGATTGCGCGATATGAGGAAGGCGTAAATCTCGTGCGGCTCTGTCAGGAAAAACTGGACGCGGCGTCCCAGAAAATCCAGATTATCACGAGGAACGCCTCGGGGCCGACGGGTCTCGCGGATTTTCCGACCGGCGAACATGAATCATAAACCGCTCCTTCCGCGCATCGAATCCCCCGCCGATGTTAAATCACTCGACGAAAAACACCTGCCCCGCCTGGCCGAAGAAGTTCGCCAGGAACTGATCAGGGTTCTCTCCCAGACGGGAGGCCATCTCGGTCCCAATCTGGGTGTGGTCGAGCTGACCATCGCGCTACACCGGGTTTTCGATACGCCGAAGGACAAGTTTGTTTTTGATGTCAGCCATCAGGGCTACGTCCATAAATTGCTGACCGGCCGGCATAAGCGCTTCGGCAGCATTCGCCAGTACGAGGGTCTAAACGGCTTTTTGCTGCGCACCGAGAGCGAGCACGATTGCTATGGAGCCGGACACGCCGGCACGGCGCTCTCTGCCGCGCTGGGCATGGCGGCGGCACGCGACATGATGGGCGGCGACGAGCACGTGGTCTGCGTGGCGGGCGACGCGGCCTTCACCTGCGGCGTGAGTTTTGAAGCGCTAAACAATGTCAACTCGACCACGAAGCGCCTCATTGTGGTGCTGAACGACAACGAGTGGTCGATTGCGAAGAATGTCGGCGCGGTGGCGGAATATTTGAACCGGATCGTCGCGAATCCGGCCTTTGCCCATCTCCACGAGAAGGCGGGCAATTTTGTCGAGTGGCTGGGCGGCAAGCAGGCCCGGCATCTGGCGCACAAGATGGAGGCCGGGATGAAGAACCTGCTGGCTCCCAGCGTGATTTTTGAGGATCTCGGTCTGCGCTACTACGGGCCGATCGACGGGCACGACATTCCTCTGCTGATCAAGACCTTTGAATTTCTCAAGACGCAGAACGAGCCGGTCATTCTTCACATCCTGACGAAGAAGGGCAAAGGCTATGCCCCGGCCATCGAGAAGCCCGACAAGTTCCATGGCCTCGGTAAATTCCACATGGACACGGGCGAGACCGTGGCCTCGACCACGCCGACCTACTCCGAGCTACTCGGCAAGACCCTGGCGGACTTTGCGGACCATAATCGCAAGATCGTGACCATTACAGCAGCCATGCCCACCGGTACGGGCCTGATCAACTTTGCCAAGCGCCATGCCGACCGTTGCTTCGATGTCGGCATCGCGGAAGAGCATGCAGCACTGTTTGCCTGCGGCCTCGCGGTGCAGGGCATGAAGCCCTTCCTGGCTATCTACTCGACCTTCATGCAGCGCGCATACGACATGATCATTCATGACATGGCGCTGCAGAACCTGAATGTCGCGCTGTGCATGGATCGAGCGGGCCTTTCCGGAGACGACGGCCCGACGCATCACGGACTCTTCGATATCGGATACCTGCGCCCCGTGCCGGGCCTCGTCCACATGCAGCCCAAGGACGAGGACGAGTTTGCGGACATGCTCTGGACCATCGCCAACTACCACGACGGCCCGATCGCGATCCGGTACCCCCGGGGAGCCGGCACCGGCGTGAAGCCCAAGGCGCAGCCCAAGATCCTCGAGATCGGTAAATCCGAAGTGCTGCGGCATGGCTCGCGGGCCTGCATCTTTGCGCTCGGCAACATGGTCGAACTGGCGCTGGAAGCAGCGGACGAGTTGGAGAAGCAAGGTGTCTCCACCGCCGTGGTCAACGCCCGGTGGATCAAGCCGCTCGATACCGCCACACTGGAATTTTTTGCCCGCGGCTGCGAGGTCGTCTGCACGATGGAAGACCACGTGCTGCCCAACGGCTTTGGTTGTTCCGTGATGGAACACCTCTCCGAGCAGCACATCACCACCCCGGTGGTGCGGGTTGGCTGGCCCGATCAATTCGTGGAGCACGGCACAGTGCAGATCCTGCGGCAGAAGCACGGCATCACCTCCGAGGCCGCCGTGACCAAGATTCTGTCCGTCCTGCCCGCCAAGGTCGCCGCCAAGAACAAGACCGCCGCCTAGGTCCCGCGCCTTTGCGGCTTGTTGTCTCCGGCCCCGGGCTGCTAAGTAGTCCACCCACTTTTCGTTTTTATGTCCAAAGAACCCTCTTCCCAACGCATGGAAAAAATCGTCAGCCTGTGCAAACGGCGCGGCTTTATTTTCCAATCCTCCGAGATTTACGGTGGCCTCAATGGCTTCTGGGACTACGGCCCACTCGGCACGGAATTGAAGCGGAACCTCAAGGACTTCTGGTGGCGCCGCAATGTGCGCGAGCGCGAAGACATGGTGGGCATGGATGGCGCGATCATCATGAACCGCGCGGTCTGGAAGGCCAGCGGCCACGAAGACACCTTCAGCGATCCCATGGTCGACTGCCTGCTGACCAAGGAGCGTTTCCGCGCCGACCAGGTCGAGCCTCAATCGGGCACTATCTTCTGGTTCACCGGCGCGACCTCCGTGGCCACCGGCTGGACCCAGGAGAAGCGCTACGGCGTGCTGCTGAAGCAGGGCGACAACGTGGAGCGCGCCCGCAAGGTCGCGCGTCAATATTACGTGCTCGGCACGGCCGACGAGAAGAACACCGATCTTTCCGCGGTAGAACTTCAGGGCGAAACCACCGAGCCCACGGAAGGCTCCGTGCTATTCAATCCGGCCAACGGCGGCCTGCTCACCGAACCCCGCTCCTTCAACCTGATGCTGAAGAGCTACGCAGGCGCGATCGAGAGCGAGGACAACAAGGTCTATCTGCGCCCGGAGACGGCCCAGGCCATGTTCGTCCAGTTCAAGAATATCCTCGATACCTCGCGCCAGAAGCTGCCTTTTGGCATCGCGCAAATCGGCAAGGCGTTCCGGAACGAGATTAATCCCCGCAACTACACCTTCCGCTCACGCGAATTCGAGCAGATGGAAATCGAGTATTTCTGTCGCGAAGAGGATGGTCTTCCCCTCACCGACTACTGGCTCGAGCAACGCCTGAAATTCTACGAGGACATTGGAATTCCCCGCGAGAAAATCCACGTGGTGGATATCCCGGACGGCGAGCGCGCCTTCTACTCCAAGAAGACCTATGACTTGGAGTATGAGTTCCCGTTTGGCATCAGCGAGCTCGAGGGTATCGCGTACCGCACGAATTACGATCTCACCAAGCACATCGAACACAGCGGCAAGCCGCTGGATTACTTTGACGACGAGACGAAGCAGCGCTTTGTCCCGCATGTGGTAGAGCCCAGTGCCGGGGTCGATCGCACAACACTTGCGCTGATTTGCGAAGCCTTTGAAGAGGAGACCATCGAGGAGAATGGCAAGAGCGATGTGCGCATCGTGCTGCACTTCCATCCGCGCATGGCCCCGATCAAGTGCGCCATTTTCCCATTGTTCAAGAACAAGCCGGAACAGGTGGCCAAGGCCAAGGAGATCGCGGCCATCCTGCGGCCGCACATGATGATTTCCTACGACGAAGCAGGCAACGTGGGACGGCGCTACCGTCGCCAGGATGAAGTCGGCACGCCCTACTGCGTGACGGTCGATTTCGACACGGTGGACGAGAGCAAGCCGGAGCTGAAAGACACCGTGACGCTGCGCCACCGCGATTCCATGAAGCAGGAACGCATGGCGATTTCGGAATTAAAGAACTGGCTCCTGGACAAGATCGCCTAAGCCTCTCGTTTCGAGCACATTATCCTCGCGAGCCCGCGTTTGAATAAAACGCGGGCTCGCGCGTTTTATGGATAGTATGAAATCGAAAACTCTCACTCTCCTCTTCGCCGCCGCCGCCGGGGCTTTCCTTCTGACGGCCACTCCCGCGGAGGCGAAGGATAAACATCACCACCACCACGACAATGACTGCAACCATGGCGGCTACTATGGCGGCCGCGGCTACGGCGGCGGTTACTACCGGCCCGTGCAATATTACCAGCCGGTGGAGTACTACCGCCCTGCGCCCCGGTACTACGCGCCACCCGCTCCCTTCCTGTCGTTCTTCTTCGGCAGCGGCGGGTGCCGCTAAGGCCGGGCCGGAGCCTAATCCACGGGCGAACCCGGCACGGTGAGCGAGCCGCCATTATCCGCAGGCCCCAATCTCCCAAGAAAGGGGCCTGCCAGGCGGATCCAGGCCGAGGCCTTCGGGTAGCCCCCGGCGCCATCGCCAAAGCACGAGCGAAGCATCTCTGTGTCGATGATGCCGGGATTCAAAGCAACTGCGGCCATGCCTTTGGGCAATTCCTGCGCCAGTGATTGAGTCAGCCCCTCGATGGCCCATTTGCTGGCGCAATAGGCCGCCACCTCGGGCGAGGTCGACCGGCCCCAGCCGGAGCTAAAGTTCACGATCACACCCTTCCGGCGCGCCACCATGGCGGGCACAAAATGCCGCAGCACATTGGCTACGCCCTTGATGTTGACGTTGATGACGCGGTCAAAATCCTCGCGCGAAACTTCCCACAAGGGAGCGTTGGGCGCGATGTAGGCGGCATTGTTGATCAAAAGATCCGGCGGCGCGTCTTTCAGAATCTTCGCCGCCCAACTGTGCACCGCCGCGTCGTCCGCCACATCGACCGCCGCGAAATCGTGACCTTCGCCAAACTCCGCCTGCAGCTTCTCGATCTGCCGGACCGATCGGCCGCAGCCGACCACCCGCGCCCCTTGGGCCCGAAAGAACGTCGTCATCTCCAGCCCGAGCCCGCGCGTGCAGCCCGTGATCAACACCGTTTTCATGCCCGGTGATTCGGCCCAATCTGCGCTCTTTTCAACCCAAAACCACTGACCGATGATCCGCGCCGGTGCGACTTCCCAAAATTAATTTCCGCCGCGTGGCCCTTTGCCTGGCCGCGCTGCTCATTTTGCTGCTTCTCGTGCCGCCCATTCAGGTCGGGCTGGCGGCCTGGTGGAATCCTTCCTTCAACCCGATGCAATGGCAGCGCACCATGGAAGCACGCAGCGCCGGCCGTGCACTCGCCGCCACGCCGCAGGGTTGGACTCCGCTCAACCAGATCCCGGTGGGATTCATCCATTTCGTTTGGGCCTCCGAAGATCAAAATTTCTTCAACCATCGGGGTTTCGATTTTGCGCAGATGCACCAGGCGATGGAGGAGGCGAGGAAAAAGCAAAAGGCCGTGCGCGGCTCCTCCACCATCACCATGCAGTGCGCCCGCTCCGTCTTTCTCTGGCAAGGGCGCTCCTATGTGCGCAAGGCCCTGGAAGCCTACTACACCTTTTGGATGGAAACGCTGCTGAGCAAGCGGCGCATTCTGGAACTGTATCTCAACAATATCGAACTCGGGCCGGGCGTTTATGGCATCGGGGCGGCGGCCCAATTTTATTTTCACTGCACGCCGCGCGAACTCTCCCGCAGCCAGATGATCGCCCTCGCCGCCATCCTGCCCAGTCCGCTCAAGTGGTCCCCGATCCATCCCGACGAGACCGTGCAGAAAAAGATCCGCCGCATCGAGCGCCTCTCGCGGCAAGCCCCCTTCCCTGGCAACCGGCTGGCCGGGAAATAGGCGGTTGCCTGAGTTGGAGAGCCGACCTAGTGTCCGCGCGGATGTCCGACGCCCCGCCCCAACCAGACTACCTCTCGCAGTACTCGCAGGGCGAAGAGATCGCCAATACGCTCTCTTCGGCCGTTGGCTTGCTGGCGGCCCTCGCAGTCACGCCGTTCTTCCTCGCCAGAGCGACCAACGAAAGCTTCGCGCTCGTCGGGGCAATTACTTTCCTCTTGGCGACTTTCCTCATGTACGGGGCCTCCACGCTCTACCACGCCATCCCTCCCGGAGCCACGAAACACAAGGTGCGCCTGCTCGATCACTCCGCCATTTTTGTACTCATCGCCGGCACCTACACGCCCCTCGCAATCGGCCCTCTCCGGCACGATGGAGGCCTGGTTTTGCTCGCGCTCGAGTGGTTACTCGCCGTCGTCGGTATTTTCATCAAGATCTGGGGCGGATTCAGCCGCCGGCACCTTTCCAATGCGCTCTACCTGCTGATGGGATGGGCCGGGCTCTTTTGGGTGCACTCGTTTATTGAGCAGGTGACGATGGAGGGCTTTCTATGGGTGCTCGCCGGTGGCATCGCCTACACTGTCGGCGTCGTCTTTTACGTCGCGAAAAAAAGGGCCTACGCCCACTTCATCTGGCACCTCTTCGTCTTCGCCGGTACCTGCTGCCACGGCTACGCGATCTGGCGATATGTCCTGTAAGAACCTGAAAATTCTCCTTCCCGCTGGACGCCAGCCCATTACATTCCTCGGCCAATGCAAACGACTCTCCTCTTGTTGAAACCCGATTGTGTGGCCGGACGTTACGTTGGTGAAGTGATCAAGCGCTTCGAGGACGAAGGCTTCCAGGTCCGCGGCCTCAAAATGTTCAAGCCCACCATCGAAGTGCTCAAAGAGCATTACGCGCATCTCGTCGACAAGCCCTTCTTCCCTGAGCTGGCGACCTTCATGCAGTCCACCCCGATCGTTGCGCTCGCCCTCTATGGAGAGAACGCCGTGGAGACCGTGCGCAACCTCATCGGGCCCACGGACTCGAAGAAGGCGGACAAGGGAACCATTCGTGGCGACTTCGGGGTCGATGTGATGGTGAACATCGTTCACGCGTCCGACTCCCTGGAGAATGCTCAAATCGAGTTGAAGCGCTTCTTCCTGCCGGAGGAGTTGTTCTCCTACGAGATGCATTACTCCACGAAGCCCTAGGCTTCCCACCCTCCCCCCAAAATGCAAAAGACGCTTCTCGCCTTTTCGGCTATCGTCCTGGCCGCAACCAGCCAGGCAGAAAACGCCCGATTCTATGTCGGGACCTACACGGATGGCCCGCAAGGGGGAAAGGGAGTCTATACGGCCACTCTGGATACGGCCACGGGGAAGCTCGCTCCTGTATCCCTGGCGGCTGCGGGAGACAGCCCCAATTTTTGGGTGGTCTCCAAAAACGGGAAATTTGCCTACGCCTCGCTCGGCCGAAAAACTGGCGAGGTCGGCGCCTATACCGTGCAGCCCGATGGCTCGTTGAAGCTGCTCAATGTCCAGCCTTCGGGTGGCGATATCGCCTGCCAGATCTCCCTGGATGCAGCCGATAAGCATGTCTTCGTTTCCAATTTTGGCACGGGCGACGTCTCCTGCTTTCCCATCCAGCCCGATGGCTCCCTCGGAGCGGCTTCGGACCACATCAAACTCGCGGAGCTCGCACCCGGCGCAGACCACCCTGAGAAGCCTCACGCCCACTGCGCCACTACGGATGCGCAAGATCGCTTTGCCTACATTTGCGATCTGGGTTCGGATAAGATCTGGACCTTCGACTTCGACTCCGGAAAAGGCACCCTCACCCTCGCGGCACCGCCTTCCGTCAGCACTCCGGCTGGCAGCGGGCCCCGGCACATAGTCTTTAGTCCCAATGGCCGCTTTGCCTACGTCAACAATGAGAGCGGTTTGAGCGTGACCACACTGGCTCGCGACGAAAAGACTGGCGCTTTGACTCCGCTCGAGACTGTTTCCACCCTGCCCGCCGAGGCCAAGCCCATCAAGGCAACCACGGGCGAGATCGCCTGCCACCCCTCCGGCAAATGGCTCTATGTCTCGAATCGCGGTGCGGATAACATCGCTGTCTTTGCCATCGCCGAGGATGGCCGTCTGACGCTGATCCAGAATGCACCATCCGAGGTCCAATTTCCCCGGGCCATGGGCTTGGATCCCTCGGGACGCTGGCTGGTTACAGCGGGTCAAAATGATTCCCGCATCGCCGTGCTCAAGGTCGACGAGAAAACCGGTCTGCTTTCCGCGACCGACCAATCGGCCTCGATTCCAACTCCAGTCTCTGTAACCTTTGCTCCCTAGCAACGCTTTGACCGCCCTCCGTCTAGCCTTGGTTGCGCCTTTTATCGCCATGACTCTGCACGCTGAAAACGCCCGTTTCTATCTCGGCACCTACACCAAAGGGCCAACCGACGGCCAGGGAATCTACCTTGGCACGATAGATACCAAGACTGGAAAGCTGGGGCCCATTTCCCTCGCCGTTACCGCGGAAAATCCGAGCTTCGTCGCGCTATCGACCGACGGGAAATACGCGTATGCCGCCATGGAGGGCAGCAGCGGCCTGGTCGGGGCGTATGCCGTCCAGCCGGATGGCACACTGAAATTTCTCAACTCCCAGCCAGCCAGCGGCAAAGGTACGTGCCATGTCTCGGTGGATACGGCGGGAAAGCAAGTCTTCCCCCCCAATTACAGCAGCGGGGACATTGTGATCTTTCCCGTGCAGGCGGATGGCTCGCTGGGCGCGCAAACGGATTTCAAGGCATTTGCGGGATCAGGGCCCGACACAGGTCGTCAGAAAGGTCCTCACGCCCATTTTATCCAGGCCGATCCAGCGGGACAATTCGTCTATGCCTGCGATCTGGGAACGGACAAGATTTGGATTTTTGCCCTGGATGCGGCGAAAGGCACCCTCACGCCAACCGATCCTCCTTCCGCGAGCGTTCCACCGGGAGGCGGGCCCAGGCATCTCGCCTTTGATCCCAAGGCCAAGTTTGCTTATGTGAACAATGAGATGGGACTTAGCGTTACCGCCTTTTCACGGGACGAAAAGACCGGCCAGCTCACCCCTCTGCAAACCGTGCCCACCATCCCGGCAGATACCGCGCACACTGCAAATGTGTCGACGTCGGAGATCGTCTGCCACCCCTCTGGCAAATGGCTCTACGTCTCGAATCGAGTCGCGAATACAATTGCCGTCTATTCCCTGGGGAAAGACGGTGGACTCTCCTTGATCCAGGAGGCACCCGCGCTGGTCCAAATCCCACGTGGCATGGCGCTTGATCCCACCGGGCACTGGCTCGTGACTGCCGGACAAAACAATGGCCGCCTCGCCGTGCTCAAGGTCAATCAAAAGACCGGGCTGCTTTCCGCGACGGATAGCTCCGCCGAAGTACCCGCCCCGGTTTCCGTGGTTTTCGCGCCCTAGTGGATGACCTTCACCGGAGTACCCTCCGGGGCATTCTCGTAGAAGATCTCGGCCATGTTTTCCGGCATGCGGATACAACCGTGGGAAGCTGGCACCCCGGGTAGGTAGCCGGCATGCATCCCCACGCCATTATGGATGCGCATGTAGTAAGGCATCGGAGCTCCGACGAAATGCGTGCCCGCCGGCTGGCGATTTTCCACGACTCCGATATTTTTCTCCACCACGTTGCCCGACGCATCCACGTAGTCGCCGTAGAGAGTCGAAAGATGGTCTCGATCCTTTTGCTGGATCACGAAATTGCCCGACGGGGTGTTGTAGCCTTCACGTCCGCTGGAGATGGGTGACATGCCGACTTCCTTGCCGCCCTTGTAAAAACGGGCCTGCTGCTCGCTAAGATCGATCACGATGGAGGGAGCGCCGCTGACCCCGTCCCCATTCCAAAAGCCCTGATCCTGATGCTTCGCCGCCTGGGTGGAATGGCGCACGATCTGCCCGTCGGCCCCGAGATAAAGCGTCTCGTAGCGCCCCGAGTTGATTTCCGCCACCGTGGGTGGTCGGAAGGTACTGGAGGCGCAACCAGAGACGGCCAAGGCCAAAACTAGGCAAGGGAGCGGGAATTTCATGGCTTCTTCTACCGAGCCCCGCCGTCGAGGAAAAGCGCCAAGTACAGGGCCCGGGCACGAGGAAACTTGCGCCCATGCCCTTCCATGGCATCTATGGGAGATGAAAAAGCCGGATCCCGAGTTTGAGGTGTTGCCGCCGCCGCGCAGTCGCGAGGAGGAAGCGGTGCGCCTCATTGCGTTTGTGCTCGATGATCTCATTCGCATCCCCGGGACGAATTTTCGCGTTGGGCTCGACCCCATTATCAGCCTGATCCCCGGCATCGGAGACACCTCCACCGCAGCGTTCGGTTCGCTTATTCTCATTCGGGCCGTCCGCAGTGGGGTGCCCAAGGTGGTCATCGCCCGCATGGCGATCAATCTCATCCTCAATGCGCTGCTCAACGCCATTCCGGTGCTCGGAGATATTTTCTCGGCTTGGTTTAAATCGAACAAGACGAACTACAACCTGCTGTTGAAACATTCCACCAGCAACCGCGTCTCCACCAAAGGCGACTGGGCGTTTCTCTTCATCCTGCTGGCCGTGATCTTGGGAGCGGTGCTTGGGGCGATCTGCCTCAGCGCCTTTTTCATTTTTACTATCTTTCACTTTCTCCTGGGCCGGGCGTGACCAAGATCGAAGAGCATCTGCAGCAACTTTCCGCCTGCCGTCAGTGCCCGGCCATGCACCGGCCTCCGGTGACGGGGCGGCCCGTGGCCAGCCGCATTCTGCTGGTGGGCCAGGCGCCGGGCGACAAGGAGCCGGTGCTGGGGCGGCCCTTTGCCTGGACGGCGGGCAAGACCCTGTTTCGTTGGATCGAAAGCGCTCTCGGATGGAATGAAGAAACGACCCGAGAGCGCGTCTACTTTGCCGCCGTATGTCGCTGCTTTCCCGGCAAGAATCCCAAGGGGGGAGACCGTGTGCCCGATGAGTCGGAGATTGCGAATTGCTCGCAGTGGCTGCAGCGCGAGTTTGAGATCCTCCGCCCCTCTTTGGTGTTACCGGTGGGGAAACTCGCGCTCTCGCAGTTTTTGCAATTCAACTCCCTGGCCGAGGTCATTGGAAAACCGTGGAAGACCAACTACCACGGACATGTGGCGGATCTCATTCCCCTGCCCCATCCCTCCGGCGCCTCCACCTGGCACCGCATGGAACCGGGCAAGACGCTGCTCGCCCAATCGCTGGAGCTGCTGGCCTCGCATCCCGCGGTGAAATCCGCTTAGCTAACCGCTTAGACACCAAATCCCTACCGGACGGCAATCCGGTTCTCCTTGACGCCTACGCGATCCGGGATAATCTTGCGCTCAAGGTGATCTCCATGATCCTTTCAAATAGCTCCAAGAACCCTAAGGCTTCCATTTCTTCCCTGAGGGCGGGGAACTAGAATTTTCACGGCGGCATCGTCGCCGCTGTATCGCTCCTAGAGCCTGTTGACAGGCTCCGCACGCGAAGTCGCTCAAACTTCGGCAACTCGTTTCCACGCGCAGGCGCGTGCCCGCAAGTCGCGTATTCACGCAAATTCAACAATTCAAATTCTATGGACTCTTATTTTAATACCTTAATTACCCTCGCGGGATGGGGCTTCTGGCTCGTCGTTCTGCTTGTCGTCTTATTCACTGCCTCCTGGCTATTGGGCGTGCGCTACATTCCGCATACCCGCATCGGCCTGGTGGAAAAACTCTGGTCCAGGACTGGATCACTCACCGGAGGCAACATTATTGCGCTCACGGGCGAGGCTGGTTTCCAATCGGAAATCCTCCGCGGCGGCATGCATTGGCTGTACTTCCCCTGGCAGTACCGTATCCATCGCCAGCCCCTCGTGACGATCTCGGAGGGCAAGACCGGCTATGTCTACGCCCGCGACGGCAGTCCGCTGTCGCCGATGCAAACGCTTGGCTGCGTCGTGGAGAGCAATCACTTCCAGGATGCGCGCGCCTTTCTGGTCAATGGGGGCCAGCGTGGCCGCCAGCGTTTAATCCTGCGTGAGGGTGTCTATGCCCTCAATCTGGCGCTGTTCGTTGTCATCACGGAGGACCACGTGTATTCGGGCCCTGTCCGCGACAAGGAAGAAACCAAGTACAGTCAATGGCAGAGCCAGCTCTGGCAGATCAAGGGCTTCGATCCAGTCGTCGTAGGCTATGGCGGCACGATCAACAAGCTGCCCGTGGCCCACGAGGACTCCCATGTCGCGCTCATGCCTTCCGATAATATCGGCGTGGTCAGCGTACAGGACGGACCCTCCATCGAGTCCGGCGAGCTCATCGCTCCCGAAGTAACTTCGGAAGACCCCAAGGGGCACAATAACTTCCAGGATCCCGAGGCTTTCCTCGCAATGGGAGGCAAGCGCGGCAAGCAGCTCCAGGTGCTCACCGACGGCACGTTCTTTATCAACCGTTGGTTTGCCACGGTGGAGTTTCAACCCAAGACGATGATTCCCATCGGCTATGTCGGCGTGGTGGTCTCGTACTATGGCCATCGCGGTGAGGATGTCACTGGTCAGACCTTTCGCTACGGCGAGCAGGTTGAGAATGGCGAGCGTGGTGTGTGGCGTCAGGCGCTTCCCGCCGGCAAGTACGCCCTCAATCCCTACGCTCTCACCGTGGAATTGGTGCCCACCGTCAACTTCGTGCTCCGCTGGATCACCGACCGCACGGAGAATCATCGCTACGATGAAGGCCTGAGCAGCATTGAACTCGTGACGGCTGACGCCTACGAGCCGACGCTCCCCTTGTCGCTGGTCCTGCACATCGACTACCAAAAGGCCTCCAGCGTGGTGCAACGCTTTGGTGATGTGAAGCGTCTCATCAGCCAAACGCTCGACCCGATCCTCACCGCGTATTTCCGCGATGTGGCGCAGTCATCGAGCATGCTGGATCTGCTCACGAAGCGTGAGGAAATTCAGAGGCACGCGACCGAGGAGCTCGGCCGCCGCTTCCAGGACTATGACATCAACTGCGTTGCCGTACTGATTGGGCGCCCCGAGCCCAAGGGCAACCTGCCCGCCGGTGTGGAAGACCCGATCGATCGACTCTTCGATCAATTGCGCCAGCGCCGCCTGGCGGAGGAACAAAAGGAAACCTACTCCAAACAGGAGGAGGCCGCCGTACACCTCAAGCTCCTCAACGAGGCCAATGCCTCGGCCGATAAGCAGAAACAGCTCACTGAAACACGCATCGACATCGAAGTGGCCGGCAACCGCGGTGAGGCCCAACTCGCCGAAGCCCTGCGCCTCTCCAAGCGCGAGATCGCTCTCGCCGAGGGTCAGTCACGTTCGGAAGAACTACTGGGTAAAGGCGAGGCCTCGCGCATCGCGCAGACTGGTCTGGCGGAAGCCGCAGTCTCGCTGCAAAAAATCCGCGCCTTCGGAGACCCAAGGCTTTTTGCCATGAACCTCATGGCCGAGCATCTCTCCAAGAGCATTCAGCCTCTTGTTCCCGAGCGCCTGCTCACCATGGGCAGCCAGGGCGAGAGCGGGGAAGGCACGAACAGCAATATGTTCAGCCAGCTCATCGCCCTCATGCTGAGCGAAAAAGCCGGGCTCGGCCTCAATGCCAGCGACACGGCGACATTGGAGAAGCTCGCCTCCGACTTCGCCGAGAAGAGCTAACGCTCCATTAGCCAACAGCAGTAATGCCCAGCCAGGATTCGCAAGGATCCTGGCTGGCAGGCTTTGAGGGAATCACCGCCTCTGGGGCGTCGCCATCAGAAGGCTATTTCGCCGCTTCGCAGGCGGGCGAGCGCTTGCTGCTCGTGAGCGATTCTCCGGGCCAATTCCTCCTCCGGTAGATTGGTGGTCGAGCCGCTGAAGCTCAAGGCCATACCGGGAAACTGTTTTTCAAAAAGAAATCGCGCCCGCGGAAGATGGAAGTCTGAAGTTACGATCAACAACTCCTCGATCCCGTGACGCTCCACGATTGGCCGGGAAAGCCTGGCGTCCTCAATGGTGTTCGTGCTTTCCGCGATCTCCAGGATATCCGCGGCGGCTATCTGGCGTTGCCTCAGGTATTCCCCAAGGTAGAAACCATGGGGCTTGCTGGTTGTGTTGAAATGCGCTCCCCAGCCGCCGGTCGGCAAAACCTTCGCGCCCGGACAATTCGCCAACTCTCGAAGGGCCAGTTCGCAACGTTCTACGGCAAGGCTCGAAAGGTTCCCTTTTTCGTCATTCGGTGCCCCGAGCAGGATGATGGCGAGCCTGGCCATGGTGCCGCGTTGGAATCAAGCCAGAGACGTCTTCCACTCGTCTTCGTTGAATCCCACCAACCGCACTTTCTCGCCCACCACAAAAGGTCGCTTTACCAGGTTCCCATTCCCGGCCAGCAAGCTGAGCGCCTCCGCCTCCGTTTTGTGAGCCAGTTTGGCACTCAGGCCCAGCGCCTTGTAGTCGTTGCCCGAGGTATTAAAAATCGCCCGCATATTTCCGCCTTTGGCGGCCAGCACTTGCTTGAGCTCTGCCAGGGACGGCGGCGTTTCGCGGATGGGGACTTCCTGAAATTCGATCTCGTGCGCTCGTAGGAATTTTACGGCGTTCCGGCAGGTCGAGCACTTCGCGTAGGTATAGACCTTCAGCATAAACTATTTGTCTCCGTTGGAGCTTCCCATGATTTGCGCGGTGCCGAGAAGATGACCACTGATGAGGGTGATGAAATCCTCCCGGGTAAATCCTTTGGGCAGGGTCGGCACGACATCCAGCGCGTAGACGCGAATGAAGTATCGATGAATGCCGGTGGTGCGATCGGGGCCGTCGTACCGGGTACGATCCCAGCTATTCGCTCCGACCACCGCCTCCTTGGGCAACTTCCCTTCGGGAATCGAGGTGATCGATGCGGGGAGATTCACCAGCCAGTGAAGCGAAACCCGCGACTCGGCGTCCGGATCGTCCATCAGAATGGCATAGGATACCGCCTTGGGCGGCAGCCCCCTGATTTCAAGGGGCGGACAGATATTGCCACCCGCCTTGGTGTATTTGAAAGGAAGAGTCCCTCCATCGGCAAAAGCCGGCGAGGTAAGAACGATGTTCGATTCCGGCAGTTGATGGGCCGGGCTTTCCGTCGCCGGGACCGCCGGCGCCACTGGAGGTTCCGCCGGCACGCCCGCATCTGGCAGTGTCGTTACCGTAATGCCCGGCGGGGCAATCACAACACCCTGGGGCGACTCCACGATGGGAGGCGGAGTCGCGGAGGACGCCGGAACCACCGTCACCGTTACCTGCGGTGGCGCGATGACAGTTCCCTGCGGCGGAGCAGTAACGGTCGTTTGCGCTTTGGCCGCCGTGGCGCCAAACAGCGCCAGGGCAGCGGCAAAGAGACCGGTCCTCATCGGCAATGGGCAGACTATTTGACCTTGATCAACTCGACGTCAAAAATCAGCGTCTCATCGGGTCCAATAGCTCCGCCTGCACCGCGTGAGCCGTAGGCGAGATTGGAAGGAATATAAAACTGATACTTCGCGCCTTCCTTCATCAACTGTACGCCTTCGGTCCAGCCCGGAATGACCTGGTTGAGGGGGAAGGAAATGGATTCTCCACGCTTGTAGGAACTATCGAAGACCGTGCCGTTGATCAGTTTGCCCTCATAGTTCACCTCGACCGTATCGGTTGCCGCTGGTTGTTTGCCTGATCCTTCGCGAAGGACCTTATATTGCAAACCGGAAGAAGTCGTTTTCACGCCCTCCAATTTTGCGTTTTCCTTGAGAAACTGCTGACCTTTTTCGGCTGCGGAGGATTGTGACATAGAGGTATTTGTGCTGGCTGGGGGAGTTTCGGCGTGTGCGGTCCCGCCAGAGCCTTGTGGGCTACAAGCGGCGAGACCTAGCGTGGCTGCGGAGATGAGGGATGCGATGCGCATAGAGGGTTGTATGTAACCCGAAAAAACGCCTTGGGCAACCTTCAATAGGGTCCGCGAATGAAGGGTGAGACCTGGGTCTTGTAGTAGCGCTCCAGCCGGGCGTGTAATTGAGGGCTCAGCTCGGGCAGCGTCGAAACCAACGCATTCTCGGCGGCTTGTTCGACATTGCGGGCCCCGGGGATGATCACAGTCACCTCGTCGTAGTCGAGGATCCAGCGCTGGGCCATTTGCACCATGGTAAGGCTGTCGGGCACAAAATCCTTCATTTCCTCCGCCAACTCCACCCCCTTGTCAAAGGGGATGCCGGCAAATGTCTCGCCCACATTGAAAGCCTGGCCGTCGCGATTGTAATTCCGGTGATCATTCTCCGCAAAGGTCGTCTCCTTGGTGAACTTCCCGGAGAGCAGGCCGCTCGCCAAAGGCAGCCGCACGATAATCGCCACATTCTTCTCCTTGGCCGCGCCAAAAACCTCGGCAATGGGCCGCTGCCGGAAAATATTGAAAATGATCTGCACCGAAGCGAGTCCCGGCTGATTGATGCAGAGCAAAGCTTCTTCGCTCGATTCCACGCTGGCCCCAAAGGCGCGTATCTTTCCATCGGCCTGCAGGCGGCGCAGCCATTCAAAAACATCGCCCTGCTTCAGCACTTCGGTCGGCACACAGTGCAATTGGGTCAGGTCGAGACGTTCGACTCCGAGACGGCTCAATGAGGCATCCGTGGCGGCTCGCAAACCTGCCTCGGTGTACTTGTCGGGATAAAGGTCGGCCGTGCGCCCCATCTTCGTCGCCACAAAGAGATCTTTGTGTTTCGTCTGCTTCAAAAAGCGCCCAATGAGTTCCTCGCTCCGTCCGCTGCCGTAGACATCGGCCGCGTCCAGGAACGTCACTCCAGAATCCACCGCGGCTTGGAGAATATTCATGGCTGATTCTTCCGAGACGTCACCCCAGTCCGCGCCGCCCAGCTGCCAGCAGCCGAGGCCGACTTCCGATACTCTTACACCAGTTTTGCCAAAGGGTCTTGTCTTCATGATTCAGGAAAAGGAGATGCCGCGGATCATCCACGAATTGTCTCACAGATCAAGATAGTCCATGCAACGATTCCTCAGCGCAAAATCCTATCGCATCGAGCGCCCCGTCTGCGCGTTTCCCACACCCGAGAGTCCTTTCGACCAGTGAGGGTGATCGCAGGGCGGTACCATCAACTCGTCAAAAAGCGTGCTCGTCCATTCCGACGTTTTGCCTTTAGGTTTCCGCCTTCGCTCATGAAAAGCCGCGCCGTTCTTCCTGCCCTAGCCTTTCTCACCTTCCTGTTCTTCCAAGGCTGCCAGGCCCCGCAGCCTAGATCGGGCTATTGCAACGAACTGATTGAACCCATGTCAACGGCGGAGCGCGACGCCTACAAAAGTTATCTCAACCTGCCGAAGAGACCCATTGCCATGACGCCTTCCTTCCTCCAGGCCACGGATGGAAAAAAGGTTCCGATGTCGGTCTGGCGTCCAGCCGGCCAGCCTCGCGCCATCGTCATCGCCAGCCCTGGCCTCGACATGGCGTGCAGCGAATTTGAGGTTTTAGGCAGAGGCCTCGCTCCCAAAGGGATTGCCGTCTGGGCATTGGATCTGCGCGCTCAGGGGCACGAGCAAGACCTCCAGCAGCGAGGCACACGCGCCCCGTGGGATCTCTGGATCCAGGATGCCGAGCAGCTCGTAGGCGAGCTGCGCAAGACCCATCCCGGCACGCCCATCTTCCTCACTGGCCAGAGCACGGGCGATTGTGTCGCCCTCATGGCCGCGAGCCGGCTCGGACCCGGAAAAATCGCCGGACTGCTTCTGCACTCCATGCCCTTCATCTACCTCTATCCGTCGGCGGCTACCCTGCGCGACACGGCCTTCATCAGCCCTCTACCCCCGTTTCTTTACCGCTTCACCACCGCCTACAGCCTCTCCGTCTCCCCGTATTCCTTTGCAAACTTTCACGATCCCCACCTCAATGCCTGGCTCTCCTCCCCGCTGCGCATCGGCATGAGCGGGCCCTACATCTCGGATTGCTTCGCTCTCGGCCGGGCCACCCGCAAAGACCTGCCCATTGTCACACCTCCGGTCCTGGTTCAACTCGGCTGCAAGGATTCTCTCGCCCTCTCCACCGACGATCCCTCCACGGTGGTCGCGCGTTTCCAGCACGCCATCCTCTCGCAGGTTGACGTCCTCTACGTAAAACAAGGCGGGCATCTGCTGCTGGCGGAACAGCGTTCCCGGGCCCAAACTCTCGCCAACGATCTTACCTGGCTGAACTATCGCATCGCGCGCTACCAAAGGCCGCGCTAGTCTTGGCTTTCGCAAACATGCCACCCTTGCTCCTCGCCGCCCCCCCCGTTGATCACCACACCGTGGAGTTCATCTTTGCTGGCGCCATGATCGCCCAGGGCGTGTGTGCCTGGATCTGGATCAAGCTCTACAAATACACCTACCGCCAGATCGGCGCGCGGCACCCGGAAAAATACGCCGTGCTCTGGGGCACCGCCACCAAGCGCAAAAACAGCATTGATCGCCTCACGGCCCTCCTTCAATTCCTCGCCGCCAGCGAGGATCGCAAACTCAAGGACGGGCCTGTGACCCGCGGCTGCCTCCTGCTCAAGGCCTGCACCGCCGCCTTTTTTCTCTTCTTTGTCGTGATGACCTTCTCCCCCATGTTCCTGCCCGCGGGCCGGTAGGAGAGACTACTTCAGCGCGGTCTCGATCGCCGTGACCACCGTGGGATCATCCACCTTGGTCTTGGGCTCAAAACGGGCGATGACTTCGCCATCCTTGCCGATGAGGAATTTTCCGAAATTCCACTTCACATCACCGGGAAACTTGGCTCCAGGGCCAGACAGAGCCGCGTAGAGGGGCGCCTGCTCGGGGCCTTTCACGTGGATTTTGTCCAGCATGGGAAAAGTAACATTATATTTTCCGGTGCAGAATTTCACGATCTCCTCATTCGTCCCAGGCTCCTGACCACCGAAATCATTGCAGGGGAAACCCAGGATCACCAGGCCCTCCGAGCCGTACTTTTTGTAGGCACTTTCCAGGTCGGCATACTGCGGCGTATTCCCGCACTTGGAGGCCACGTTGACCACGAGGACGACCTTACCCGCATAGTCCTTCAAGGAGGATTTTTTTCCATCCATGGTCTGAAAGGGAATATCCTGCAGGGGAGAGCCCAATGCCACACTAACCAAAGCAAGCAGGGATGCTATAAACGCAATGACGGGAAGTTTCATGTGTCCTCAACATAGCAACGGGGGTACACTGTCAAGTGGATACGCGCCATTCCCACCCGGAAAATCCGATGCCGCCAATTTCGATGAATAAACCCCGCCATCGTACGTCTTAACTCCTATGAAGAAGCCTCTCTTCCTCGCGCTGGCTTGCGCCGCTCTCGTTCTCCTTGTCTCGCCTCGGTCGCTCCAGGCGCAGGAGGAAAATATTTCCTTCCAGGTCTTTTACGATGCCCTCGCGCCCTACGGCGAGTGGCTCAACGTCGAGGGCTACGGCTATTGCTGGCGACCCACCGTCGACGAAAACTGGGCCCCCTACACCGACGGCAGTTGGGCCTACACCGACGCGGGCTGGACCTGGTGCGGCAATGAGAAATGGAGTTGGGCCCCCTATCACTACGGCCGCTGGACGCAATTGGAGAATCTCGGATGGATTTGGGTGCCCGGCTACGAATGGGCTCCTGCCTGGGTCTCGTGGCGCGACAGCGACGAATACGTGGGCTGGGCTCCCCTCCCCCCCACCGCAGTGTGGGTCGAAAGTGTCGGCTTCAACTCCACCGTCGATGTCGAGTACGGCATCGCCCCCAGCTACTACAGCTTTTGCCCCGTCCAGTACTTCGGCGCCCCCGTGCTTATACCCTACATCCAGCCTTACTGGAACAACGCAGGCTGCTTCCGCAATTCCAAGAACGTCACCCGTATTGCGCGTCAGGGGAATAGTATCTTCCTCCACACTGGAGGCCCTGATCTCGCAGTGATCAACCAGCGGGTTCAGCGCCCTTTCCAGCAACTCCGCCTCGAGCCGCAGCGCAATGTGGACCCGCGCCGTCTCATTTCCGGCCAGGGAGGCAATTTCCAGCAAAACAACGTGCTCCAGGTCGTCGCTCCTCAGGTCGTCAACGCGACGGCCCGCCCACAATCCGTCGCCGCCGAGATTCCACGGCAGCAGGCCGTACGGGTGAGCAATCGCGTTCCCCCCGGGCAACGGGCCAATCCAGCCGCCAACGCCACCCCGGTCCAAAACACGGTGCCGCCTCCCGTTACCTACACCTACCCCGTTCAGCAGCAAGTCGTCCCGGTCCAGCCCAATCAACAGGCCAATCAAAATGGCCAGGGCCGCCATGATCGACCTGACCGCCCCAATCGGCCCTACCCCACTCCAGGCACCGTTTCGGCCACGCCTTCTCCTCAATACTACCAGCCCAACACCGGCTCCGTCCCCGTCAGCATCTCTGGCACGATGACGCATCAACTCGTGCCCAAAAATCACAACCAGCCGAGCCAGCAGCAGGTGCCCAATGGCACGATCTCGCCTCAGCAACAGCAATTTCAACAGCAGCAGGTCGCCCAACAACAAGCTGCCCAACAACAAGCTGCCCAACAACAAGCTGCCCAACAACAAGCAGCTCAGCAGCAGGCAGCGCAGCAGGCCGCACAGCAGAGAGCTGCTCAGCAAGCAGCTCAACAACAGGCCCAGCAGCAGCAATATCAACAGCAGCAATTCCAGCAGCAGCCACAGTATCAACCACAACAACCGCAGATCCCAACGCAGCCTCAGGGACAATTCGTCCCCACCGGCGGAGTCGGCGGGGATGGGCGCCACAAGGGGCACTAAGTGGTCGGGCGGCCGTTAAAAGAGAATATTCTCCACAAACTCCGCGAGAGGGCTGGTCGCGCGGCGGCTCTTATGGACGACCACCGCCAGGGTTCGGCTGAATCCCTCCTTTAAGGAAAATCTCTGCACGTCCCGCCGCTGCCGGTACAGCGCCAAAACCCGGCTGGGTACGAGAGAAACGCCGACCCCGAGCGACACGAGATTCAAGATCGTATCAAAGCTATCGAGTTCCATCGCAGCCTCCACCGGCCAGGCTTTTTCCGCCAGCCAATCCCGCAAGCCCGCTCCCGTCGTGCCCCGCGAATCGATCAATAGCCAATCCTTGCCCGCGGTGAGGGCCCGCGCCGACGCGAGATCCAGCGGACCACTCGCGCGCATCGCAACAGAAGAGGGTGGCAGGATCAGGACAAAATCATCCTTGAAACGATGAGGTACCGCGAGTGAGCGCGCCAAGGCTCGCGGCGCTGCCACGAGGCCAACATCCAGCGTACTCTCCTCGAGCTCACGAAGGATTTCCCGACTCGTTTGCTGCACGACCCGCAACAGCACCTTGGGATGCTTCTTGCGAAAGGCAAAAAAGTACCCGGGGAGGTAGGATAGCCCGATGCTTCTCGAGACCCCCACCCGCAAAATGGGCGGCCGCAGTCCCTGACTTTCCTGAAACGACCGAAGGATCTCTCCGGTTGAAGCCAGCAAAGGCCGCGAGCGCGCATAGAGTTCCTCTCCGGCGACAGTCAAGCGCACCGAGCGCGTCGTCCGCTCAAAGAGTCGCACGCCGAGTTTCTTCTCCATCCCGTCCACCCGTCGGGAAATGGCGCTCTGGGTGAGCCCCGCGGCAGCGGCTGCCGCCGTAAAACTCGCCTTCTCCGCCACCAGTTCAAAAAGCGTGAGGCTATAAAGATCGAATGGCGCCGTGGCGAGGAACTCATTCTCTTTTTGCATCAATCATCTGATAGTAATGAATTTCTCTTATTTCAAGCCTTGAAGGATGCTGCTGGAGCACAACAAAACTATGGCTTCACCACTTCGACTCCCTGAAAATGTTCCAGGCGCCTACTACGTCACCGAAGACTGCATCGACTGCGGGCTTTGCTACGAGACCGCTCCTCCTATCTTTCACCAGCACGAGGTTTTGGGATCGAGCGTCGTCTACCATCAACCAGACAACCCCGAGGAAGTCGCCCTCACCGAGGAGGCTTTGGAAAGCTGCCCCGTGGAGGCCATCCACCACGACGGCCTGGAATGAAACCTACCCGACCATCTCGGCCAGTTCCTCGGTCGAGAATTTGTCGAGCACGGCTTCTTCGTCCAGCGCGCCCTCGAGGAGTTCCTTCTTCTTCTGCTGCATCTGGAGCACCCGCTCCTCCACCGTGTCGCGGGCGATGAGCTTGATCGCTGTGACCACGTTCTTTTGGCCGATGCGATGGGCGCGGTCGGTGGCCTGCGCCTCCACGGCGGGATTCCACCAGGGGTCGTAGTGGATCACGGTGTCGGCGCCGGTGAGATTCAGGCCCACGCCGCCCGCTTTGAGGCTGATGAGAAAGACCGGCACGGTCTCGTCATTCTGAAAACGCTCGACCACTTCCTGGCGATTCCGGGTGGAGCCGTCGAGGCGGCAGTAGACGATACCCTGCGCCTCCAGCGCCTCGCCGATGAGATCCAGCATGGAGGTGAACTGGCTGAAGACGAGGGCGCGGTGGCCACCGTCAATGGTCTCGCCGAGTAGCTCCATGAGCGCTCCCAGCTTGGCCGAATTGCCCTCTTGCGCCCCGAGCAGCCGCAGGTCGCAGCACGCCTGCCGCAGGCGCAACAACGCGGTAAGCACCCGCATGCGGGCGGCACCGCCCTGCTCGCGAAGCTGATCAACCTGCGCCCGGGCGGCCTGCTGGAGTTGCGTATAGGCCGCCTTTTGCTCGTCGCTGAGTTCCACCTCGATGATCTGCTCAATCTTGTCGGGCAGTTCCTTCAAAATTTCCTGCTTGCGCCGCCGCAGCAGATAGGGCTTCAAGCGCCGGGTCAGGCGATTCCACACCTCGCCGGCCCCGCCGCTGAGCAGCGGCGTCTCGTAGCGGTCCTTGAAATCGTCCCGGGTGCCGAGGTAGCCCGGCAGCAGGAACTCAAAGAGCGACCAGAGATCGCGCAGGGAGTTTTCCACCGGCGTGCCGGTGAGGATGAAGCGGCTCCCCGCCCGCAACGCGCAGGCCGCCTTGGCATTTTGGCTACCGGGGTTCTTGATGTGCTGGGCCTCATCGAGAATCACCGCCGCAAACTCCAGGCCACGGTAGCGCTCGATGTCCCGCCGCAGCAACGCATAGCTCGTGATCACCAGGCGATGATCGGCTATCTGCGAAAAGAGCTTCTCCCGAGCCGAGCCATCCAGACTCAGCGCGCTCAACTCCGGCAAAAATCGGGCCGCCTCGCTCTTCCAATTCCAGACCAGCGACGAAGGGCAAACGACCAACACCGTACCGGGAAGAGCTTCGATCATGGCCAGCGCCTGCACGGTTTTACCGAGTCCCATCTCATCAGCCAGCAGCCCTCCCAGCTTCGCGTGTGCTTTTTGCAGGAGCCATCCCGCGCCCTCCACCTGGTACGGGCGCAATTGCGCTTTCAGCATTCCCAAAGCAGTCTCCGCGGTCTTTTGCTCCGCTTCGCGGCCCTGCCATTGCGCCACGCTGGCTTCCAGGTAGCCCCGGCTGGCTGGCGGGATGCGATAGCCGCCCCGCTCCTGACGCGGATTACAGTCGTGAAGGACTTCCTCGAGATCCGCCGCCAGCCCCGCGTCGGCAATGGCCACCCGGCCATCCTTCAGCCGGACATGCCCGCCCCCGGTTTGCAGCAGGCGCGTAAGATCGCTCGCCGAGAAGACCGCCTCCTTGCCCGCGCCATAGTGAACGTGAAAATCCAGCCAGCCATCACCCTGTTCCTTCAGCGCAAACTGCGGCTCGATCCGCACGAAATCCTTGGTCACATGCTGAAAGCGCTCGCCTTCCTTGACCTGCCACTTCTGCTTCAACGCGGGAAGTTCCGCCGCAAAGAATCGGATCACCGCATCCTCGCCCTGAATCGCCGCCTTTCCTTTGTAGTCGCTAAAACCTGCTCCCAGCAACTTGGTCAGTGCTTCCATTTCCTTCGCAGGATTCGCCACCCCAGGCTTGCTGTAGCGAAATGCCACCTCCGCCTCCAGGTGCCGCAACGAACCTTCCAGCGTCAACTCCACCACCGGGACCTCTTCCGTAGCCTCGGCTCGCGGAGATGCCGCGCGCGACGTGGCCGCGACTTCGGCTCTCCGCGATTCCGCCGGCTTGAGCACCTGCAAGCCCACCGCCACCGAATGCGCACAGATGATTCCCCTCCCCCGCGAATCGCGGCAGGGGCATAGATTATCCACATCGATCGTATTGCGAATTCGCAGACCCGCCAGGAACTGCTTGCCGCCCTCCGAGAGCTTGCCCTTCAGCACCGGGGGCTCGTAAGTCGCCTCCGTCACCCGCCCAGCCGCATGTATGGCCTTGGCTTCCTTGAAGACCGCCCAGCCGCCCATGGAGGAGAGTAATTTTTCAGTGAGTTCCACGTTTGATCGAAGATGAGAGGCTTGCGGCGGAGATTCCACCAGCCCGGCCCGTTCCGATAAGTGACAATCCGCGAAAAACATGCCACATAAAAAGCGCCATGCGGAAATGCCTTCTTGTTTACCTGCTTTTTCTGGCCCTTGTGGGACCGATCGCGGCAGCCGATCAGCCCGCGGCACCGCCCGCAAAATTAAAAGTCGGCGTCTTCGTTCATCCTCCGTTTGCCATGAAAGACGAAGACGGCCATTGGCAGGGCATCGCGGTGGATCTCTGGGAGCGGGTCAGCCACGATCTCAATCTTTCCTATGACTATGTAG
>FTBG01000140.1_pt1 | contig 25281 bp, 20 predicted proteins | sample 1639311 | NCBI WGS metagenome assembly FTBG01 (sample SAMEA3914864, study PRJEB12502) | metagenome | biome: forest; material: soil | place: USA | collected 2012-03-12 | depth 0.3 m | reverse complement strand
GTCAGACTCTTATGGTAAAATGTCTGGCCACCGGAACGGAGCAGAAAGGCGGAATTGAAGCCGGCGAAGGCGGATTCAGCGACCGATTCAACTTGCGCGGCGGCTTGGTGTGCGCAGAGGGAAAAAGCAGCGAGCGCCATACTACCGGAGAGAATGCGCGTGATCGAAGAATTCGAGGGGAACCTATGCATGATGTTTGGAGGGAAGTTTGAGTTAAGGGGGTAAGGAAGGAGTCGCGAAAAACCCACATCCGCTGCATGGTCGCGAGACCATTTTGGATTGAGGGGGAAGCGCTCGATTCCATGGACATTTTGCCATGGCAGGACGGCTGCGCCTACCCCTCCGAATGGAGGGATTTGTTAAGCCATCTCTCCTGCTCGGGCGCAGGAAACCACCGTGGGACAATCTAACTTCGGGGACGAAATTTGAGTGCCGCCTCCGTTCGCGAATGCACGTGGAGCTTTCGGTAAATCTGCCTCAGATGCCACCGCAGCGTCTCGACGGAGAGGCTCAAGCGCGCAGCGATCTCTTTATTAGATAAACCATGCACCAGAAGCTCAAGCGCTTCCGATTCCCGCCGCGAAAGACTCTCCACTTCCGCGTTTGCGGTTTCCTGGGCTCGGAAATATGAGACCACCTTGCGAGCGATAGCTCCGCTCATCGGCGCGCCGCCCTCGAGGACGTCGCGAATCGCCCCGAATATCTGCTCCGGCGTTGATCGCTTGAGTAGATAGGCCGTCGCCCCGGCTCGCAAAGCACTGAAAATCCGCTCCGGATCTTCATAAACCGTCAACATCACAAACTGCGCCTCCGGAAGGGATTCGCGAAGATGAGCGACGCACTCGATGCCGGAAATGCCCGGTAGTTGTATGTCCATCAGCACAATCTTTGGCTCGTGTGGGACGATTTCGCGCAATGCCTCCTCGCCGGTGGCGCAGGCACAGACACATTTGTAACCCGGCTTGAGATTGATGAGCCGCTCCAAACCCTCACGGGTGGTTTTGCTATCTTCGACGATGGCGACTTTAATCATGAGAGACTCAGGCGAAATTCCACCAGAGTACCCTGGCCCGGCTCACTAGCAATGCGACAGTAGCCACCGAGTTGCAGTAGCCGGCGATGCATCCCCGCGATTCCGTCGCTACCCGGGGAATTGCCGGGTTGCTGAAAACCCCTGCCGTTATCGTGAATCACGATCCTCAATTCGCGCTGCTCCACTTTGATTTCTAGATTGACCTCCGTCGCTCCGGAATGGCGTACGATATTATTTAGCGCTTCTTTGAATGCGAGAAACACATCGTGCCGGACATGAGAGTCGAGCGGGAAATCCGGCAATTCGTCGGCGATCCGCAAGCGGCACATGATTCCACCCAGGCTTAGAAAGCGTTCCGCGAAAAATGAAAAATAAGTCGCCAGCGAAGCCAGCGAGTCATACTGCGGATTGATTGCCCAGACGATTTCATCAAGTCCGGTAACTAACGTGCGGGCCGACTCCGTAAGTCGATCCAGATAACTCTCTTTCTCCGTGGTGGGAATCTCCGGATTTCTGGCCAGCGCACCCAGGATTCCCATCTCCGTAATGCCGGCGCCGAGTTCATCGTGCAAATCCTGGGCGACACGCGCGCGCTCCTGCTCCACCGCCCGGCGCTGCTCCGCCAGTTGGCGTCCGCCAATTTCCTTGCGCAATTGCACGGCGCGTTCCTCGATCTTTCGCTGTAGCAGAGCGATCCACACCGCCGCCGCCACCAGCGCTACCAGCAATCCCACGCCGACGCCGATGATGCGCTGCTTTGTCCACCACGGTCCCGCCTGGAGGACGGCGATCGATTGCGGACCATTCAGCAACAATTCAAAGCCGTCGGGGGCCTCTGGGCCGCGGTGTTCAGGCTCCCAGGAGTAAACCCCCGTAAGCAGCAACCGGCTGCCAGGCAGCAAAGCTTTCCAAGGACGGGAAAAGGCTGCGAGACGGCCAGCAAATCGGTAGGGACCTGATTGCAACTCCAAAACCCGCTCATCCTGAATTGAGGCGTCTTCAAGTAACGTAGCCTCCACCTGAACGAGCGTGGCATCGTGCACACGGTCGAGGAGATCTTTCGGCTGGATGATCACCGGCTCCGGCATTTTCGCTTTATCCATCTTCCGAATCTCGGACTCCTGCAGGACCAAACTGGGTCCACCCATTTTCGGCAAACCAACTGCCTCGACCCGATCTCCCGGGCTCAAGGGTAAAACGTCTTTCGTCAGCAATCGCACTCCGGTCTTGTCGTCGAGAAGGAAATACTCCCGCGGTCGCGCAAAGATGATCTGGCCCGCCAGTTTCAGAGGCCGATACAAACTGCCAAGCGGATCGTAAAGCAGCAAATCCGCGGCCTTTTTCGTGGGAATGGAAAATGGATCTGCCGGTTTTGGCTCATCGATGCATACTTGTGCCGCGCCGAGTCGGATCACTCCGGCCACGGCTTCGCGGGTTTGCGTATTCGCCTCAACGCTCAGCGCTCCACGGATTCGGAGGACACTGCCTAGATAGCCAATTGCGCGCGACGCAGGACTCAGCGATCTCGGCAACGGATAGTAGGGATGATTGCGAATCTTCACGGCACCGCCTCGCATCAGAATTGTCAGTTCTTTGTTAGATGCCGCCGTCAGCACGCCTTGGATTTCCACATACTGCATATCCAGGGCGCCATTCATGAGTTGCTCCCATGTCGCCGGAACCGGCTCCGGTGTGTTTGCGTAGCCAAGAAACCTCATTTTCTTCGCGATCAGAATCGGCGCGTAGTCTCCGCGCGCGGTATGACCTTCGATTTCCCAGCGGTCTCCCACTGCGGGACGCTCCGCCTCGAGATGTAATATCACGAATGCTCCACCAGTTGCATCCTGAAGCATGAGCGAAGCAGGCGAAGCCCATGTAACGACACCCTCGATTTTTACCGGAAGTTTTCGCTCAGCGTCCGAGGAACTCAGTCTGCGCACTCCTTCCGCCGTATTGAGGACTGAATCGTTTGTTGATGCAACACCTTCGATATCGGGACTCAATAACGTTATATTTTCCGGTCCCGGTGCTAACAGGCGAACCGATCGTTCGAGTTCCGGATTCTGTGAGATTTTGCAGATTCCTTTCGCGCTAACACGCCGACTTGCTAAATGGCTGTCAAAGAGCGACGCCCCATCGAGCACAGTGACCCGCAGCCGTTCACCGTTCCACGCAAGATCCAGCTCGAGATCGCCTCCGGATTTTGCAGCAAACATGACCGTCCCCTGTGCCTCCACCCACTGCGGACCGCCTTTCGCAAAAAAAGGGCCGCTGAGCTTTTCCACATCCGGTGCAGCACTTTCACCCAATCGTAAAATTTCACATGCTTTGGCAGGATCACCCACGGTGAGCTGCGCGCCGTCATCGGAAAGCACGTGAAAAGTATAAATTCCCGATCGCGGAATCTCGAGGAACCCGGTGAACATCACTCCCGCATTTTCGCGCCGCGCACTATAAGAGGTGTCAAAGTTCCTGGCCACGCCGCGCCCGGCGAAAGTGGACCGCGCAAAATCCGTCACGGAGGTCCATTCGCGTGTCACCCGCGTTTCGAAATCCAAACCGGTTGCACGGTCACCCGGGTTTTCTGCCATCGTCCGCCAGAGCACGTGATCCGGAATCCTCTGGCGCGGCAATTCCTTGCTTTCGTACTCCACCTTCAACGCGAATGCCCCCTGACCATTGAACCAGACAAGGCGGATCGGCTGCAACCCGGCAGTGAGGAAGACAGAGCCGGATTTGCTTGCCGCGGAATGGAGACCATCAAGATTCACCACCGCAGCGGTCCCCAATTGAATGGCAAAGCGATTTTCACTGATCGCACAGTCTTGCGCGACAATGGCGATGCGATCACCCTCGCGAAGCGCTGGATCAAGTACGCCCACTTCGAACAACGCCGTCGCCGAGCTGTCCTGCAGCACTAGCCATTTCCGGTCCGGCAAAAGCGCGCAAACAACCCCTTCCAGACGGAACGATTGGAGGGCCCGATCCCTGCCGGAAGCTATTCTCTCCAGTTCCGCAACCGACACTAACTTCCCCGCTTCACCCGCGACGCCCGAGGGAAGCATCAAGGCACAAGCCATGAATCGCCAAACGAAGCCAATCACCATCTGGCGCTGTAATCCCCTGGGGTTGGGACTTTTTGGGGGCAATCTCAATCGTTAACTACCTTCCGCCGCATTCGCGGCAGAAAGATTAGTTATCCTTGGATAAATCCGTCCGGCTTGCAATGGCCCTTTTGACTTTGCGGAAGCGGTGGAAGGCGGGAGGCTGCGAATCGCATGCCGGTTGACTGTTAATTGCCTCAAAGCTCACGGAAAGGCACCCTGCCGCCAAGCCGAGGCCATCCACCCCGCCCCTAATTCGGCTTGCACTTTCCCGAACTTGGGCTAATTTGCCACCCGATTGGCTTTTGTAGTCGCGTGGTAAATCGTCAAATGAGCTTCGGCTCGGTGGTGATTTGAAATCCGGATTCGCCGGGAACGGCTTCTGTAGCATGTCAGTCCCACTCAAATCATCATGAAACTCTACGTAGGAAATCTTTCCTTTCAAACCACCGAAATCGGCCTGCAGGACGCATTCGAGCGCTTCGGCTCAGTCACGGACACCGTCATTATGATGGATCGCGCGACCAATCGCTCGCGCGGTTTCGGTTTTGTTACGATGGGAAGCGCGGCGGAAGGCCAAGCAGCGATCGAAGGCCTCAACGGCCAGGATCTCGATGGACGCAACCTCACTGTAAACGAAGCCCGTCCTCGGGACGATCGCGGATCCGATCGCGGATCGGATCGTGCGCCTCGTTCGTTCTCCGGCGCTCGCCGCCGTTAACTTTCGTCACTTTCGGTACCAGGCGGAGCTTCGCCCAGAGGCTCCGCTTTCTTGTCCTCAAAAGTGGCGTATGGCCTCGCGGGCCACAGCAGCCTTTTCAACTCCGTTCTCCAAAAAGCATCAGATTTCCGTTACTTTATCCCTATTCCATGACCGAACAAGCCATTGAAACCGAAGGCACCATTGTCGCCGTCCTCGCGGGAACCATGTTCCACGTCGAACTAGCGAACAAGCACCGCGTTCTCGCGCACATTTCCGGCAAAATGCGCAAACGCTTTATCCGCCTGACGTTGGGAGATACGGTCAAAATGGAAATGTCACCCTACGATCTCAATAAGGCCCGGATCGTTTATCGCGTTCGTTAAGAACGTTACGCTGGCCACTTGCGCGCACGGCCGGGAAGCGCGCCCCGGTCAGTTCCCGCTGAAATGCGGAGAAGCCTCTCTCGTCACGGATTTCCGGGCCCCTCGGGGCGAAAACATCGGGCTAAGACTCCCGCGGCACGGGGCTTAACTGCTTCGTGACGCCGGGTCCCAGACTTGCCACACCCCAGCCCCCCCTGCTTAGCCCTTTAGCGTTCTTTGCGTGGAAAAGGGCTCTCTGCGCTGTCGCCTTCGTTTTGGCGTGTACCGCGTCTTCTCCTGCGGAGACGGCTCCATCGACTACGACGAGCGCGGCCATGCGCCTCCTCAAGTCCAACTGCTTTTCCTGCCACAACGAGGAAAAGAAGAAAGGCGGCCTGGTGATGACCTCCCGGGAGGCACTTCTCAAAGGCGGCGAGGATGGCGAGGCGCTCGTCAGTGGTGAACCGGAAAAGAGCGCTCTCATCGACGTCCTCGGCGCGGATGCTGATCCCCACATGCCGCCGAAGAAGCAGTTTTCTGCCGCGGATATCGAAACCCTGCGCGGGTGGATCAAGGACGGTGCCCCTTGGGACGCCGCTGCGTTGAAGTCTCAACCCTCCACCCCGCGAACGGTGGCACTTCACCCTCTACCCCTCGGGTACCACCCGTGCCTTGCCATGGCGCTCACACCCGACGGCTCCCGTCTGGCAGCAGGTTGCGGGAGCGAGGTCATCCTATTCGATGCGACCTCGAAGGAACCCAAAATCCTCGCGCGCGGAACTGCGCATCCCGACACCGTGCAATCGCTCGCATGGAGCCCGGATGGCAAGCATCTCGTTTCGGGGGCATTTCGGCGCGCGGTGGTGTGGAATCCAGAGAGCCTTCAACCCGAACACGAAATCAGCGACGGTTTAACCGACCGCGTCACTGCCGTTCGCTTCCTTCCGGATGGAAAACAAATCGTCATTGCCGATGGCCGCGCTTCCGAAGAAGGCACCCTCCGCATTGCAGACATCGAGACGGCCATGATCACCGCCTCTTGGCCGGCACACGGCGACATGCTTTACGACCTCGCGGTTAGCCCCGATGGGAAAATGCTCGCCACCGCGGGAGGAGACAAACTGATCAAGCTCTGGAATTTGGAAACCCACGAAGAAACAGCCCGGCTCGAAGGACACGTCGCGCAGGTGCTGGCGATCGGCTTCGATGCGAATGGCGAACAACTCGTCACCGGCGGGGCCGATCTGCAGCTAAAAGTCTGGGATGTGAAATCGAAGGAACGCACCAATTCACTAGGCACGCATACCAGCGCGATCAATAGCGCCATGTGGATCTCCGCGGGACCGGCCGTGCTTGCGGTAACCGATGCGGGTGACTTGATTCGCTATACCGATATCAAGCCGGGCTCCGGTGCACAAAGTGGCGAATCTTCGCAGGAGCGCCGTTTCGAATCGGCTGATGACGCGCTTTGCTGCCTCACTGCAACGAACAACGGTGAACACATTTTTGCCGGTTCACACGATGGGCGAATCTTTGTTTGGAATAAAGATGGGAAAATCACGGCGCGCATCAATCCATCCGAACTTCGCGTCACCGCCGCGATCCAGCCATGAAGACCCGGATCGCTTCATTGCTAGTTTTCATGGTGGTGCAAATCGTTGTGGCCAGCGCCCGGGATGCGCACAACGCAGCACCCAAGCTTGCACCGGAGGAAGTAGCTGGTCTTTCCGCCGAACCGCCGCGCCTCGCGCTGCACGCAGGCGAGCAGGCTCATATCCTTATTCATGCCCATTTGCAGGACGGCTTCGATGCCGACGCGACTGACACGGTCTCACTCAGCGCATCGGATGCAAATACGCTAAAGCCGGAAGCCGGCGGACTTCTCCGCGCGCTCGCTCCCGGAAAAGCGACGCTCACGGCCAAGCTTGGCGAACAGCATGTCGAGATCCCCGTCGAAATCATTCCGGCGCCGAATGATGCTCCTCCCGGTTTTGTTCGCGATGTCCTGCCGATTTTGAGCAAAGCGGGCTGCAGCGCCGGTTCCTGCCATGCCAAGCCCGGTGGCCAAAATGGCTTCCATCTCACGGTCTTCTCGTACGATCCGCGCGCGGATTACGATGAAATCGTCAAGCACGCGCGAGGCCGCCGGGTTTTCCCCGCTTCTCCCGGAGAAAGCCTGATCCTGCTCAAAGCCACGCTCACGGTGCCTCACGAAGGCGGCGAACGTTTTGACAAGGATTCGGATGCGTACCACACCCTTGTTCGCTGGATTTCCGGCGGACTCGTTTATCGCGCTGATCATGAGCCGACGCTCGACCGGCTCACCGTGCTGCCCCACGAGCGGCGTTATCACAAAGGTGCAACACAGCGGTTACTTGTCACCGCGCACTATTCCGACGGCTCCGAACGAGATGTCACGGCTCTCGCCGGCTTCGCCTCGAATGACAAGGAACTCGCCCAAGTAAATGACGATGGCCTCGTCCACATTGGCCAACTCGCCGGCCAGGCTGTGGTCGTCGCACGATTCATGGGGCTTGTCGGAGATTCCCGCATCATTGTGCCCGCCGACCGCCTGCTGCCCGATGACAAGTATGCCGGGCTGCCTTCAAGTAACTTCATCGATGAGCTTGCTTACAAGCAATTCAAGCGGCTCGGTCTTTTTCCGTCCGACACGTGCACCGATTCCGAGTTTTTGCGGCGCGCTTCACTCGATACCATCGGCGCGCTTCCCACACCTGAAGAAGCGAAAGCCTTTCTGGCCGACACCGATCCGGCGAAGCGCGAAAAGCTTATCGACCGGCTGCTGGCACATCCTTACTATGCCGATTACTGGGCTAACAAATGGGCCGATCTCCTGCGCCCCAATCCCGACCGGGCCGGCGTAAAGAGTGTGTATCTGCTCGACCAATGGCTGCGTGGCGAATTCCGCGCAAACGAGCCTTACGACGCTTTCATCCGCAAAATTGTCCTCGCCGAAGGCAACACCCATCGCGACGGCGCTACCGTAGTTTATCGGGATCGGCGCGAGCCTGCGGACCTCACCACCATGTTTAGCCAGATCTTCCTCGGGGTCCGGCTCGACTGCGCCAAGTGCCATCATCATCCCAACGAAAAATGGGGCCAGGACGATTTCTATCAAATGGCCGCGTTCTTCGGGCCTCTGAAGCACAAAGGTGGCGGCATCTCTTCACCGATCTCGGGTGGAAACGAAACTGTCTATTTTTCCCCGGGCGGCGAGGTGAAGCATCCCGTTACCGGCGAAGTCATGCACCCTCGCGCGCCGGATGGACCCGTCGTGGAATCTACCAATTCCACCGATCCGCGCCTAACCCTGGCTAACTGGATGACCGATCCGCAAAATCCGTTCTTCGCCCGTGCTCTCGCCAATCGCATGTGGGCCGCCTTCTTCGGCAAAGGCATCGTCGATCCCGTCGATGATTTTCGGATTTCGAATCCTCCTTCCAATCCCGAGTTACTTGATGCCCTGGCCGGCGAAGTCGTGCGGGACAAATTCAATCTGAAGGAACTCATGCGCACGATTATGTGCTCGCATCTCTACCAGCTCAGCACGATACCCAACGAATTCAACCACGCCGATACGCGCAATTTCTCTCGCGCCTACCGCCGCCGGCTTCCCGCGGAAGTCATCACCGATGCCCTTGCCGACGTCACCGGAGTATCCGATCCCTACGATGGCATGCCACCCGGCAGCCGGGCCATGCAGGCCTGGACCTACAAGATCGGCTCGCAAACGATGGATGCATTTGGCCGTCCCAACTCGAGCACGGATTGCCCGTGCGAACGCGACGTGCGCCCCAGTATCGTCCAGTCGCTGCACCTCATGAACTCCCGCAAGCTGCAGGCCAAGCTGGCCAGCCCCGAAAAGACGGCCCGCATCCAGAAGCTGGTCGGCAGCACGCTTTCGCCGGAAGAAATCGTCAAGGAACTCTATCTCGCCAGCTTTAGCCGCTATCCCACGGACGAGGAGCTCCAGACAGCCACCGGCGCCTTCACAGCTCAGGGGGTTACCCGCCGGTCCGCCACGGAGGACGTTCTTTGGGCCCTAATGAATTCGGCGGAGTTCGTATTTAATCACTGAGACCATGAGCATCCATCGCAACTGTGCGGGCATGACCCGTCGCGATTTCATCCAGTTCGGCCTGCACGGCGCGCTGGGGCTCGGGCTGTGCGATCTGCTTCGAGTGCGCGCCTTGGCCAGCCCAGCGCTCGCCCCAAAAAAGAACGTCAATTGCATTATGATCTGGCTGGATGGCGGGCCGTCTCATTACGAGACGTTCGACCCCAAGCCAGATGCTCCCGAGGAAATCCGCGGCGCGTTCAAGGCGATCCCTACGGTGGTCCCAGGAGTGCAATTCAGCGAAGCAGTTCCAGAACTGGCCAAGACTTTCGATAAATTCACGGTCATCCGGTCGATCTGCCACAAAGATCCGAATCACGGCGGCGGGAACCACTATATGATGACCGGTGCGCCCACTCCGGTCCCTGTGGGCTGCGGCGCGTTTGTTACTTTTCATCCGTCGTTTGGTTCCATGGTCTCGTACGATCGTGGCGTGCGCGACGGCTTGCCTGCCTACATGGCCATGCCAAGTAACACCCGCTCGGGTGGTCCGAATTTTCTGGGCGGCCAGCACGCGGCTTTCGTTATCAGTGGCGATCCCAATTCGAAAAACTTCCAGGTTCGTGACGTCGTACTTCCCACGGAAATCTCGGAAGGCCGCGCTCAATCCCGCCGCGACTTGCGCGCTGCACTGGACAAGATGCAGCGATTTAACGATCAGCTCGTCGATGATCCCGCGGTCGTTTTCGATCAATACTATCACCAGGGATTTGACCTCGTTTCTTCAGCGAAAGCGCAGGCGGCATTTGATATCACCCGCGAGGATGACAAAGTACGCGAACGCTATGGGCGCAACGATTTTGGGCAGCGCATGCTCATGGCGCGCCGGCTCGTCGAAGTAGGCGTCTCGTGGGTCACCATTAATTTCGGCGGCTGGGACGATCACACGAAAATTTTCGAGACCTACAAAGGCGAGAAGATGAAGAAGTTCGACCAGGGCCTCTCGGCGCTGCTCAATGATCTCCACGCGAGCGGACTCCTCGCCAACACCATGGTCATCGCCCTCGGCGAATTCGGACGCACCCCCAAAGTGAACAAAGATGCCGGACGCGATCACTGGCCACACGCCATGTCTGTCCTGATGGCAGGCGCGGGCATTCCTGGCGGCCAAATCGTCGGCGCTACGGATAGCAAAGGCTACCACGCCTCGGAAAATGTCTATCGTCCCGAAGATTTCGCGGCCTCTCTCTATACCAAGATGGGAGTCGATCCGAACCAGCTCTTGCATACCAATACGGGCCGTCCCGTGGCGCTGGTCAACGACGGCAGGTTGATCAAGGAGCTGTTCGTTTGAGTGAAATAAACGGGGAGCGCACGCGCCCTCCGAGGAGGAGGAGGGGAATAGGGTGGTGGGTAGATGGGCGAGGCGAGCTGTTTCCGGCGCCCGCGCCAGAAACCCGAACGTCCACAATACTTGAATGCGTTTGGGCAAAAACCGTTCTTACCTTTCTCATAATCACATTACTTGTTTCGCACGATTTCGCTGCTGAACAAAAATTCGAACACCTTTTTCCCCCATCAGGTCAGCAAGGCACTACTGTCGCTGTTTCCGCGACCGGCAAATTCAGCACCTGGCCGCCTCAAGTCTGGGTCGATGCGTCAGGAATCACTTTCAAAGCCGGTGAAAAAGCCCCGAAATTTGAAGTAACGATAGCAAACGACGCTCCCGTCGGACCGCATCTCGTGCGCTTTTATAACGATCACGAGTCCACCTTTCCTTTCTTTTTTCTCGTTTCGCGTGAACAAGAAACGCTGGAAGTGGAACCTAACGACGATTTCAAATCTCCGCAAAAGATTGCGGCCCTTCCCGCACTCATCAATGGCCGCCTCGAGAAATCCGGGGATGTTGATTCCTACGCCGTTACTCTCAAACAAGGCGAAACTCTTGTCGCCTGGGTCGAAGCTTATGTGCTTGCCGCCACCTTTGATCCCCTCCTGCGCGTAGTCGATGAAAACGGCCTCCAGCTCGCATTCAATCATGACGGACGCACGCTCGATCCGTTCCTCGCATGGCCGGCGCCGCACGACGGAACATTCGTCGTCCAACTTATGGGATTTACCTACCCGCCAAATGCGGAGGAGCGTCTGGCCGGTGGTGAAGACTGTATCTATCGCCTGCATCTGACGAATGGCCCGTTTGTCCAATCCACGCGCCCTCTCTGCGTCCCACGCGAACGCAAAACCGCCGTCCGGCTGGCCGGCTGGAATCTCCGCGACGAATACGCGGAAATCGACACCACTCATCTCGCGCCGAATGCCCGCTCCGTAGAACTGAATCTGCCGGGCATCTTGAGTGATGTTCCCGTGATGACAAGTAACACATCGGAGATACTCGAAATCGAGCCCAATGACACTATCGCCTTAGCGCAGCCCATCGATCTTCCCGCCGCAATTACGGGTTTGATTTCGCCGGCGGGCGACGAAGATCACTTCGCCTTTTTTGCCGAAAAACAGCACGCATACGAGCTCGCGCTCTCCGCCGCGGAATACGCGTCCCCTTTGGATGCCTGGCTCGAAATCAATGCCAAAGATGGCAAATCACTCGCTCGAAATGAAGACGCCGCCGGCGGGCGAATTCGGCGATTGAATTGGACCGCACCCAGCGACGGTTTCTATTTCGCGGGTGTGGGCGATATCACCCACCACGGCGGGCGGAATTTCATCTACCACCTCACGTTACAGGAATCGAAGCCCGAGATCAGCGCTACCGTAGCTGACCCATCTTTCGTTTTAAAGGCCGGCAAAACCGAAGAAGTGAAAGTAACGCTCAAACGCTCCGGCGGATTCAAGTCCAAGCTGCATCTCTCGGCTGAAAACCTGCCTGCAGGAGTGACTGCGGAGCCAATGGAGATCGGAGAAAAAGGCAACGACACCACGATCAAACTCACCGCCGCGGCCGACGTCAAGGCGGCCAATCAACCGATCCAATTCCTGCTGCGGGAAGCCGATGGAAACCACGAATACCCGGTTCGCTACGTCTTCACCTCCGGCAGTGAAAGTAAAGACGTCCTGCAAGGCTACAGCACCCTGGTCATCGACTCCACAGACCAGCTTTGGCTGACCGTCATTGCCGAACCGCCAAAGGCACCCGAGCCCCCTGAAACGGCTCCGCCAAAATAGCGCACGGGACGCCCGATGCGCCTCCGTATTTTCGCGGCAAATCGCCCGTTCAATAAAATACACACTTTCCCTGAGTCCCCTCGTGCCAAACGTGCTTAGCATGCCGGAAAAGCCAAGCAGCGCTCCGCGCCGCCGCAAACCTTTCGGAGATCCCATATGAGCAACAAGATAAAGATTCTGACGATTGATGATGATCAGGCGATTACCTCGATTTTTAAGCGGATCCTCATGCGTTCGGGTGAGTATGACGTCAAAGAGGAAAACTTTTCCCATCGGGCGTACCTGACGGCCTTGGAGTACCGGCCAGACGTGGTCCTGCTGGATTGGCAGATGCCGATCATGAATGGAGCGGAGGTCGCCGCGCAATTGATCGAAGACCCTGACCTGTGCAATGCCCCGATTATTTTCGTCACGGGCTTCGGCCAGCGTGCGGCGAAATTTGGCCGCCCTTGCCTGGAAAAGCCCGTTACGCCCGCTGCGTTAATCGCATGCATCGAGAGCGTGATGAAAGTTCCTCCTTCGGAAACGGAACCCGCCAACGCGCTCTGCGCATAAAGCGACCTCGCAAAATACTCACGGCGCTGGCCGCCGGTTCCTCACCAGATCCACAACCCACCAGGGCGTATACAGGATCAAAAAGAAAAGGATGGCAAGACCCTCGAGTTGCAAGACGTAGAGCCGGGGTTCATCCGAGAGGAAATCGAGCAAGGTGTGCGTTGAGGGCTTTTTGCTGAGAAACCCGTAATTGGCATCGAAGGCGTGATTGGCAAGCAGTGCCGCGGCCAGGTAAAGCTGGCACCAGAGAAATACACGGATCAACGAACGCGGCTTGGGGCGGCAGCCCTCGGCGAGGATGAGGTAGAGCACGCCGATGACGATCCCTGAATGCGAGCCGAAGAATCCGGCTAATCGCCAAAGGGGCAAGTCCGAGCCCACCGCAGGAGTAAAGAGCGCCTGGATGGTTCCGGCCAAACCCCAGAAGTAGGCGAGTTCAAAGGCCCGCTGCGATCGGAAGAGAAGAGCCGCCACTGTGACAAAAAGTGCCCAATCGCAAAGCTGCAACGGGAGCGCATGTTGGAAGGTAAAAGTCCCGTCGAAGATCTTGGCGATGTGGTCGAAGATTTCTACGGCGATCAAGGCGAACGCTAAGATCCGCCGCACCGCCCATTCATACGCCGGGTGACGCCATCGCTTTCCACCCCACGCCAGGGCGAGAGGCAGGGTGAACGTGAGGATGATGAAGAATAGCTGGATGAAAGGCATCGGGCGATCAAGTCCCGAGAGCATCGGAGCAGAGCTTGCGCATTTGAAGCAAGGCGCACCATGGGGCCGCCGGCAAAATTCTCACCTCAATTCCACTCTGCCAATTCCCGACTCGCCTTGATAGAACCTCCTCATTTCTCCCTCTCCACTTGCATCGGGTGCAATTTCTCCCGCATTCTCCGATGCCCGGATGCCCTCCCCGCTGCTTCAACTCACCGACATCACCAAATCCTTCCTCGCGGTTCGCGCGCTAAAGGGAGTTTCGTTTGCGCTGAATGCGGGTGAAGTACACGCGCTGCTCGGTGAAAATGGGGCGGGAAAATCGACGCTTATCAAAGTCATCACTGGCGCTCATGCCCCGGACGGCGGCACGATCGACGTGGACGCGCAGCGTGTGGAACATCTCACCCCCACAGGTGCGCACCGACTCGGCATCGCGTGCATTTATCAGCAGCCCGCGCTTTTTTCTGAACTTTCGGTGGCGGAGAACATTGCGCTGGCTCTGGAACCACCGCGCCCGTTTCGGCGAGTCCGCTGGAAAGAACGACGCGAGCGCGCACGGGAACTTTTACGGCGAGTAGGAGCCGAAATCGAGCCGGATACCGAAGTCCGCCGGCTCTCGATGCCAGAACAGCAAATGGTGGAGATCGCCAAGGCGATCGGTGCGGGTGCGCGCATTCTGATTATGGATGAGCCGACCGCGTCGCTGACGCAAAAGGAAGTGCAGTTGCTTCTCGGCACCGTGAGGGACCTCCGAGAGCACGGCACGGGAGTTATCTATATTTCCCATCGACTCGAGGAGATTTTTGAAATCGCCGATCGTGTGACGGTGCTGCGCGATGGGAATAGCGTGGGCACTTTGACGGTGAAAGAGACCGATGAAGCCGCTCTCATCAAACTGATGGTGGGACGCGAGGTGTCGTCGATTTATCCACCGCCGGAGAGCGCGCCGGGCGAGGTCGTCCTTTCCTTGCGAGAGGTGAGTTGCGGGGACTCGGGAGTGCGGAATATAACATTCGACGTGCGCGCGGGAGAAATCTTCGGGCTTTCCGGGCTGGTCGGCGCCGGGCGCACGGAACTGGCGCACATTTTGTTTGGAATCACCCCAGCCACCGGAGGAAAGATCACTATTCACGGACAGCCCGTCTCCGTTTCGTCGCCGCGTGATGCGGTGGAACGCGGCATCGCTTACGTGCCGGAAGACCGGCGCAGGCATGGCGTGATCCTTCCGATGTCTATTGCAACCAACACGAGCATGGCCGCGCATCGGCAGCTTTTTCCACGCGGCTGGCTTTCTTTTTCCCTGGAACATGATTTTGCTGGGAAATATTTCCGTGACCTGGCGATCAAAGCGCCAAGCGTGGAGACACCCGTGGGCGCGCTTTCCGGGGGCAATCAGCAAAAGGTCGCGCTCTCGCGCTGGCTCGCGGCGAATCCGAAAGTGCTGATTCTCGACGAACCGACGCAAGGTGTGGACGTCGGCGCAAAATCGGAAATCCACCGGATCATTCGCCAACTCGCGAAACAAGGTTTGGCCGTGATCATGATTTCTTCCGACCTGCCGGAAATCCTCGGCATGAGCGACCGCATCGGCGTGATGCGCGGCGGCACGCTCACCACCATTCTCGATGGCAAAACAGCCACCTCTCAGAGCGTGATGGCAGCGGCATTGGGACAATCGGATTCGCTGGCGGCATGAATGAAGCAGAAATGAAACGCGTGAACGTCTCCGCCACTTTTCCACACTGATTTAATGATTCGTTATATCCGCGAAATCTCTGTGGCGGCCGCGCTGGCGATCCTGCTCGTCGTACTCGCAGTCGCGGCTCCCGGATTTTTTAAGCCGGCGCAATTATTTGCCATCGGCACGGCTGCCGTCCCCGTTCTGCTGGCCGCGTGCGGGGTCGCGCTGATCATTATTGCGCGGCAGATCGATATTTCCATCGGCTCGCAATTTGGCTGGTGCAGTGTGATCGCGGCGCTGGCCGCGCAGCAGGGCTGGCCAATGCCGTTCGTCGCACTGGCAGCCGTGGGAACGGGCGCAGCGATGGGCGCGATTAATGGCGGGCTGGTGGCGGGCCTGGGATTGCCTTCCATCGTGGTCACGCTGGCAACGATGGTTACTTGGCGGGAAGCCCTTCGCTGGTGGCGCGAGGGCGCATTCATTCACGATTTGCCCCCGGCTTTCCAGTGGTTCGGCTTCGGGCAAACCACCGGACAGATCACGCTCATCGCCATCGCGTTACTTGTTTTTCTGCTTCTGGTCATCGCCTTGAAACATCTGGCCGCGGGGCGCTTCGTCTATGCGGTGGGATCCGATGCCGAAGCCGCGCGCCTCGCCGGCATCAATCCGCGAATCGTTACTTTCCTGCTATTTATGGCGATGGGCGGGCTCACGGGGTTGGGAGCACTCTTCGGCGCGGTCCGTTTTGCCGATGTCGATCCCAAGACTGGCCAGGGACTCGAATTGCAGGCCATCGCCGCCGCGGTGGTCGGCGGTGTGGCCATCTCCGGAGGACGCGGCACGCTGTGGGGGGTGCTGGCGGGCGTGTTGCTGCTCGCCTGCATCGCGCCGGCGCTCGTGTTTCTCCACGTCCAGCCCCAATGGGAGCGGGCCATCCAGGGCGCCATCATCCTGCTCGCGGTCGCCGCGGAACGCTGGAAATGAACCGATGAGCGCTCCCTTCAGCAACAGCGGAAATCAAGTAACAAGCCCGTCATCGGGTGTGCGGATTCCGGCGTTTCTCCGGCGATTTTCGACCATCCTCATCGCGGCGATCGTGGTGGAGATCATCGTCTTTTCCGGCACCGCCAGGCATTTCGCCACGAGCACCAATTTTCTCGAGATTGTCAGGCTCAATACCGAGGTGGGTCTGCTCGCGCTCGTCATGACGCCGGTGATCCTCACGGGCGGAATCGATCTCTCGGTGGGCTCTCTGCTTGGCCTTTGCGCGATCTTATTCGGAAAACTCTGGCGGGATGCTCATCTTTCCCCTGCTCTCGCCGGCGGATGTACACTTATTCTCGGCGCAGCCGCCGGCGGACTCAATGCGCTCCTCATTACGCGGCTGCGATTGCCTCCGCTCATCGTCACACTGGGCTCGTTTTCCCTCTTTCGCGGACTCGCTGAAGCGATCACGCGCGGCGTCGATAACTTTACCGGTTTCCCGGAATCATTTCTTTTTTGGGGACAAGGTTACTTTTTCGGAACGATCCCGGCGCAGTTGCCGGTTTTTGTGATGGTAGCTAGCGGGGTCTGGCTGCTCGTCCATCGCACAGTCTATGGCCGGGCGTTTCGCGCCATTGGATTTTCCCCCGAGGGCGTGCTCTTCGCCGGCATTCCAGTCAATCGACGCCTGGCGCTCGCCTACGTGCTCTCGGGCACCGTAAGTGCACTGGCCGCGCTGGTGTACGTCGCCCATGTCGGACAGGCCAAAGCGGACGCCGGCTCGGGGTATGAGCTTCTCGCCATCACGGCGGTGGTGCTGGGTGGCACCTCCATTTTCGGCGGTGTCGGCACGGTCCAAGGCACGTTGCTCGGCCTGGCCATCCTGGCTATTCTGCACAATGGCCTCATCCTGTCTGATCTTCCGGCCGAACTGGCGGGAATTCTCACCGGCGGCCTTTTGCTGGCGGTGCTCATCGGCGAAGCCGTGCTGAAAAAGCTTTCCGTTCACCGCCATGATGGCTTCAAAGCTACCGTAAATCCCCTGAATCCTCCCGCATGAAAGCTCTTCCGCTCTTTTCTCTTCTACTCGCCGCGCTCGTCGCCACTTCTTGCAAAGTGAAGACTTCCGAAGTCACTTCAAACGGCGGCGCCAACAAAGATCTCACCATCGCGCTGATGCCCAAAAGCAAAGGCAACGCTTATTTCATCGCCTGCAAAACAGGAGCGGAGGAAGCGGCCAAGGAACTCGGGGTAAAGATGCTATGGGATGGGCCGACCGAGCCCGATCCGGCCAAGCAAAATGAGGTGGTCGAAAACTGGATCACCCGCGAAGTCGATGTCATCGCTCCGGCAGTCGAAAATCGCGAAGGCATTTCCACGGCGCTGCGCAAAGCGCGGCAGAAAAAGATCAAGGTGGTTACTTGGGATTCGGATGCCGAGCCGGATGCGCGCGATTTTCTGGTGAATCAAGCAACACCCGAAGGCATCGGCACCACGCTGATGGATGAAGCCGCCAAGGCGCTGGGTGGCAAGGGCGAGTACGCCATCATCACCGCTTCGCTTACGGCGGCGAATATGAATGAATGGCAGAAAAATATCGCCGCGCAAAATGCTGCGAAATACCCCGACATCAAAATGGTTGCGCTGCGGCCTTGCGACGATTTGAAGGACAAAGCCTTTTCCGAAGCTACGGCTATTTTGAATGCAAATCCGAACGTAAAGCTCATCATGGCGATCTGCTCACCGGCCGTCCCTGGCGCGGCGGAAGCGGTGAAACAAAGCGGACGCACAGATGTCAAAGTGATCGGGTTGGGTTTGCCGAATGAAAACAAGCGTTACGTGCACGAAGGCGTCACGCTTTCAGTGGTCCTTTGGAACACGGCCGATCTTGGCTATACCACGGTGCAGGCCGCGGTTGCATTGGCCAAAGGAGAATTGAAGCCTGGTGATACAAAATTCAAAGCAGGGCGCGTTGGTGAACTGGAAATTCAGGGAGATAACATCATTCTTGGAAAACCGTTCGTCTTCACCAAAGACAACATCGACCAGTTTAATTTTTAGCTCCTGGGAGCGCTGGCATCCCTGCCGGCGCGAAGATCGATCGTTGCTCGCTTCGTTACTTGATTTCTCCATCAAAAGCCTTCACCACTCTTCCGTCGCTTCCACGTTTTCTGAAGGCTGGCAATCGGCTCTTTGAAGCAATCACAAAAGCTAAACAGCCGTGTATCTCGTCGCGGAGCGACGGCTGAAGAGATTGGCTTTCTCTCGCAGAAACAAAATCGCGCCGAAGTTCCACCAATTCGACCGTTCAAGCGTCCCTCCGCGACGCCGCGCTGTCTGCGAGCCCAAACCGTGGGTTGAAACCCACGGCTACTTTCAGAGGTCGCTCCGCGACCAAATTTAGCTATCCCACGTCCACCACACCGAACATCTCCTCCGCCGCCACATCTTCTCCGTGGTGATGCTGAAACTGAAGGTCATACAGGCGCCGATAGTAACCGCTTTTATCCAAAAGCTCGCGGTGTGTACCGATCTCTTTGATCTCACCGTCTTGCATCACCACAATTTGATTTGCCTTAAGAATCGTGGACAGGCGATGAGCAATAGCGATAACCGTCCTTCCTGAGGAGAGGGTTTCGAGCGCCGCTTGAATCTGCTTTTCGCTTTCGGAATCCAAGGCACTCGTCGCTTCATCAAGCAACAAGATAGGGGCGTTTTTCAAAAGAGCTCGCGCGATAGAGACGCGCTGTTGCTGGCCGCCGGAAAGCAGACACCCTTTATCGCCAATGACGGTCTCGTACCCATGAGGCTGTTGCAAAATAAACTCGTGAGCGAACGCCAGCTTGGCTGCCGCTTCGACTTCTTGTTGGGTTGCTTCGAGTCGGCCATAGCGAATATTGTTGGCGATTGTATCATGAAACAAAAAGGTGTCCTGAGATACAGTGGCAATATTCTCTCGCAACGAAGCCTGCGTGACGGCCCGAATGTCCTGACCATCAATGAGAACGGCGCCTATTTTCACTTCATATAATCTCTGAAGCAAGGCGAGGAGCGTGCTTTTCCCTGCGCCGCTCACACCCACCAGCGCGCAGGTCGTTCCCGCTGGGATTGCGAGTTGCACATCGTGCACCGCGCGTTTGTCATTTCCATATTCAAAAGTAACACCTTCAAAACGGATTTCACCTTTCGCGCGCGGCATCACCGTTGCATCCGGCGCATCTTCGATAGCCGGCTTGCGATCAAGCAATTCGAAGATCTTCGTGGTCGAGGCCAGACACTTTTGCATCGTCAACTGAATCCGGCTGAGATCTTTAAAGGATGGATAAAGCACTACCAAGCCACCGACCAGCGCGAGAAACGTGTCGAATTTCAGATCGTGATAGCGCGCCCAAATCAGCGCCGCGGCAATGCCCAGTGACGCAATGGTTTCCACAGCGGGCCCGGTCAGTTCCAACGCCTTTCGCCAGCGCATAATGAATCGCATGATCTGCCGATTGGCTAGATTGAAGCGGCCCGATTCGTAATCTTCGCGCGCATGAGTTTTTACAACCCGAATCCCCGCAAACGCCTCGTGCATCACGACCATGAGCATGCCCGCCTCCTCCTCTTCACGCGCTCCCGCCTTGCGTACTTTGCGGCTCACGATGAGCACCGGGATGAGGCAGAGAGGAAAGATCACAAACGAAACCAGCGTAAATTTCCAATCGATGAGGAACAGTGTGCCCAAGCCAGAGACGATCGTAATCGGTTGCTTGACGATATCGCTAGAGATACTCGTGAGGGCCTGCTGTGCCATCCGGGTTTGGTTAAACACCGTCTGCACCAATTCACCGCCTTTGGATTTGTTAAAAAACTCCATCGACTGCCCCAACGTGTGGCGGAAGACCTGCTGGCGAATATCGTCGAGCACGCGCACACTGACCCAGAGCATGCAATAGGCATTGAGATAAGAGCAAAGGCCGCGCAACGCCATGAGCAGAGGAATGGTCGCGCAAATGAGCAACACGGTTCCGATATCGCTCGAGAGATGCATGTCGGCGAGCCACGGAAAAAATTTCACGAACCACACCACTTTATGCGCCCTATGTTCAGGAAAGACCGCCCCTGCGACATACTGAATATCGAAAACGAAAAGCGCCTGCACCGCGCCGAAGAGCGCCCCAAAGAGGATCCCCATCGCAAAGCGCATCCGGTACGGCTTCAAGTAGGAAAAAAGCCGCCGATACGGCTCGCGGCTGGCCCGCAGGAAATCGCGGAACGACATCTTGGCGATGTCTTTGCGGGAAACTTTCTTCAGGGAGTGGGCTGGCTGCATGGATGGCTTGGCCTCAAAGGATGGCGCACACTGGGAAAACCGCAATGAAAACGGGTGCGAGGCGTTGGCGGTCAGGCATCCACGCTGGCGGGGTCTTGCAGGACGGAATCGATGGCACGGGTGACCACTCCGGCAGAAAGCTCGTCCATCGGGGCGCCTTTCATCCGTGGATTGAACTCGGTGATCGGCCCGTCGGGCTGTGCCGACGAAAAGACGACGGCTAAGCGATGCCGCGGGCGCCAATGGAACGGATTGGTCGGGCCAAAAAGGACGATTTGCGGGGTCTGGAAAGCCGCTGCCAGATGAACTGCCGCGGTATCGCAGGACAAAACGAGCCGCGCTTTTTCGAGAATCGCGGCAAATGTCAAGAGATTACCCTTTCCGGCAAAATCCACTACCTTCGTCGGATCGCTGCCTTTCGTGGAATCCACTGCGGCAAAGATGGCGTCCAGGTGCTGCCTTTCCTGCGGATCGCTGCCTCCCGTGACGACACAAATCAGGCCGTGCTTTTCGCGAAGATCGTGAATCACCTGAGCCCAGCGCTCTGGCTGCCAATACTTCTCTAAACGCGCAGATCCCGGATGCATCACGGCAAATGGACCGGTTACGCCTGCGCTTTGCAGTAGTCGCTCCGCTTCGCGGCGAGCCGCATCGGGAATGGAAAGCTTCGGCGACAGCATATCGCCACCCTCAATTCCCAGCGGCCGCAGCAAATGCATATAGTGATCCACGGTGTGGGCATCACGCACCGGTGAATCGACAAACTCATGGTAAGCCTTGGCGCGAAGCTGGCGCTTTTGTGCCCACTCAAAAGTAACACGCCGCTTCGCCCGGGAGAGCCAGGCCGCCAGGGCGGAGCGGTCCGTGCCTGTGAAATCGAGCACAACATCGAAGCGCCCCGTGAGCACTTGCTGCCACGGAGTCCAGCCGCGGCCAGGGCCAAAAATGATGCCCGCGGAAATCTGCGGAATGGCGGAGAGAAGACCGCTCGAACTCTCATGCACTGCGAGGGTTATCCCCGCATCGGGCATCGCCCGGCGCAGAGCCTCCAAAGCGGGAGTCGTCAGGACCAGGTCTCCGATACGCTTTAATTGCAGAGCGAGGATCTTCACGCCGGCGAAATGGTGATGAATACAAGCATGCCGCAAATTTCAGCGGGCCTGATCCGAAGCCGAAACGGCGGTTTTGTCATTGGAACCATTCACAGAGGGAGAGAATGCCAGGTGAGGACGGCCCAGTGCGACGCGATAAGCCTCGAGCAGCCGAGCATGAAAATGTTTCCACGTGAAATGCTCCACCACACGCTGGCGACCGGCCACCCCCATCTGCGCGCACAAGTCACGGTCGTGATAAAGCTTCTCTATCGCTCCGGCCAAGGCATCGGGATCGTCCGGGGGAACGATCATTCCGTTAACTCCATCGATCACCACATCGCCCGATTCGCGCGTGGTGATCTGCGGAAGACCACAAGCCGCGGCTTCGTACGTAGCTTTGGCGCTCCCCTCGCAGCTCGATGGGAAAACATGCACCGCCGCGGATTGATAGATTTCCTCCACGCGCGAAACAAAGCCCGGCACTTTCACGCTGGCATTGGCATGCTCACGCAAGGCCGGTCGAATTTCGTCATGAATCGCACCCGCCAGCACAAGCTCGGCATCAGGAAGATTTAACCGATTCCAGGCTTCGAGAAGATGATGCACCCCTTTGCGTTGAATGAGCGCCCCGATGAAAACCGCACGAAAGATTTTGGGCGGTTTCGCCGCGGGCGTAAATCGCTCCACATCCACGCCGCGCTGGTGGCGAAAAAGTTTCTCTTTGGGAATTCCGGCAGCGAGAAAGGTCTCTTCGGCTTTTTCTGAAAGCACAAGTAACAAATCCGCCAGATTGTATTCCTCGAGCATCTGCTGGCGGGTGACGAGCCGCCGGTTTTTCCAGCCCTGCCAGCCGGTGGCAGCCGCACGCTCGCGTTCACTTTTTGTGAGGCGATCGGGCTTGGCCTTGCCTTTGTGCCGATGCCATGTGGGGATTTCAATCACGCTGGGAATCCCTTTTTCGCGAGCCACGCGGAGCGAGCGCACGCATTCTCCGGACCATCCATGAAAGAGATCGTAAGCACCGGCACGCAATTCCCGAGCCGCAGCGGCATCGAGCGCATGCTTTTTTGCGCCGTAATAATATTCGCTTTCGAGCCATGAAAGGAGGCGCACAGGATGCCACCGCAGGGTGCGAATGTAGCGGCCTGGCACCACCTGCTGCCGGCTGTCGAAAGCGAGTGCTTTTTCCAAACAACCGCCTTTATGAGCCGCCCGCAGCGATTCCAAAGCAACGGCATCCAAGCCGGACCCACCGATCCGGGCAGAGGTGGCATAGAGCAGATGTTTTGGAAGATCCAAGCGGCAGAGTTTAGGGAAGGCGCGACTGGAAACAAGCTGTCCGCACCGCCGATTTCTAAATTCGGATTCGCGATTTCTTCCCCGGCGAGCGATTAATCCGCGGCATGCCTGCCATCCTCGCAGCCGCGGTCTCCGGCCACGCGCCAAATCTCTGGATGGCACTTCCGTTTGCCCTTTTGCTCAGCTTGATCGCAATCGGTCCCCTCGCCTTTCACGCCTTTTGGGAGCGCTCGTATCCGTATTTCAGTGCCGGGCTCGGATCGATTTCCGCCGCATACTACCTTTTCATCCTGCACGACCCTACCGCAATCCGGCGTGTGACAGAGGAATACATCAGCTTTATGACGCTGATCGGCGGCTTATTCGTTATCTCCGGCGGCATTCACCTTACCGTCAAAGGAGAAGCGACTCCGCTCAGGAATTGCATTTTTCTTCTGGCCGGCGCGATTGCCGCGAATCTGATCGGCACTACCGGCGCGTCGATGCTCCTCATTCGTCCCTTCGTGAGGATGAACAAGTATCGTGTCACTGCGCATCACGTCGTTTTTTTTATTTTCATCGTAAGCAACGTGGGCGGCTGTCTCACACCGATCGGAGATCCACCACTCTTCCTCGGTTACTTAAAAGGTGTTCCCTTCTGGTGGGTGTTTTGCCGATGCTGGGAAGCGTGGCTTATCACCATCGGCGGCCTGCTCGCGGTTTTTTTCTACGTGGATCGCCGGAACTTTTTGCGAGCCCCGAGGGAAGTGCGGGAAGAGAAAACCGCGAGCGAAGAGTGGCGTTTCGACGGATTGCCCAATCTGGCATTTCTGGGGATTGCGCTGGGAGGCGTCTTTCTGCCTTTGTGGTGGCGGGAAGCAGTCATCGCCGTTGCGGCAGCGGCTTCCTGGGCTGCGACCCCGGCTCGAGTGCATGAAGCAAACCGATTCAACTTTGCGCCTGTTAGCGAAGTCGCCTGGCTTTTTGCCGGTCTTTTCGCGACAATGCTGCCGGCATTGCAGTGGTTGGAAATGAATGCGAGCACGCTCGGGCTTCGCGACCCACACCATTTTTACTGGGTCACGGGCGCCCTTTCCGGCTTTCTCGACAATGCCCCGACCTATCTGGCCTTTCTCGTCACCGCCTTCGGAGTGACCGGACTCGATCTCGATCAGCCCAGAGCGATGGCACAGTTTATCGCGAATCACGACCGGTACCTTTTGGCGATCTCCCTCAGCTCCGTCTTTTTCGGAGCGATGACCTACCTTGGCAATGGCCCCAATTTCATGGTGAAATCGATCGCGCGGGAAATGAAAGTCGAGACGCCCGGATTTGCAGGCTATATCGTACGGTACGCGCTGCCCATGCTCCTGCCTCTTCTCCTTCTCGTGAGCATTCTTTTCTTTTCACGCTGGCGGGTATTTTAGCTAGATAACCTTCGATGTTTACCGGCTTAATCGAAGAAACGGGCAGCGTACTCGCACTGGAACGTTCCGCGCGCGGGGGGCGTTTGATCTTGGATGCAAAGCTCGTGGGAGAAGGAGCCAGCCTTGGAGACAGTATCGCGGTGAACGGCTGCTGTCTCACCGTGGCGGAACGGAGCAACACAGGCGGCCTCTGCTTCGATCTGCTCGGGGAAACCCTGGACCGCACGAACCTGGGGAGCCTAGTTCCCGGAGCGAAGGTAAATCTCGAGCGGGCGCTTTTGGCCAATGCACGGCTTGGCGGACATTTCGTTCAGGGACACATCGACTGTGCGAGTGAAGTGCGGGAGATCCGGCAGGTGGGAGACGATCACCGCGTGGAAATCGCTTTGCCTCCGGAATTTGCTCATCTGGTGGCATTCAAAGGCTCCGTGGCCATTGATGGCATCAGCCTCACCGTCGCCGACGTAACGGCCTCTTCCTTTGCGATTTGGATCATTCCGCACACCTGGCGCGTGACCAATTTGAGCGAACGGAAGGCCGGTGAACGCGTAAACCTGGAGTTCGACATTCTGGCCAAATATCTTGAACGAATGATGGCCCTCCGCGCGCCGTGAGGCTCAGGCCAACCATGAGGTGGCCTCATGAAGTTCCTCGCCAGCGATTCTACTTTGGGAAATATTCGGCGCTCTTTGCCATGATTGGACCGCCTTTTGAAACCGGAGAGCTCCGGCACCCCTCACCCTCCACCGCATGACTTGGGATTACCTCATCGTGGG
>FTBG01000214.1_pt1 | contig 25297 bp, 20 predicted proteins | sample 1639311 | NCBI WGS metagenome assembly FTBG01 (sample SAMEA3914864, study PRJEB12502) | metagenome | biome: forest; material: soil | place: USA | collected 2012-03-12 | depth 0.3 m | reverse complement strand
GAATTCTATATAGGCAATCCGCTTCTCGGAGGGAAAGCGACGTCGAACTTGGTGTCCCGTGCCGCCGCCGCCGATCCGACGAAAACGCTGATCTGGTTGCAACAAAACGAAAATCAGTTTTCACCCTCACAAGCAAAGACGGCGTATCCAATTCTTGTCCGGCTGTGGCAAGTACAAAATTCTCAGGAACTTTCCTCCTGGATTTCTGCGCATCCCGATGATCCCAAGCACGATCCCTTTGTCGCGGCGCTCGTCCAGCTGCAGGAGGGCGCGGGAAAGCCACAGGAAGCGGAACGCTGGCTGGAGATGATCGGCGATCCAGGTCAGCGCCGCGAGGCCCAGAAGGCAGTCTCGAATCACCGCCGGATGGTCGAAAAATGAAGCCGCATCTTTAAACACTCGAAGCAAGTGAACGGTCGATTTCTATGCCATTTCTGCTGGATGTGTGCCGTGGCAGGTGCATTTGCAGCGGGACACTATATTCGAGGCTCAAGCGATGGGGGTCGAAGAGATGCGATAAATGGTTCAAGTAACGTTGCGGAAGCAAAAGATCGGGAGTTGGAGAAAAAACCGGATCCAAATCAATCTTCGGGCGCATTGCCCGCCGTGGAGGAAATCCGAAATCAAATCTCGCAGCTCTTTTCCAGGCACACTCAATTCGAGCGATGTGAACTGGCATTTGCGATCATCCCCCATATCACGGTGGATAACTGGCGATCGGTGTTGGAGGCGATAGAAGCGAAACAAAAGCCGGACGACTCAGACTCCGAAAATCGGCTCGCGATCCAGTTGCTGCTGGAGCGGATCGGAGCGGTCGCCGGAGCAGTCGCGGTTGAGGAGCAGCTTCACGGGAAGGCCATCAATAAAGACGTTCTCGGCGACGTAATGTATGGCTGGTCTGCCAAAGATCCAAAAGCTGCCATCGCGTGGTACGAATCCTTGCCTGCTAAGGAGCGGGATCAGGTGAATGTAAAATTAGTCGCAGGAGTCGCTGAAACAGACCCGGTGAAAGCTCTTGGCCTGACGATGCAGAACAGAAACTACCGGCCAACTGAGTCGCCGTATCGCGCCATCATTGATGCCGTGGTTCAACGTGGTGGACTTCGCTCTGGGGAGGGGTTGATCGAAACCTTGAACGGCCGTGCCGATTTTTCAATGCTGGCGAAGCAAAATATATTTGATGCGCTGGCCGGCAGAGTCATGGATTTGAATAATAAGGCGGGAACACCCACGGCAAACCTTGATTGGATGGGGGCTTATCTAGGCAATAATGTCATGGCCTACAACCCCGCCTGGAAAATGATTACCCAGGCTGCCGCTTCCGACCCGGCAAAGACTTTGGCTTGGCTGCAGCACAATGAAGATCAGTTCGATGCCACACAGGCAAAGGCCATGGGACCAACTTTGGGCGCGCTCTGGCAGCAGCAAGATCCGCAAGGTTTCGCGGATTGGATTAGTAACAACGCCGCCAATCCAAAGCATGATTCATTTGTGCTCGGTGTTGCGCGGCAGAAACTTAGGACAGCGAGTTTGGAAGAGGCGCAGGGCTGGATCGATCTGATCAGCGACCCGAAGGTACGAAAAAGGGAGGGCGACAATCTGGCGGAGATTCATGAATTCACCGAATCGATGAAAACGCAGCCGGCCCTCAGTCCGTAGGCTGATGATGCGGCGTGATCCCGATGTCCGTCTCCATGGAAAACGGCGGCGGCTCTAAACCGTCGCTCCGTGTGTGCTAAGAAATTAGCAGAAAACTCTTGCCTCTCTCCGTCGCATGATGCTAAGAACTTAGCATACGCATGAATGAACAGCATCTCTCCCGCCGGGAACGGCAGATTATGGACGTGATTTACGCTCGCGGCGAAGCCACCGTTTCCGAGGTTCAGGCCGCTCTGCCGGACGCTCCCGGCTATTCCGCCGTGCGCGCTCTGCTTCGCATCCTTGAGGAAAAGGGCATTGTGAAACATCGGGAGGATGGTCCGCGATACGTATATCTGGCCACGCAATCCGTCACCAAAGCCAAGCGTTCCGCATTGCGGCAGGTCGTGGATAAATTCTTCGAAGGATCGCTGGCCAATGCGGTCGCCGCGCTGGTCGATGCCTCGGACAGTAAACTTTCCGGAGAGGAACTGGAACGCATTGGCGCCATCATCAAAAAGGCCAAAAAGAAATGAACGCCCTTCTCCCCAGCGACCTTTCCGAGCTCTTTCCGCTCTTTGCAGATTTGATGCTGAAGAGTGTGATCATTATCGCACTGGCTAGTTTTGTGCTTTGCTTATGGCGCGGGGCTTCCGCGGCGCAGAGGCATTGGGTGTGGACATGTGCGTTTGGTGTTCTCCTCTTGCAGCCGCTGGCTCTGAGCATCGCGCCGCGCTGGCAGTGGACGCCGCCGGCGACGAGTGAATTGCCAGAGGTAAAGGTATCGGTGGAGATGGACTCTGCGCGTCCTGTCAAAGGCACCGCGGTCCCTGAGGATGCGAAAGTAACACCAGTTGCGCATTGGACCATTCCACCATGGAAATCACTAGTGATCGGCACGTGGCTGGCAGGTGCGGGCCTGCTCATCACGCGACGGGCTTTGGGCAGCTTGTGTCTCAGTATCTGGCGCCTGCGCAGCTTGCCAGTGGAATGCGAAGAAACCAAGACTTTGACAAGGAACGTTGCACGCGAATGCGGCGTGCGGCGCTCCTTCGCATTGCTTCGATCTCCGGCGTGCAAAGTGCCGCTTACGTGGGGCCATTTTCGCGCAGTCATCATGGTCCCCGCCGATTTTTCCGATTGGCCTCCAGAGCGTCAGGCGATTGCTTTGCGCCACGAATTGAGCCACATGCGCCGCCGCGATTGCCTTACTCGGCTCGTGGCTCAACTAGCCTGCGCGCTGTACTGGCCGAATCCATTTCTCTGGTTCGGTGTGCGCGCGCTGCATCTCGCGCAGGAGCGTGCTTGCGACGATCTGGTGCTCGCGGCGGGGATTTCCCGCGAAGACTATGCGACCGAGCTTTTCGAGGTCGCGCAACGCTTTCAGGGCCGCGTCTCTTCCTTGCTGTCCGCTGCCGCCATGGCGCAGCCCTCGACTTTGGAAACACGTATCGTGGCCATCATGGATGAAGCACGCAATCGGAGTCGGGCAGGTGCGGGAAGCAAATGGTTAGGCGTTACTTTATCGCTCATCGCGCTGGGCGCTGGAGCAGCGGCTCAGGCGCGGTCTTCCCATGTGGAGACGATCTCGACGCAACGAGACGTCTCATCTCCACCGGAAGGAGGGCGATCTTCGCAAGAAGAAGCGACTTTCTTAACGGCAGAGGCGCAGCCTTCGCGCGGTGAAGACGCGCCCAAAGCTGACACCCTTCTCATTGCGCAAACGGCATCCGTGCCGGAGCCATGCATTCGTCTGGAACTGGAGTTGATGGAGATCTCCCCCGCCTGGTCGAAAGGGCTTAAGCTGCCAACGACGCAGCGAGTGAAAGCGCCGAGCGAACATAACCAGCAGGCGGATGCTTTTTACAGATATACCGTGTTGAAAGAGGCAGACTTCAAATCTCTGAATTCCACTCTCACAAGCCACAAGGGCGTGGATGCAATCAGGCCCCCGGCGGCCCGGTTCAAACCTGGACAACCCGTAAAATTCGAAATCTTCCGAGAATTCCGCTATCCCACAAAATTCGAGATCATTCGCGATCCGATAAAATTGACGACTCCCGGCCAAAACGGATTGAGCAATCCGACCCAATGGGGGGATACGAAGACTGGCTGCATGCTTTCAGCGTCCGCGAAATTCGAAGCAGATGGCGCAATCCGGCTAAAGGTCACGCCGCGTGTCGTCGAATTCCTGGGCTTTTTCGACAATCGAACAGGGAAGTCCCGTCAAGGCACGCCTCCGTCGCCGAGAATCGCACCTGTCTTTAGCCGAAAGGAAATCACCATGACTCAGACCGTGCGGGACGGAGAAACGCTCGCAATTTCCGAGATGCCGGAAGCGATCGATACCCCCGTGCCACTCGCAGTGAAAACCGCCGCGACGGAAGCGCAATTTTCCCGGCTCATTGCGGGAATGAAACGCGCCTATCCAGATTGGCCCTATTGGATCTTCGTGACGGTTCATCTGGAAGAAGGGCGAGGGGAGGACAGCCAAAAAGGAAATACGGTGAAGCTTCGCCGCAAAATGGATGGGTCTTTAACCCCTGAGTGACGGTGGAATGCAATGAGTTCCAGAGGAGACAGTGCATATCCGAAAAAGAATATACTCGACAGGGAATATTCCCTGATGAATGAGTGATGCGTGCCCGCCGCCGCCAAAAGAACCGTCGATGCCTCTTCCGAGCTGATTGCCATCTATCAGTGTCTTTGCGATGAGACGCGGCTGCGCATTTTGAATCTGTTGGCGCACGTGGATCAACTCTGCGTCTGCCATTTTCAGGATTTGCTCGGTCGCAGCCAGGTGCAGATTTCCAAGCACCTCGCGTATCTGAAAAGCCGGGGCCTCGTGGAGGCGGCAAAGCATGCGAATTGGATGATCTACCGGCTGCCGGCGCGGCGTTCACCCGAGCTGGATTCGAACCTGCGCTGTCTGCAGGATTGCGTGCAGACGCATCCCGTTTTCAAAAAGGACCTGGCGCAGCTCGCCACGTTGCGGCCAAAGCTGGGGTGGCTCATCGAAACGGATTGCTGTGGCGGATCCGATGCCGGTCACAAACGGAAAAGCTCGCGAAAGACAGGGAACAGCGTGCGGAGGTTCGCGAAATGACTTTGAGTTTATCCAAACGCGCATTTGCCGAAGCGCTGGGAACCTTCGCCCTGGTTTTCGCGGGAACGGGAGCAATTGTCATCGATCAAGTAACAGGAGGCGCGATTACCCATCCCGGGGTGGCGCTCACCTTTGGACTGATCGTGCTGGCAATGATCTATACCGTGGGCGACGTGAGCGGCGCGCACCTCAATCCCGCGGTGACGACCGCATTCGCTGTTGGCGGACGTTTCGGCTGGCGGGAAGTGCCGGTCTATATCGCGGCTCAGGTGGCCGGCGCATTCGCGGCGAGCGGAGTTTTGCGGTTCCTGTTTCCAAGTAACGAGGCCCTTGGTTCGACCCTGCCGGCGGGTTCGGCCACTCAGAGCTTTGTGCTCGAAGTCATTCTCACGTTTTTCCTGATGTTCGTGATTTTGAGCGTCTCGACTGGAGCCAAGGAAAAAGGCATCACTGCGGGAATCGCCATCGGCTCGGTGATCGCGCTGGAAGCGATGTTTGCCGGGCCGATCTGTGGCGCTTCGATGAATCCGGCGCGCTCACTGGCACCGGCGGTGGTGAGTGGTCATCTCGAAGACCTTTGGATCTATCTCGCAGGGCCAGTCCTCGGAGCGCTCGCCGGAGTACCCGTGTGCTGCTTTCTGCGGGAGCCGGGCTGCTGCGGATCGGAAAATCCTTGTAACTAACCATACCTAAGACTGATGAAACTATCTGAACTGAAAAAGCACCTCCAGGCTGCTCCTGAACATGAAATGCGCTTTGTTTTGCCTGATGGTGACTTGATTCCACTGCACGCCCACATCACCGAGATTGGCCGTGTGGACAAGAATTTCATCGACTGCGGTGGGACTGCCCGCAGTGCGTCAAACTGCACGCTCCAAGTATGGGTCGCGGAGAATGACGAGGAGCATCGCTTCGCCCCGCGCAAACTTGGCAAGGTCATCGATATGGCCGCGACGCTTTTCCGCGGCGATGACCTTGACGTGGAGGTCGAATATGAAGACTGCTGCGGTATTTCTCAGTACCCGCTTTTGGAAGCGGATGCCGCCAATGGGGCTCTTACCTTTCAACTAGGCTCCAAGCACACCGATTGCCTCGCTAAGGAAGCCTGTGGATTGACGCCAGATACGCAAAATGGTGGCGGATGCTGCGGAGGCAAATGCTAACGCACATGGAAAAGCCACTCGTTCTCGTTCTCTGCACAGGCAATTCCTGTCGCAGCCATCTGGCGGAAGGGATCTTGCGCGCCGCCGCAGGTGATCTGCTGGAAGTCGCCAGCGCCGGTTCAAAACCGGCGGGCTATGTGCATCCGCTGGCGATCCAGGTCATGCAAGAGATCGGTACCGACATTTCCGGCCACCGCTCGAAGCACCTGGATGAATTTCTCAACCGAAACGTGGAAACTGTCATTACCGTTTGTGGAAACGCCGACCAGGCGTGCCCGATGTTTCCAGGACAGGTGAATCGGTATCATTGGGGGTTCGACGATCCTGCCCACGCGACTGGGACGGATGAAGAAAAACTGGCCGTCTTCCGCCGGGTGCGCGACGAGATTCGGCGAGTCTTTGGGGCTTATGCCGCGGGAAGGCTGGATGAAAGGAAACGGCGCATATCGGGAAACTAACTCATTAGTTGAGATCAGAGAAAGCTAGGCAATCGGCGAATGTAACCGATTGCCGTTCAGGCATTAATTGCGGCCGGCCATGGCGTAAGAAGTGCTACTTTGAAGAGGGCTTACCGCCCCACTCCCGAAACCCTTCTTTCCCGGATCTATGGCGTCTTTTCTCACCCAAATCCCCACATTCCGTCGTGGTCTGCGCTCAATCGGAAGAGCCTTGTGGTCCCTGCGCCGCGTTGCCCTGGCCGGAGCTGGCCTTTTTACTGCCATCGTTCTTTTGCACAATGCCGTGGCCAGCCATCGCTGGGCGGAATATCGCAAGGAAGCCGCGGCCCGCGGCTTGGCGCTGGATCTCCCCAAAGCACAGCCCCGCATTCCCGATAGTGAAAACTTCGCCGCTCCAGGGGGGCCTTTTGCCGGTCACCCTCCCGGTACGTGGCTGAATGATTTCAGCCATATGCCGGTGACGCTCCCGGACTACGCGGCGGGCGAGCGCATGACCACGGAAAAGGCCTATGCGAAAACCGCCATGGGGCATTATGACGCCCAGGAATTTCTCGCGCTCTGCGACCGCAGTTTCGGCAAGGAATGGCCGGCCATTCTGGAGGCCGAATTGCGGCCGAAAACGCAGCGCCCCCTGGTCTCGTCTCCTTTGAAACGGGAGCAGCAGCTTTTACCGCTCACTGCGAGAAAGGCCGCGCAAATCCATGGGATGCGCGCCATGGCATATCTGGATCTCGGGCAGCATGAGCAGGCGCTGAACGAAGTGAAAGGCGGTCTTCGCATTGTGCGCGCGTATTTCGCCGATCCCGATATCGATCTCGTTTCCTATATGATCGCAAACGCTATCCTCGCCCTGGATATTTCCCCGGTCTGGGAAGGGATGGTGGATCGCAAATGGACCGATACGGAGCTTCTCACACTGCGCGATGAACTTGCAGCCATCGAGCCCGCAAAGATTTGGCCGGAAATGATCGACAGCGAGCGCCGATGGGAAAATGCGGCGCTTGATGAATTGACTGCCGCTCCTCTCTCCGTGCGCTCCGACATGGTGGCACAAATTTTCGGAAAACCCGAGAATCGCTTTGGCAAAGCTTTCATGTCGATGAGCGGAATCCTTTGCACGACAGGACTGATCCGCGACAATCAACTAGCCAGCAATTCATGGTGGGACTCCGGAACGGAGATGATCACGCCGGATGGACGCTGGCATCCCGGCGCGACCTCTTTTGACTATTCGCTGAGCCATCTAAGTGCCGTGGATCGAATCCGGTACCGCTTTGCCTACATAGCTGCACCGAGCTTGGCGCGAGCGGCTTGCCGTGCGGCCGTCGTCGAGGCTTGCCTGAATCATGCCTCACTGGCCGTGGCCATCGAACGCTATCGCCGTCAGCACCAGGACCTCCCTGAAAATATCAGCGTACTCGTGCCAGAGTTTATCGCTGCGGTTCCGCTCGATCCGATGGGTCATCCGGTGAAATATAGCCGGGAGTCCGCGGATGCTTTTCGCCTGGATAGCATGGGAGATCACGGCTTTCCCAATGAATGCAAGGTAAGTGACGTGTGGTCGGGCCATCCCGAAGACCAAAAACGCAATCTGGTCGTGTGGCACGGACTCGCCCCGGAAAGTAACGACACCGTCAAAACTGCCGCCCGATAATCCTATGGATCCGTTTGCCTCCCGTATCCCTACGTTTGTGCGCGCCCTGCATGGCCTGCGCGCTTTTGCTTCCTTTTGCCTGCGATTGCTCCGCCGCGTCTTGCGGCCGCTTCGCTGGATTGCCCTTGCAGGCATCGTCGCATTTATCGCTGCGTTTTTCCTATATAACTGGATTGCCGGTTCGCACTGGGAAAGCTATCGTAAGGATGCCGCGGCGCGCGGAATCGCGCTGGATTTATCCCGGCCGCACGCGGCTCCGATTCCTGACACAGAGAACTTTACCGCGCCGGGAAGTCCCTTTGCCCCTCCGAATCCGGCCAGCCCAAAGGATTCTCTGGATTTCGCAGGATTGCCCATGCACTGGCCGAATTTCTTGAAGGGAACGCGTATGACAACAGCGCAGGCGTACGCCCAAGAGGCTGCGCCCTCACGGCGATTGCGCCAGGCGAGCAATCCCTCGCCGGCGCCCGATCTCAATGGACGCAAAGCGGCGGAAGATTTTCTCGCATTGTGCGAGAGTAGATTCGGCGCGCAGTGGCCCACAATCCTTGAAGCGGAAGCGCGGCAAAAGGCGCAGGTGCCTCCCGTCGATTCCGCATTACCAGAGCCGCGTTACTTTAGCGCTCTGATGGCGCGCAAAACTTTTCAGCTTCACGCAATGCGATCCATGGCGTTCTTCGATCTGGGCCGGGATGATGAGGCCTTTAATGAAGTGCAGGGATGTCTCAACCTCATACGGGGCATTCATTCCGTGGATCGTACCTCCCTTGTCGCCTATATGATCGGAACGGCGATCTCCCTTGGAAGCGCGGGCCCCATCTGGGAAGGATTGGTGGATCGGCACTGGAACGAAAGCCAGCTCGCCACGTTGGAAAGGGAGCTGGTTGAAATTCAACCCATGACGCGCTGGACCATGGCCATGGACGGCGAACGTCAATGGGGAAATGCCGTTTACGACGAGCTGGCTGCGGCGTCTTTCGCTAAAAGGGAGAAGGATTTTCAGGAGATTTTAGGAAACAAATCCGGCGGCGTAACGTGGATGATGGCGGTAGTTACTTGTTCCACGGGATTTCTTCGCGATAACCAATGCTTTGCCAATGCCGCCTGGGATAATGCCCGGCAATTGATCTCGGCGGATGGACAATGGCATCCGGAGATGGCGTCAGCGCCCGGTTCCTTTGCCGCGCCGCTGAGTCGCGAGCAAATGATCCGCCACGCGCTCGCCTACATTTCCGTGCCCTCGGTGCAGCGAGCCGCCTGCCGCGTGATGGTTACCGAAGCGTCCATTCGCCAGGCGCGGCTGGCGCTCGCTCTCGAACGCTATCGCCGCCGGCATCAGGATTTACCGGAAACTCTCGAGGCGCTGGTGCCCGAATTTATCGATGCTCTTCCGACAGACCCGATCAATAACGCGCCCATGCAATACGCGCGCGAATCAAGCGAATCCTTTAAGCTCCGGTGCCCCGACAAAGGCCCCTATGGAAATATGGAAATCGGCGACGTTGTTGACACCGTAAAGGTGGACGGCAAGAGCGATCTTATCTGGTACGGGCTCGCACCGGAAACCAATCAAGTGATCAAGACGGCGGCGCGTTGATTGGATGAGTTCGATCCCCGCGTTCGGTCGGTTTTGTCTGCGCACAGCTCGCCGGGTGTTGCGACTGCTCTGCTGGATTACTTTGCAGGTGGCGGTGGTTCTTATCGCCGCGTTTCTTTTATATAATAAGGTCGAGGGCTCAAAATGGGAAAGCTATCGCAAAGACGCCGCTGCTCGGGGCATATTGCTGGATTTGCCAAAAGATCACGCTGCTCCGATTCCTGATCGCGATAACTTTGCCGCCGCGGCAGGTCCCTTCGCTCCGAAAAGCGCGGCCAGCCAGCAAGATTGGCTACCGGATTTTCAGGGACTACCCCTGCACTTTCCCAGCCTGACCCACGGGACGCGGATGACTATTGCGCAAGCCTACGCGGAAGGTGCGACTCCGGCGAAGGCTAGCGATGCGGCACCTCGCCCGGAGCTGAACGAATCCAAAGCGGCGGAAGATTTTCTCGCGCTCTGCGATCAGAGATTCGGCGGACAATGGCCGGCGATTCTTGAAGTTGAAGCGCGTCCGAAATCACAAGTCACACCGGCCGCGACCATTCTCCCGCGGCCACGGTCATTCAGTCCGCTGATGGCGCGCAAAGTCGCGCAGGTCCACGAAATGCGAGCCATGGCATTTTTCGATCTTCACCGCGATGACGAAGCTTTCGATGAAGTAGAAGGTATTCTCAGAATCGTCAGGGGCGTCCAGGCCGCAGACCGCAAGAACCTCACGACGCACATGATTGCGACGGCGATTTTGGGTCTCGGCCTTACTCCGATCTGGGAGGGATTGGTGGACCGGCACTGGAGTGAAGGCCAGCTCGCTACCCTTGAAAAGGAACTGGCTGCGTTTCATCCCGTGGATCGCTGGACGGAAACAATGGATAGCGAGCGGCAATGGGAAAATGCCGTTTATGATCACCTCGTGACAGCGTCATTTGCAGAACGCGTGCGGAATTTTCAGGATATCTTCAAGGCAGAATTTTTGGTCGAACAATCGGCGGAGAAAACTCTGGGACCGGCGAGAATGTTCGCATTGATTACTTGTTCGACGGGAGTCATTCGCCATAACCAACTCTATTCCAATCAATCCTGGGATCTCGCGCGGCAATGGATTTCCGCCGATGGCCAATGGCACCCGGAACTCATCTCGACGTTTCTCGCTTTCGGAAACCTGAACCGCGCGGAAAGAACGGAGTATGCGATTGCTGCGCTCCTGGCAACTGCCGCCCAAAGGGCGCTTTGCCGCGTCATCGTCATTGAAGCGCAGGCCCGGCAGGCAAGACTAGGCATCGCGCTCGAGCGCTATCGACGGCAGCACGGGGATTTGCCGGAAAAGCTGGATGCTTTGGCACCCGAATTCATCGAAGCCATTCCCATAGACCCGATCAACAATGCGCCGATTCGATATACGCGCGAAACAAACGCATCCTTCACGCTCCGGTGTCCTGATCACGGGCCATACGGAGAAATGAAGATCGGCGATGTCTTTGATGGAGATAAGGTGAACGGCAAAACCGACATCGTCTGGCACGGGCTCGAGCCGGAGAGCAGACGCGAGTTCAATACAGCTGCGCCGTAAAGTAACTGAGCGGAATCCTGGCCACAACGCCTATTCCGCCGTTACCGTGACGGCGTGTTTCTCGGCTTTAGCCCCACGATAGAGCGTTACTTCATATTTTTCTCCGGGAACGGCGAAAATGCAGAAGCGGGTCGTGGTGGTCTCGAATTTCGGTTGATTGAGCACATTCACCGAAATGCACTCGCCCTTTTCGTCATAGATTGGTCCGGTGAGCGGGCCGTAGCCACCGGGAACAAGCTGCGCTTCGGTGTAGTCGGCGATTCCGTAGAGTTGGACCAGCTTTCCTTCGGGCTTGGCATTCAGGTGAATGGTCCATCCGGTATTGACGGTCTCGAACTTGGTTGGGGTCAAAGGAACAATCTGAGGCGCTTTATCAAGAATTGCTTTCGGAGGGGTAAATTGGTTGGGAAACCGGAATTCGCGAATGCATTCAAGTAACGCCTCCTTGTCCGGAATAACCTTGGTCGTGAGAGGCACACTCTCCTGCTTCGTTTGTGCAGTCCGAAGAGTATACGGAATGAAGTTGGGCCCACTGGAGACCTTCGATTTGCACGTTGTAGGCCTCAGGATTGGCCGCCGGCGCTGGCGCGGTCAGCTCGAAAATCCGCTTAGGAGTGAGGACCGCAGCGGTTTTGGTCTTTGCCGCAATCGCGATCGTGGCTACGGCACATAGAGGCAGGACGGTACGAAAGAGGGATTTCAGGTTCGGGAAGGGGTTGAGGTTGTTGCGAAGCGTTTACCATATTTTAGCAAATGCCGCCACGCTATTGAACGGACCGCTCTTATTCCTCGCCTGGGTAGATGCTTTCAAAGATTGGATGTTGAGAGTCGGGAGTTGAGAGTTGAGAGTTCTACTCCCACACGTTTTCGTAAACCCCACCCATGACCGCTTACGACCAAACCCGCTCCGCTCTCCAAGAATCGCCTCGCACCTGGCTCATCACGGGTGTCGCGGGATTCATCGGTTCGCATTTACTGGAAACACTTCTCGGGCTCGGGCAGCGGGTGATCGGTCTCGACAATTATTCCACCGGCTTCGCCCACAATCTCGAGGACGTCCGCGCCCAAGTCGGCGACGAGATGTGGACGAGATTTTCCTTCGTCGAAGGCAGTGTCGCCGATCTCGCTAAATGCCGCGAAGCGGTGCGCGGCGTTGATGCCATCCTGCATCACGCCGGGTTCATTTCCGTACCACTCTCGCTGGAGGACCCGCTCGGCTGCCACGAGACCAACGTCACCGGCACTCTGAATTTGCTCCTGGCCGCCCGCGGCGCCGGCGTGCACCGGTTTGTCTATGCCAGCTCCAGCGCAGTCTATGGCGACGATGACCGGCTTCCAAAAATCGAGCGCCAGATTGGCCGCCCGCTTTCTCCCTACGGTGCTTCCAAGCTCATGGACGAGCTCTACGCCGGCCTATTTGCGGATCACTTCGGCCTCACCTGCGTGGGTCTGCGTTACTTTAATGTCTTTGGCCCGCGGCAAAACCCACAAGGAGGTTACGCCGCCGTGATCCCGCAATGGATCGCCACGCTTCTGCGCGGTGAAACCTGCCGAGTTCACGGCGATGGTGAACAAACCCGCGACTTCTGCCACGTGGCCAACGTTGTCCAGGCCAACATCCTCGCGGCTGCGTCTGAAACCGTCCCCGCAGGTGGCGGCATTTACAACGTGGCCCTCGGCCAGCAAACCTCGCTGAACAAACTGCACGACCTCATCGCTGAAGAACTCGTTTCTCTGAAGCCCGGCTTTCACGCTCCCCCACCCCATCACGGCCCGGTACGTGCCGGGGACATCCTCCATTCCGGCGCGGATATCGCGCAAATTGCGCGCGATCTCCAGTTTGATCCTCAAGTAACCGTAAAGCACGGCCTCGCCGAAACCGTGGCATGGTACGCCAATGCATCTCGATAGCGCTTCACGCTATCCGCCGCAAATCATTGGAGGTTGGCCGTTGGCAGAAGGCACTTGAGAGTTTCCCCTGTCTCCTCACTTCGCCTTCAACGACAACAAAAACGCCTTCACATCCGCCAGCTCCTGATCATTTAAAATCAAGCCCATCGGCGGCATCGGCGAAACCTGACCAGTAAATCCTTCCGCCAGCTTCGCATTCGGCTCCAGAAGGCTTTCGAGGATATACGCCTCGTCCTTGCGACTGGCGATGCCGTCGAGCGCCGGCCCCACATTTCCTCCCTTCCCGCCTACCGAATGACAACCCACACACAGCGCCGTCTGGTGATGGAAGAAGATATCTTCTCCGCGTTTCGCGTCTGCGACGATATCGGCCTTTTTCTCCTCGGGCAGCAATTCCGTAAGCGCCACATCGTCGAACCACGCTTCACCGGTCGATTTGCCATATCCTCCAAAAAGACAGTTAACACTCAGCGACGTGCGATCACCTGTATCGAAGAGCGCCTCTACCTCGCGCCAGTTGCTTGTGCGGGAGACCGCTTCGGTGCGAATGTCGCTGCCGTGCACATTGAGCAGCGCCCCGAGCGCACCACGGACGTTTCTGGTTTTGATCCACGCCGAGAGCCGGTATTGCGTATGCGCTTTGACGGGGACATCGGCGAATAAACTAGTATCCGTCCCTTCGGTATCGGTGCTCTCCATATAGAGGCTGGCCTTTCCACCGTGCGCATCGGGAGCAGAGGCCATCTCGTGCTTCGCATTACCCGCATAATGCCGCACGCGCCAGCCTTGCGGCAGGTTGTCGGCGATTTGCTCGAAACCGGGATTGGGCAGCAGATTGGGACCGGCTTTGTAATCGATCACTCCATGTTTCCGTGCCAGCATCTTCGCGGCTTCGCTCAACCACTCATCCGAAAGAATGCTGCGGTCCGTGCGCAGTTTGGCGGCGACGGTTTTGATTTCCGAGGTCGCCGGAAATTCCGACAGCTTTACCAGCGCCGCCAAGCGCGTGGCGGCATCGGGATCGCTAATCAGGGGTGTGCTGAAATAAAGTCGCGCGGCGGCATCGTCTGTTCCCAAAGCGCGCACGGCATTGCGGCGCAATGCCGGATCACTGGCCAGTAACGCGCCGTGCAAGGTTTCCTGATCCAGCGCGCCCAAGCCGGAAAGCGTCCACAAGGCATGGATCGCGCCGGTGCCACTTCCGCGTTTTACCATCGTCTTCAAATCGCTCGCGGCATCTGCTTTCCGTCCTTCGACAAGTAACCGCTGCGCCGTGAGCCGCCAGAATTGATTATTGCTCTCCAGAGCCTTTACGACATCCGCGGTCTCCGCGCCCGCCAGGGATTTGATGGCGCCAGGCTGCCCGCCTTTGGGCATAAGGCGATAGATGCGTCCGCGCGTCGTGTCTCGATTGGGATTGATGTGCGCCCCGCCTTTGCCTGTCTCAGCGCGATAGCCGCCGCGATCAGGAGAAGGCGTCGGGTTGTGCTGGATGATGAAGTTGTACCAATCAGCGACCCAGACTGCGCCGTCCGGTCCGACTTCCGCCGCCACGGGAGACATCCATTCATCGCTGCTCGCGAGCAGGTTGAAGCCGTCGTTTGCTTTGTAGCCCGCCCCATCGGGTACCGTATCAAAGACCGAAATCAACTTGCAGGTCGGCTCGCAGACGAGCGCCTTTCCGCGGAAGCGCTCGGGCAGCGTCCCCGAATTCATAAACATATGTCCCGCCGCGGCTGTGTATCCACCGAAGACGTCTACCTGGCGAATATTCGCCGTATTGGGATGCACATAGTTATAGGTGTTGATCCGCTTGGCGGAATTGAGGCGCGGGCCGGCGGCGAAATCGGTGGCGGGAATACCGCAGAAAAAGCTCGGCGCATTGTTTGCGGTGGACCCAAAAATATCGCCAGCGTCATTCACGCCGTAGCCCCACGTATTATTTGTAAATTGGTAGAGAAACTCGATTTTTGAGCCATCCGGCCGGAATCGATAGATTCCCTGGAGAAAGTTATTCGCCGGCCCGCTTGTGCTCTTGAAGCCAGCGTAACCCACAGAGCCGTATAGCCAATTGTCAAAGCCATAGTGAAGATTGGACGGCCCCGCGTGCGTGTCGTTTTTTCCCCAGCAACCTTGGAAAATCACCTGGCGAATATCGGCTTTGTCGCCACCGGTCGATGATTTCAAAAAAAGAAAATCGGGTGCTTGCGAGACAATCACGCCGCCATTCGCAAATGTTAACGAAGTCGGGATATTCAGATGATCGGCAAAGATCGTGAACTTATCGGCCACGCCATCGCCATCGGTATCCTCACAGATTTTGATATCGTCGTTCCCCTCGCCTTCGGGACGGACCTCGTTGGGGTAGTCACGCGTCTCGGCGATCCAGAGCCGCCCGCGTTCATCCCACGCCATGGCGATCGGCTTAAAGATATTCGGCTCACTAGCGAAGAGCTTCAGTTCAAAATCCGCCGGCACCTGCGTGTACTTCATACTCTCCGCGGGAGTGAGCGGCTTTTGATAAGGAATCGGTTCGGGCCGCCGCTCGTAGTTTGCCACATCCCCCCGCTTTTCGTGTTCCAGCGGAGCACGTCCCGCGAGAAAAGCTTCCCACGCTTGTTTCGCCCCTGCTCCTACGGCCTCCAGGGCCAGCGCACGGATCGCCTGTGGATCGGCATTGGCGGGCACCGGTTTCACTCCGTGGCCTTCCGCAGCAAATGCATCCAGCGCCTTTTGCTGATCGGCAGTGCATTTCTCTTTCGGCACGGCCAGAAGGACCGCATCGAAATTGCGCAATGAAGCCGAAGACAAGGCATCCGCATCGGAGCGGTAATCAAAATAGATTGCCTCGGGAGCAAGCTGCTGCCCGGGCAGGAACGCGTACGTCGCCGGTTTCGTAACGGGTGTGGGCGTGGCTTCTCCAAAATAGAGGAGATGCAGTGGATGCGGCTGTTCGGCGGCGAGCGCCGGTACGGCCGAGAGGATTACTGGAATAAGCAGGCAGGAACGGCAGGTCATGGCAGGGAGGTCTGCTTAGAAATACCCCAAGTTTATCAATTCAATGCTGACGAGTTTTATGCTAAATCGGACATCATGCCAAAAAAAGGCATCCGTCAGGTTGACGCACTCGCCGCGCGCCAGGACTTTCTCCAGCGCATTTCGCCCGAGAGCCTCTTCTACGTTCTCTTCGACCACCTCACCGCGGTCTCCTTTTTTGCCAAAGATCACCAGTTTCGTATCATGTGCGCAAACCGCACCTTTTATGAGCGGTTCGGGTTCGCGAGTGAAAAGGAAATTGTTGGTCGCGACGATTTCTCGCTCTTCCTTCCACGCCTCGCGGAAGCCTTTCGCCGCGACGACGAAGAAATCATTCTCACCGGCAAACCAAAACTAGGCATCGTCGAGCTCTTCTTCGGGAGGCGTGGCATTCCCGATTGGTTTGTCACGAACAAACTACCGATCCTTGATCGGACGCAGCGCGTCATCGGCATCATGGGTACGACACAGAGCCACACGGGAAATCAACAGGTGCTGCAATCCTACTTGCAGATCGACCGCGCGGTTACTTGGATTCGCGAGCACTTCCGGGAACCGATCACCGTGCGGGAATTGGCGGCGCTGGCGCACCTTTCACCACGCCATCTCCACCGCAAATTTATGCAGGCTTTCGGCAGTAGCCCGCAGATGTTCATCATGAAACTGCGCGTCCAGGCCGCGTGCGAAATACTGGAAAGCGGCAATTCACCGATGAGTGAAGTGGCCGAGCAATCGGGCTTTTGTGATCAAAGCAAATTTACGCAGCATTTCCACCGGCACATGGGAACCACGCCGCTGGCGTACCGCCGGCAGGTGAGAGGCGAGAGAGTGTAAACCGTTGTTATATTAGATAGATAATTAACAGCAGGGTGTGCGGCGCTACGAAATCGCCACCAAAGAAATTCAACGCAGTGGCGCAAAGACGCCAGAGTGATGCAGAAGGAGAACGACCAAATTTCCAAAAACTGGAGGCTCACAAACATGATTCATCAAGGACGGTGCTGTAGTGCGGGTCTGTGACCCGCGTGGCGCAAGACGTCGAATGCGCGCCTATGAAACCCTCCCGCTCCTCGCAGCTCGCAGAGCCGCGCTCCAGCGGCGCAGCATGAAGATGCACTATCAAGTAAAGCAGCATTCACTGGCTGCGGGCCACACTTGATCGGAGATCTATCGAGGCCAGCCGAGAACTCAGCAAATACTCAGCACCTTGGTCACGATATCCGTGGGCCGAGGGAGCTGCTTGGCTTCCACCTTCGGGCTGTACATCGCCGGCGCATCGATGGTGCTGACGCGGAGGACGGGGGCGTCGAGATCGTCGAAGCAATGCTCCTGGATCATCGAAGCAATCTGGGCATCGACACCGCAGAACGGCTTGTTTTCCTCGATGAGCACAGCGCGATGCGTTTTGCGCACGGTGCGATAGATGGCTTCCTCATCCAGCGGACGGATGGAGCGGAGATCGAGCACTTCGGCGTCGATGTCGTGCTCCGCGGCGAGCAATTCGGCGGCCTTGAGCGCGGTGAGCACGGCGCGGCCATGCGCGATCAGGGAGATATGTTTGCCTTCCTTCTTCAGGTCGGCGACACCCAGCGGAATGGTATATTCCTCGGCAGGAACTTCGCCTTTTTCCCCGTAAAGTAACGTATTCTCCATGAACATGACCGGGTCGTTGTCACGGATGGCAGTCTTGAGGAGGCCCTTGGCGTCGTACGGCGTCGCCGGGCAGACGACTTTGAGGCCGGGATTGTTCGCCAGCCAGTTTTCCGGCGTGTGGCTGTGCGTCGCGCCGACATTCGTGCCGCCATTGGCGGGGCCGCGGATGACAATCGGGCAATTGATTAACCCGCCGCTCATATAACGGACGCACGCCGCGTTATTGACGATCTGATCGTAAGCCACCGTGCAAAAGCTCCAGAACATGAGCTCAATGACCGGCCTCATCCCGAGCATGCTCGCGCCGATGCCCATGCCGATGAATCCCGCCTCGCTGATGGGCGTATCGACCACGCGCTTGTCGCCCCACTTTTTCCAGAGACCTTCGGTTACTTTATAAGCGCCGTTGTATTCGGCGACTTCTTCACCCATGAGGACAACATTCGGGTCCCGCGCCAGCTCTTCATCCATGGCTTGGCGCAATGCTTCGCGGTATATAATCTCAGGCATCGAAGTGAAAAAAGCTAGTCGTTGAAGAAATGGCGTCCGGTGCGCCCGGCCTGGGTCTGGCGATCCACCTCGAAGTATACATCCTCGGTGATGGCGCTTTCAGACGGAATCGGGCTTTCCTCAGCGAAGCGCACGCAATCCTCTACTTCCGTGTGCGCCGCCGCTTCGATATCTTCGAAAAGCTCCTCTGTAATTACATTTTCCTGCAGGAGCTGCGCCTTGAAAATCTGGATGGGATCGTGATTCTTCTTGTAGCGTTCGATCTCCTCCTCCGACCGATAGAATTTCGCCCGCGAATCGGCAACGGAGTGACCGTAGTAACGATAGGTATCAATCTCGATGACCGTGGGACGCGATTGGCGATGCGCGCGATCAATCGCCACCTGCACCCCAGCGCGCACCGAGTAAATATCCTCGCCTTCAATCTGCGCCCAATCGACGGCGAAACCCTCGGCACGTTCCGCGAGGCAATTGCGGAAGGCGCTGGACCGCTCCAGGCTCGTGCCCATCGAGTATTGGTTATTCTCGATGACATAGATTACCGGCAGATCCCACAACGATGCTAGATTGAGGCTTTCGTAAAAGCAGCCCTGGTTCACCGCTCCGTCCCCCATAAAGCAAAGCGCCGCGCCGGTAAGTCCTTTATATTTCACCCCGTACGCGAGTCCGAGCCCGAGCGGCGTCTGGCCGCCGACAATTCCGTGACCGCCCCAATAGTTCTTGTCCGGCGCAAAAAAGTGCATCGAGCCGCCTTTGCCTTTCGAGCAACCCGTCGCGCGGCCGAATAGTTCCGCCATGCATTCATTCATGCTCATGCCAACGGCCAGCGCATGCCCATGATCACGATACGCGGTAATGACGTGGTCATTGGGGCCAAGTAACGAGCAGCAGCCCACCGCGATGCTTTCCTGCCCATTATAAAGATGCAGGAAGCCCCCCATATGCTTGCCGGCTTGGTAATGCTTCATCGCCGCCAACTCAAACTGGCGGATGCGCACCATATCGCGCAAAAACCGGATTTTATCTTCCGGTTTGAGCGTCTGATTGATTGGCGCTGAGGCAAAGTCGCGGGGCTTGACGGCAGTGTCCATATTCGGCGGCATTGTGAACAAGGGGAGACATTTAATGGATGTCAGAGAATGTGCAACCCCGAACATCTTTGAGTCATGAATTCGTCAAATCTGGCACAGTTTTTGGCGGATTCTGGGCAGCTTCGGGTTCTTTCAGTCACGAATTGTGCATTTCCCGCTCTCCGCGTCATACAGTGAATTCCAAGCCATCTTCCGCAATCTTCAACCCCGCGGCCTCTACCACCTTTCGCTCCTCCGAATCGGCGAGAAGAACGGGGTTGCTGTTGTTGATGTGAAAGTAGGCTTTGGATCGCGCTTTGGCTTTGCGCAAGGTCTCAAGGCTGCCCGTGGAGATCGGCAGATGGCCCATGTCAGAGGCGCGAAGCTGGGAGAAACCGGCATCTCGCATCTCGTCCTCGGTCCAAAAGGTTCCGTCAAAAAGCACGGCATCGGCTCGGGCGAGGGCTTCTTCGAGCGGAGGGGTGAATTCCGAAGCTCCGGGTACGATCAGAGCCCGGCCATTCGTTTTTTCGTCTAAAAGCTCAAGAGCCGAGTGCTGCTCCTCGGCTTCGCTCTCGCGGGCGTATCGAGGCGCGGGTCCACCCATCGGGATCGCCCGTACGACGATGCCGGTCTTCGCGCCGCGCCGATCGAGCAGTGGCGTCGGTTCGCTCGGCCACGAGCGCCACTCGATCCCGCAAAACGACGAGAGCAACTTCTCGAAGCCCAATGACTTTACCACGGCTTCGCGAACCGCCGGCTGCGCATAGACCGGGAGCCGTTCCCCTTCGCGCACCAGCAGCAGCCCGATGACGTGGTCGAGGTCCGCGCCCGTGAGGAAGACCGCCTGGATCGGTGTGGAACGGGGATTCTCCGGCTTCGGCTGCAGTGCCGGAAAGGCCTCGATTTGCGCACGCAGGTCGGGCGACGCATTGATCAAAAACCAGCGCTCTCCATCCGGGCTGATGCCGACCGAGGACTGGGTGCGTGCGGGAATATTGCCCGCGCGAGCCGCCTGGCATTGCCGGCAGGCGCAGTTCCATTGGGGAAGTCCACCGCCCGCGGCGGAGCCGAGAATTCGAATTCGCATGCGGCGAACCTAGACAGCGAAGGGGCCGCCTTGGAAGCCCCTTGATCAGCCAGCCGACCGCTACGGACGAAAAATCCGAATCCGTCCGGAAACGGGATCGATGGTGGCTGTGATGTAATTGTGGGCGGGGTACGTGCCGGCCGGCGGATCGGTTTCGGATTTTACGCTAAAGAACCATTTATCCGGTCCGGGAGCGCCATTGGGATCAAGATCGGTGCCGCCGGAAGGGCGAAACCGAAAGGCTTGGTAAGTAACCGGATCGCGTTGGCCGGGAATGATGTCAGTCACAGGATCGAGCGCGCGCTTATTGGAATCGGCATTGAGCAGTGTGGAAAAACTTCGATCTTCCAGAATGATCATCCCCGGAGACAGTTTCAGGACGGCGGTGAGCGGTGACGCAAACTGCACGCTTTCATCATAGATATAGATACGGAATGCGCGATAGGCGGGAGAGGTTCCCACTTCTCCCGGAAGTTTGTAGAAGCGCACCTCGACGATGCGGTTTTGCGACAGCGCCTCCTGCCGCGCGCGAGTGAGCTGATCGACCACGAGGGCGGCGCTATTGGTCAGACTGGACGCGCGATTGATGCTATTGAACGCCGGAACGACGAAGACGGCGAGGATGCCGACAATGGCCATCACCATAATCAACTCGAGGAGCGTGAACGCCGTGACCTGTCGGCGATATTTCAAAATCGACGCGATCATGGGGCAAATTGTTTGCTGCTGATCACGCGAAAGCGGTACGGGCCGAGGAAGCCACTGGGATCCGCCTCTGTCGTCGCTACTTGCTGGCCGATTTCGTCGGTTTTGTAAAAGCCCGCCGAATTGGGATCCAAGTAACGCTCGATCACGAATGAACCGCGGAAATCGCCAGTGACCACGTCCCTTCCGTCGATGAATTCATCCGTTTGTGTGCTGCGCGGCGTCTGCTTCAGCGTCTGCACATGCACATGCACGGTGTAAGTGTTGGAGCGCGTGGTCAGGCGGGGATAAAGATAGCTGTATGGCCGCTCCAGCGTGTTATCGCCGGTGAGGGAATTCTGACGCCAGAAATTAGCCAGAAAGCCATCGAAGGAATTGAGCGGTGTGGAACTGGTGATGCCCGCACTCACGTGGCCGCTGAGATCCGCAGGAATGAGCGGGATATCACAAATCTCCGAGGCGGAGATAAACGGCTTGTTTTTGGCAAAACGGTCTTCGATCTGCCGCAGGGTATTGTCGATGTCTATATTTCGGCGAACGATGACATTGTGCCCGCCTCCAACGCCGTGGTCACCCGGCACGCCCGACCCACAAAGCTTGTAATCCTTGATGAACGTCGAGCCGTTCAGCTCGGGCTGGTTGGGGTTGAGCGCCGCCACTTTGACGGCTTGCATGACCGCGCGCAGGCCCGTGTTACGCTTGATGTTGGTAAACGGAACGATCTGGCAGTTGAGGTTGATCTTTCCCGCCGTAGCAAAAGGCTCGCTGATCGGATAGGGCTCCACGATGGGCATCCAGAACAAATCAAGTAACAAATGATCCGGCGGACCGGCCTGAGCGCCGCCGGGATGGGCGATTCCGCCCGGAAAATAGCTTTTTGCGGGACGAAAAAGCAGGGTTTGCCACGGCCTCCCGCGCAGCACGCCTGTAGGCAGCGAACCAAAAGTAACGGGCGATGCGATCTGTCGATTCGGCGAAAAGAAAGTCACCTGTTCCGTGATCGAATCCTGCGGATTCCAATACCATCCAATATACGGAGAGGAATCTTCGTCATATTGGCCGCCGGCCTGGCTTCGTCCATGTTCATGCCGCCGGCCGCCTTCGTCGGCTTTGTTGCAATACGGCCCGTCGAGGATGAATCCCTGCCCATTGTCCCAATCGCCTGGCTGGCCGGAGGCATTGAGCACTCCATTGACTCCGGGAGGAATCGGAGGGCGAATATCAGAACCGCCCGAACTGGAGTAACTCGTAAGCCCGGATACCAGACTTCCACACGTAAATCCGGAGTACACGGAATTCCAACAAGGCCGCATGGAGTGGGAAAGATGGGCCGTGCTGCCGATTAGGCTGCCGCGCAGATCAAAAAAAGGCGTTCCCGTGCTCGGCAAAAACTCCACCAGCGCAGACGCCGCGGAGAGCCGCAAGTCCCCGTGCGCGGAAGTCGATGATCGTACCACGTCCTGGCTCTTGAAGATGTCGTTATATTGTCCGGCGCATCGATTCCCTTGCGTGCGGCCTCCCGGTCCATTGGCGAAAAAGGGAGGGCTGTCCGGCGCAACACTGGGGATGGGAACTTGGACCGGTAAAGTTGGACTCCCGAAATGAAAGACCAGTGTCTGCACTAAATTGCCCGAGTCATGAGGAGCATAGATATCGATCCGAGCGTAGCCCTGAAACGAAAGCGATGTCGCGCTATTCGGAATCGAAAATTCTCCGGTGGGAGGAACTGAATCACGCGGCGATCCCACATTGATTGGATAGCGCCCTCCGCTGTTTCCCTCGAAAAGCGAGCGCGCCCCGATATAACCTCCGATTTTCGATTCATTGTCTTCGATGTCGGTGATGCGTCCTACGTCATACAGATCAGGTTGGGCTTTGCCTCCGGGCAGATCAAAGGGCCGGTAGGAAGCACCGGTAGAATCCGTAACCGTGATGTCTATCTTGCTGAAATTGAGCCGAATATCATTGGCCAGCGCCGAAAAGCCAGCCATCGGACAAAAGAGCTGTGGGAGAAGCGCCGCCTCGAGCTTGATGCTATTGGCCGGCGCCGCGGTATCGGGAAAGCGCACAAAAGCGAGCGCCAATTCCGAAACCGTGGCGATGCGCCCAAAGCCTTGCGTCGAGCCGATCTTGATCGGCACCACCTGCCCACGCTTGGTCAGTTGCGTATTCACATCCTGCGCCACGGGAGTATAGCTTTTCGCGTCGCCTTCGCTGCGATCGATAAGATTCGTGCAACGAATATAGTCATATATTTCGGTGAGAATCTGGTCGGAATCTCCCCCATATTTATCGGCAAAAGTCGTCTTCGCTGCGCCCGCCAAAGGATAGCCGGGAAATCTCGCCGCCATGAGATTGTGAAGATAGGCGTAAATCGCCGCGTTTCGGTGGGAATAATCCCTAATCGGGCTGGTGGGATCTTCCCGCGTGAAGATAAACGGCAGTTGTGCGGATGGATTGCTCCGCGGTCCCACCGTGGCGCAAAAGGCGATCGTGCGATCAAATGTCGTGCGCTTGGCATCATCGACATTCACGGGCCAGAGGGCGACGCGCGGTTTGTTAAATAGATTCTGCTCGGGCGCGCGGCTCTCGGTGGTCAAAAAGAAGCGCGCGGTTTCGAGCATCTCACGAGAGAGATCGGTTTGATCCGTTTTACTCTTCACCGCCAGCAGCTGGCCGCCTCGTTGGTTATTAGCAAAGACGGGATTGAAAAGCAGCTCGTCCACGCTCGCGTACAGCCGGTCATGGTCGAGCGTGACGGGCCATACGGAATCATCCCCAGCGAGTTGCACCCCTTTTCCGGCCCGGCGCGTTCCTCCATCGGAACTGTAATCGGTGTAACTTCCGGGCGCTCCATTTCCGTAGGGATTCGCGGGATTGCCCGAATCATAGTTATGACCGACAATCCGCGGAACCATTTCATAGATCGTCTCGATCATGTCCCAGCGATTCGGTTTGATGAGCGACAATCGCTGACCAAAAACGGGGGAGAGCGAAGTGGTGGCGGGATGCCCGGGATAGCGTTGATACTCGTGCTGCCCAGGCATGTATTCCGCGAGATCCATTTCGTACATGAGATCGGGATTCACCACACCAGGAGGCGGAGGTTTGGGCAGAAGCTGGTCTCGCTGCGAATTGCAAATCGGCGTATCCCAAAAAGTCCCCTCGGATGCCGTGTTGAGATTGATCTTGCCGGATTCATCGTCGGTCCAGAACGCGATCCTTGCGACCGGCTCGTTGAGTTCCTTTTCCGGCGTTCTTTCTTTCCCAGCCGGGATGACTAATTTCGCGCTTTGAAGAGAGGAACCAGCGCCCGCCGGGACGATGGTCCCATCTTTGAGGATATATAACCATTTCACCGGCATCTCCACAGGATGCGCGCTATCAAACTTCAGCACTTCGAAACCCGCGATATCCGGGCTGGCCGAGCCGGTTTGCGGCGGGGTGAGAAAGAGCTGTCCCACTGGGCCGGGATTCGCCGGATCAGTGCCGAGGCGCAGGTGATTACCGTCAAGGATCGGGTATGTTAACAGTGGCTTTCCGTTGGCATCGCGGCGGGTGGGATCTGAGACCGGCGCGTTAAGGTTCACCCACAGTGCCGATTGCTTGCGCCAATCGTCGATGGCCGGCACGTCTCCCGGATTGTTATTGGGATCAAAGGAAGCCGCATCGACAATGAGTTGATCTGATGAATAGAGTTTGTAGGCCTGTAGCGGCGTACCGGTATCCTTGAAAGTGCGAAGCAAGCCTGGTTGTGAAATCCACGCATTGCCAGATGTGGTGGAGGCTTCGCGGATTTGGCCGATGACGAGATTCACCGCGGAATCCGCGAGCAAGCGCGCATTCACGCCGTTCTGATACGTCTTGGAAGCGGCGACATCCGTCGTGACCGTCGTGAGCAGCGCCACCACGATGGCCGAGAGCAATACCAGCAAAGCCAGCACGATGATGAGCGCCATGGCCTTCTCGCGGCTGCCGAAATCGCAGGTCCTTTGCGGTAAATCAAACCTTCTCATGCGTTCACTAGTCTTCGCTCCATTTTGCCTGGAGAATGCTCACGTCGCTCGTGAAGACGCGATAGGTGAGCTTCTGCCGAGTCAGAGTCGCCTCGAGCGTGGCCAGATCCGCAAAGTATT